>Ga0224501_10003061_pt1 | contig 13159 bp, 6 predicted proteins | sample SF_Oct11_sed_USG_4_FD_169105 | JGI IMG/M metagenome (GOLD analysis project Ga0224501, IMG submission 169105) | Sediment microbial communities from San Francisco Bay, California, United States - SF_Oct11_sed_USGS_8_1 | ecosystem: Environmental > Aquatic > Marine > Sediment | place: USA... | reverse complement strand
GTCCGCGTCAGTGACTGGCTGGGTGACTGACTGTAACTTTATCTTTCAGTATCACAGTCAAAAGTGACTCAGTCACTGAGTCAGTCAACTAAATCAATGAGTGAGTCACTGACAGAATCAATGAATCAGTGACCGTAGGCGTAACACCGACAGTGACAGCGGGGGCGTGATTTTCTCATGACTCTTATCTTGTTGTTGGCGGACAGTTGCAGTGACTGACAGAGTGAGTGACTTGACTAACAGTAACATACAGTAAGAGTAACTGTGAGAGTAGAGTAAGTTAGTAAAGTAAGTAACTAATACTAATAGTAACATTGGATTGAGTCTGACTAACAGTAACAGCAACACGTATGACTATGACTATGAGTATGACTGAGCCGTACGAGTTTTGTCTACAGACTACTGTTCAGTGTAAGTTTTTATGACAAACAAAGGTAGGACAGTGACTGTGACTGTGAGTCTGAGTGGCCAATCTGACGCATGTCACTCGACTCGATACGTTGCCGTTGGTGAGACTCGCATACAGTCACTCACTGTCAGTCAGTGAAAATGGCTCACTGATTCGACTGCGAGTCACACTCACAGTCAGAGCCACACTCACAGTCACACTCAGTAAGTCAGTCACTGAGAGTCAGACGCAGTCACAGTCAGCGAGTCACTGTCACACTGACGCTCACTCACACTCACAGTCGCACTCACAGTCACAGTCACAGCCTCAGTCAGTCAAAAGTGCGAAATGAATGGGTTGTTGATGCAAAGAGTCGTCGGTATTTAAGCAAAGCGCGGTCAAAAGGCCTATACATACCAATTATATAGACGGTTGTACGTGCTGCTAAAGGTCGGTTAGTCCGGCGTTTCTCAAAATAGTTTCTTCAGCAAAGGACACCAATGGCGCCGGGTAGTAGCGTACTGCAGAAAAGAAGGACACAGATTACATTTACTTGAACTGTTACTGGAGTTATCATGCCACGCGCTAGTCACGTGACCCATTAGCGTCACATGACACTCCGAAGAAGAAAGTCAGGATCGCAAGATGGTGCTAACGCGATTAACAGTGGTTTTGTCTGCTGTGTTCATCAGCTGCTGTTTGGCTGACACTCCTGCTAACTGCTCTTATGCTGACGTTCAAGGTAGATGGACGTTCTACGAATCCAAGAGAGGATCTAACTCAATGCCAGAGGACTGCACAGGTGAGGGCTTCAAGTTTCACTTTCAGCTCAAGCTCAACTAACTTCTAAGTTAGTACTTAGTTTAGTAGCTTAGTACTAGTACTACCTACTACTTAGGCAACTACTAAACTAGTAACTGACTTGGTTAATACCTATGGTACTGACTACTAAGGAACTTACTACCCTCTAAATTTAGGCTAGAGAGAGAAAGACAGTTTGTCACCAGCTACCTCCCCAGCTCTATTACCATGATTACGCTGACCAACCAAACCATTCCTTAGGGCCTGGTGTGATAATGGCATTGGTTGACTTGAGTAACTTAAGTGCGTGTGGGAGTTTTGTTCTTTGCTTATTTTATTTGTCACTTCATCCTGCCTAGCATTTTGGCTTGTCACCTATTTATTTAACGCCGAAATAGTTCCTGTAAAATTGCAGTAGGAGCAGCAGCAAAATAGCGTAGCCAAGACCTTACAAGTTACTAATAGGCACCAACCAATTTATTGACAGAGCACAAATAGTCAGGTGGATAGTCTGTGTAAATTTTGCCTGATGCATTAATTCGTAAGCCTACATCGATGGCCGCATAATCCACACTTCAGTCATCATTACTCAACTCTTTATTGTTCTTTGGATTGACCCAACTTTTTGCCGTTACAGCTTTTTCACCCAGTACTAAGCATGAGGTGACACTGAGTTTTCCTGATAAGGCTTCAGATCGATTCGGTAATGAGGGAACATGGACACTCATCTACAATCAGGTAATGAAAATAACCAGTGACTTTCGGTGAGCGTAAAACTCGTGGATGGTCCCATGTTTTGACATAAAGAAGACATTTGGCAATCCAAATTTTGAACACCGGCCATCAAACACTCACCACCTACTCGCTTCGAGTTGAAACTCCACAGAGAGCCACATTGCTGTACACAACCGAATGCATTCTTGTCCAAGCAGCCATGAAGACTGGTAATTTTTCGTCTCCGAATCTTTGCTTCTTTCACCTATGCGTTTGCTGTTTGTTGTTACCCTGCGAACTTTGCGTCCGATGCTTTAGGGATTCGAAGTGAGAATTATGGGCAGACGAATATTTGTGTACTCGGCATATGATGCTCATACTAAAGCTAGCATCTGTCACTCCACTGAAGTGGGATGGGCACATAATTCCAACGGCGCTGACTGGTCCTGTATCAGAGGAGAAAAAGCTGTGTCTTCGGACGCTGACGCCAGAACAGTTCTATATAAACACAACCAGGAGAGATTTCTCAGAAATCAAGCTGTAGAGTAAGACACTATATGATTTAGTAGAGTAAGGCATCAGTTGATAGTTCTGATTGTGCAGAGATGGATATAGAGGTTCGTCTTTGAGCTGATGATCAGGGACCCTGATTGTTCTAAAAGTGCAGTACTTTCCATTTTTCAACGTCGTTGGTGTTGGATAACAATGTTAGGTACAGGAGGTACACCCTTGATTATGTTTGTCACTTGTCATGACATGTGATCTGGACAATCAGTAATTACCTCCCTTTGATAGGCCTCAAGGATTGGAGCCTTTGCCTTTGAGTAATGAGTATTATTTGAGTGCATTGTGGTCTATATTTACAACACGTGGACCCTATAGAACAGTAGAGACACGTGTCACAAACCTTCGCAATAGCGACACCCAATGTGTCACATGTTATCTTCTCTGAGGAACACACTATGGCCATCCTAGAAACAATGAAGCAAGTCTCTGATTTAGTGTTACCATACATGTAATCTAAGATGATTATGCATGAAACTTTACCTGTCTCCATCAGCACCATCAAATCCACCTTTTGGAGTACCATTCGGAACTTTTGGTCAACTTTCTGTCAACAACGGGTAACATTTGAGAAGCTTTCACAGTTCACCGGGTATCAACTGTAAACCAACAAACCTCACAACAACGCTCACACAGCCTCTATGATTGCAGTAAGAATCAAAAATATAAACCCAATCCAGCCTTTATCAAGGCAATAAACTCGGTACAGAACTCCTGGACTGCCACTGAGTATACAGAGTATAAGGGTATGACTCTACATGAGATGCACCGCAGAGCGGGAGGATCAAAATCAAAGATTGCTGGGTAAATATCGCCTCCTTCCCTGCCAACCTTTCTCATTCCTCCACCAACCCCTCATGCCCCCACCACCTCCCATCTCCTCTGTCCCTCCTCAGCCATGATAAAATTAGGTGCATTCGCGTGCTCGCGTCCAGAATTTTTGGAAAAATTTCGATCGCGGTAAGGAAACGCTGTTGAGTTCAGGATGGATTTTGATCAGATCAGAGTTGTCCTCTCCCAACTTTAACTCGTCGGTTAGAGCCGAACTGTCGTTCGCGTTTCGTTATCTCAACGTAGTAATCAAGCCTCTTTGCGATAACCTTGACATTTGCCTAAACTACTTCTTTCGGTCGCGGAATTCTGTTCGCGCACTTTCAGTCGCAGATCGCGACCGAAAGTGAAAGACGCTTGTCTGGATCGTGCTTTTCGGTCGTGCTCTTGTGCAGATTTGGTAGATTTCGGGTTTTTCGCGACTGAAATGGATTTCGATCGCGAAAAACCCGAGCACGCGAATGCACCTATTACCCCTGTGTTATCCTTACGTATGTCTCTCCCAACCCCACCCCGTCTTTCCCGCCAGGTCAAACAAGAGAAGAGAAGACAGTATGACCAGGCCCTTGTTCTTCCCCCGCCTCGCTGTCATCGAGCTCTTGTTCGTCCCCACCTTGCTGTCATCGGGCCCTTGTTAGTCCCCACCTTGCTATCATCGTGCCCTTGTTAGTCCCCACCTTGCTATCATCGGCTCTTGTTAGTCCCCACCTCGCTGTCATCAGGCTCTTGTTAGTCCCCGCCTCGCTTTCATCGGCTCTTGTTCGTCCCCACCTCGCTGTCATCGGGCTCTTGTTAGTCCCCACCTTGCTATCACCAGGCCCTTGTTGGTCCCCACCTTGCTGTCATCGGGCCTTGTTGATGCCACCTTTCACGCATGATATAAGCTAGTAACCACAACTGATATCGCAAAGTTATCTGTTTGTGTGGTCACCCCTACTCCCCTCCAACTGCTTCAAGTGTTACAATAATGATAAAGTCAATATTGAATAGCGATTCTTTGGTGTCAAATTAGAGTCTATGAGAAAAGTCTCGATCGCTTTGGCCTCTCACTTCAGTCGGTCCACAACTGTATCCACCTCAGTGTAAACAAGGCACTGCCTTAATAACTTTATCTATGTTAAATGAACGAATATATTAACCGCAGCTGCGATCCCTAAGGTATCTACATTTGTGGTTATTAAAGATATCGGAATATGAACATTGGTGATAACCAGTTTCTGAATTTATCTGATTATATGGTACCAATCAATTTGCTGACGGATGTTATTTTTCCCAAATCTCTAGATTGTAATTTAAAGGTGACTTAATGACATTTCTATCACGAAGTCAAACTCCGAATGTAGAATTGGGGGTAGACAATTCCAAGAGGGCAAAACTAATCAGGATGGAGCGTTTCCTGAATACCATGGGAAAGTCAACTCTCCAATCAGTGTTTCTGCCAGTTGCCAGTGTACGAAACGGCGACCCACTCCCCACCTACTCCAATTGATCATTGCAGTTTCGTTTGTCATATGGAAGTAGCATTTGAAGTATTTCACCTTCAGACATTTTTATCGTTTTATGATCCCCATTATTATTTCCTGTGCCGTACCTCAGTTTAGAAGAGTTGATCAGAGCTAACACGCGAATTCTTACCATCACAATATTCTGCGAATCACAAGTTGCACTGCTCGCAAGTAGGATATTCTAACCAGCTATTTTAGCTTCAGATTGTTTGATAAGATTTCCCCGCATTGACGGTGCAGTTCTGCTACAGCATCCCTGAGGCAAACCGTATGCTGGCCGAGGAGTCAGGACAGTATGAAAGCCTTCCTGCGTCATTTGATTGGAGGAATGTGGGAGGACGAAGTTTCGTATCGCCAATCAGAAACCAACGTAGGTCTCCCGTCGCTGCTATGAATGATAGCCAATCAGAAATCGATGTAGGTCTCCCGTCGCTGCTATGAATGATAGCCAATCAGAAATCGATGTAGGTCTCCCGTTGCTGCTATGAATGATAGCCAATCAGAAATGAACGTAGGTCTCCTGTTGCTGCTATGAATGGTAGCCAATCAGAAATCAATGTAGGTCTCCCGTCGCTGCCATAAATGATAGCCAATCAGAAATCAGCGTAGGTCTCCCGTCGCTGCTATGAATGATGGCCAATCAGAAATCAATGTAGGTCTCCTGTCGCTGCTATGAATGATAGCCCATCAGAAATCAACGTAGGTCTCCCGTCGCTGCTATGAATGATAGCCAATCAGAAATCAATGTAGGTCTCCCGTCGTTGCTATGAATGATAGCCAATCAGAAATCAACGTAGGTCTCCCGTCGCTGCTATGAATGATAGCCAATCAGAAATCAACGTAGGTCTCCCGTCGCTGCAATGAATGACAGCCACTCAGAACTCAACGTAGGTCTCCCGTCGCTGCTATGAATGATAGCCAATCAGAAACAACGTAGGTCTCCTGTCGCTGCTATGATAGCCAATCAGCCAATGAGAACTCGACCCGTAATGGAAATTGAAGACCTTTCCTGAATTTGCATTCAGAGATATTGAGATGAAGAAAAGTTTCTGCTGCCCTGTGTATGTATATATACAATCATGACAGATCTACCTAGTTCATGAATTTAGTTAGCCTAGATTTCCATCATTCAGAATTTTGCGCTTTCGGGTAAGGTGATGAACGAAATACACCTTAATCTGTTGGAAGGCTGTGTATGATTGTTGTGCTTTCGTGTAATGTGAATGACCGTAATACACCTTAATCTGTTGGAAGGCTGTGTACAATTGCTGTTTTTTGCAGAAAACTGTGGAAGCTGCTATGCATTCTCCTCCATGGGAATGAATGAAGCGAGATTGCGGCTGTATACAAACCTGACTGAGGATGCTATCCTCTCCCCTCAGGATATAGTGGAGTGCAGTAAATATTCTCAAGGTTAGAATTACTTGTATCAGGTGTCACATACTGGCACAAGGATAGCCGGGTAGCTTAGTGTTAGAGCGCTGGGCTCGCAATCATGCGTTCAACAGCAGTGACAGCGGGCTCCCATTGTGAATCTGAGCTCAAAACAAAAGCAAGCCTCACTATGAAGTGGAGCGTTGATACCGACCTGACCCACTTGTGGAGTTTCGCGCTCAACCCGTAAGCTTCAAGTATCTAGTATAGAAGCTTCACCTCAGTAGCGAGTACGAGGTCGTATGAGAAAAAAACACACCAGCACGGCAAGGGCCGGTCATAGCCTTGCTACTGCATTGACATGTGGGAAAATAACTAGGGTGCTTGAACAAGCTTGAGAGTTCATGGGCTCAAGCGGTGGTCATGCGCAGCTTCCGCTGTAGGTATGAACTGCTGATTGTTTCACCTATAGTGCCAGAATTACAACCAGGTCTAAAAGGTAAACTAAATGAGATGGCCATCCTCCATTGAACAATGGCAAGAATAATGTGATGAAACAAGCTTTGTGCTTGATCTTCCATTTTTCTTGCACCCCATCCATGCCATACTATTCCCAACAGCCCTCTCCACTCTACCCGCTGAGAACAAGAGAAGGTGGATCAACAATGGAGAGGTCTTTACTCCGGGTCCCTATGTAGCGCTTGACAATCTAAATAAACGTGACCATCCACAGGATGCGATGGAGGATTCCCGTATCTGATTGGAGGAAAATACTCGGCCGATTTCGGCGCCGTTCCTGAAAGCTGTAACCCGTATACCGGATTAGATGGATCCTGCTCCACTAGCAGCGATTGTGAGAGAAGATACTACGCATTCGACTATCAGTATGTGGGAGGATTCTATGGCGCGTAAGTTATACCCCTCCTCTATCCACTTTATTAAGGGGTGAAACGATAGCCTGGTAGATAGCATACTAGGCTTAAGTTATACCCCTCCTCTCTCCTCTTTATTAAGGGGTGAAACGATAGCCTGGTAGATAGCATACTAGGCTTAAGTTATACCCCTCCTCTATCCACTTTATTAAGGGGTGAAACGATAGCCTGATAGATAGCATACTAGGCTTTAAGTTATACCCCTCCTCTCTCCACTTTATTAAGGGGTGAAACGATAGCCTGATAGATAGCATACTAGGCTGATATACTGCAGACCCTAAGTTAGAGCCTGGCACCCGGTGTATCAATCTAACATGGATAATTCGAAACTCTCGAAATTCCTACTCGCGGCTTAGATTTATTTCCAGCACTGGATAACCTACCTCGACCTTATCCACCCCTAGGTCATAACTGGTGTCAAATAATGCCCAGGCACATATAACGACGGGGCCAAGTGGGCCGCTCTGCCTTGTGCGCCACATGGTTGCTGCAACCTTGGGGTATACTGCAATTTGTAGTCATTTTTACTGCTATAGGTGTAATGAGGAGTCTATGAAGCGAGCATTGATGCGAGGTCCCATCGCTGTTTCCTTTGAAGTCTATCCTGACTTCCAAGCTTATAAGGTGAGTGTGGATTTATCTTCTCTCAGTTAGTGTTCTATCCTTGAACAGGGGGCCAGGATAGCTCAATTGCTTGAATCCGCATTCTAAGGATTGTAAGTTCAAGCTTCACTGCAGATGAGGTGTTTTTCTAGTACGGGCCTTTAGCAAGCCTCTCATTCTAAATTGCTAGCGTGGGTTCGGATCACCACGGTAAAAAATGGAGGTCCCAACCAGTGGATTAAGATCAAAATCACTCCACGGTTGTAAAAGATCCACGTCTCCCTTCTCGTTAAGACTGACTTCCAACCTGGAGCATTAATACTGACCCGCGCGTGGTGCTCCATGCTAAGCCGTACCCAGTGAAAACAAGTATCTAATCCGGCAGCGGGGGAGGGAAGTATCTAATCCGGCAGCATTGCCATATGTGAGAAGAAGAAGATATCCTTGAAATTGAGTATTGAGCGTTGAGAGCTAAGAATAGCTCATTGGTAGAGCGCTGGGCTCGCAACCGCTACAACCTGGGTTTAAATCCATCTGTCATGAGGATGAGCTTCTGATAGCTCATACCGAGCTAACAAGCCTCAGGCTTACGAGGTCAGCTAAATAGGATGGCCATGTGTCCGAGTCTGCACTGCAGGGTAGTCTTCTTCAAAGAGATGCAATTGATTGTCTATTAACCTAACTGGTTTTCCCTCAATCTAAAAAGTGAGGAAAACTTGCTTTGGTAATGATGCTAGTGGGTCATCAGCCTCCAATCTCCCCACTCACACATGTCTCCGGTTCTATCCAGATGGTCACTGATTGGTCATCTGGGTTTCCCAGGATAGGAGAGTCTCGCGTACACAACTAATGGTACCACCAGACTCGACTATTTTCGACCAACTAAACTACCAATAATTCCTCCGCCGGTTCTCCGGCGGCCGAGTGTCATGATTAAGACTAAACTGAACTATTGTTTACACTCAAATCAATGCTAGACATTTGCCTGATAACACTCGGAGTGAGCTGTCGTTACTGCCAACTCACCGAGTCAGATCACCTGAGCCGCTGGGCGATACTATCAGTAGCGATCATCATGACAATGATATTCTGAGGACATTGAATAAAAGAAGTAATGCAGCACAGGGTTTTCTAATTCAAATCCACACGTGGAGTTGACCTTATTCTTTCACCCTTACCAGAGTTGGACGACCACGTTGATTGAAGGCAGCCCACCCCGCGGGCTTTGTTGAAAATAAGACCTCGTTAGCATAAAAGAAATATTGTATTACTTAAATGTTTGTGAATCCGTTGACATTAGAAAACTGGTGATTCTGAATAGTTTTGCGAGTTATCTCCGGATTCTTCACTGATTCCAGGGCGGAGTCTACCATCATACCGGCCTCGAGGATAAATTCAATCCTTTTGAGATAACGAATCACGCAGTGCTGGCTGTCGGCTGGGGTGTCGATGAACAGGCCGGACCTTATTGGATTGTTAAAAACAGCTGGGGAGAAGCCTGGGGTGAGGACGGCTTCTTCAGGATTCGCCGAGGTGAGCCAATCAGATAATTCTTTTACAAAAATACCCGTGTTAGCCAATCAGATTATCAAATACAGAGGTAAGCACCTAACCAGCCAATCAGACGATTGAATGCAGAAAAAAATTGTAGCCGCTGTCTAATCTAGCCTGGACCGGATAGCGTGGCATTGAGAGCAATTTATCCAGCCTGGCTCACCCCAAAGATTCAAACGAGACACCGCCTTTAATCTTTGGCATTGCGTGCTGAAAATCGCAACTCATTCAGCCGTTTGAAGCGGGCATAACTAAATTCCAAAAGGAAACTAGTGAGTACACATTTTGGTATTCTTTACATTGTATATAGTGCTGGTCTCTCTGCACCCTTGATATTTGAATGAAGGTGCAGATCTTTGTTCCATGACTCACGCTTGTATGCTAAACTATGTCTAGCGTGACCATAAGTGTGATTGAGTCAGTTCCTGATATGAATAGTCATCAGGTGTAGGTGTGGGTGGATGGTACCTTATGAATTATTCAACCATAAGTCGATCAAAGGGAGCAGCCATGGCTTAGTGGTTAGAATACATGATTTGCCCGCGGTGAGAGTCGCGGGTCCGAATCCCAGAAACGTCGATGGTGGTGGCCGGAAGGGTATCCATCCGACCTTAATTCGCTCCTGAGCTCCAACAAAGCCTCTCTGTTCACCAAAGAGAGCGAACTCCATGACCGCTCACAGAGATTAATAATGCGGTGTATAAACGGAAGCAAAAAAGGCTGCTCACCCTATAAACGCTTCACGTGTGAGTTCTAGTTTTGGTAGAAGTTATCCAATTTTTCCTATCCGGCGCAATGAAACAAAAACCGCAAAAATTAAGTTGCTACCTGGGCTGGGTTGATATAGTGAAGACTGAATATGCCCAGGGCAAGCTGCACTCTACCAGAGTACCCGCTGATTCAGTGCGAAGTACGACCTACAAGACTGAACCGATGGACCTGGGCGGTTGGGGGTCAGTCAGACTGAGCGGATGGTCCTGGGAGGCTGGGGGTCAGTCAGACTGAACAGATGGTCCTGGGAGGCTGGGGGTCAGTCAGACTGAACGGATGGTCGTGGGATGTCGGGGGTCAGTCAGACTGAACGGGTGGACCTGGGAGTTTGGGGGTCAGTCAGACTGAACGGATGGACCTGGGAGGCTGGGGGCCAGTCAGACTGAACAGATGGTCCTGGGAGGTCGGGGGAGGTCAGACTGAACGGATGGACCTGGGAGGTCAGGGGTCAGTCAACCTAAGCCCTCTTTTCTATCTCACCAAAAAGAGAGGTAATCTACGGCTCACAAAACAAATTTCACATACAACATCTGCAAGATGACTATATGGAGTTATCTTGGCATAAAATAGCATCCCTTGTCTACACGAAATCCTTTTCCATATGATAGCTTTCTCATTAGGATTGTATACGCTTTTTCTATCTACAAAGAATCTTTTTGTGCTAAGGTTTTCCTTTAAATTGAAGCACTATTCACCCCGATTTACTGCAGAAAAAAACACATAAAAGTTAAAATATACAACTCCCATATTTCCGGAGCCCCATCTCCTCAATCTCTCCCAGTAATTAAAGGACAATAGATCAATAGCCGGTTTTACCATCGTGCCATCATCTTACATACTGATCAGATGATATTCTTTAATCATATGGTTTTTTTTAAATTGCAGGTAACGATGAGTGCAGCATAGAAAGCATTGCTGTGGAGTCTTTCCCTATTCTGTAAACACTGTTGCTCAGACCTAAACCAGAATAAGATTACTGATTATTTCAAGTTGTCTGCTCCTGATTGACATAGTGTAACCACACAGTTTTTCTATGATCTTATTTTCTATGCAGCATTTTGCTCAAACTAATCAATAAATCCTGATTGTGACGCTCAATATACGCGAGTTCGATCTGAAACAGACAATGGAAAAAGGTGAAAAATTTATGCAATTTTTCCTGTCAAGTATGGCAGGATATTCATTTCATAGTCAGTTCTTTGTGCCATCCTATTTGCATAATGCCATTGTGAAAGCTGTCAAGCGGTTGGCTCCTTCACAACCTCATCTCCGCTTCCTATATGCTATACTATGAATTATACTGATCGAGTTTAAAGACACTGCGTGTACTCTCTGCCAATGGGAAGAGAAAATTCACAAAACTATGTATGTTCCTCTTTCGTACCCTGACCAGTGTCAGAGGTATGCAGGTACCCTGACCAGTGTCAGGGGTATGCAAGTACCCTGACCAGTGTCAGAGGTATGCAAGTACCCTGACCAGTGTCAGAGGTATGCAGGTACCCTGACCAGTGTCAGGGGTATGCAAGTACCCTGACCAGTGTCAGGGGTATGCAAGTACCCTGACCAGTGTCAGGGGTATGCAAGTACCCTGACCAGTGTCAGAGGTATGCAGGTACCCTGACCAGTGTCACGGGTTCTGAATCTTTCATTTCCCAATGTGCGTCATTAGAAGACTTTATGTCCCATTGGGAATGCTACTATATGGGTGGACTCAATGAGTTATACCGATACTTTTTAAATACACTGTGTATGGGGTAGTGGAATAGCTCAGTAGTAAAACGTTGGCTTCCAACCGTAAAAACCTGGGTTCGAATCCCGGTTATGACAGGCTCCCATTGCTCAGATTAACCCTATCTTAAAAAACTAATAAGCCTTCGTTTGAGGTGGAGTATTAATACTGGCCCCCTCGGAGTGCTCCATGCTAAACCACAACTGATAAAAAGACAAATATCTGACCCAGGCGTTGCACCATAAGAGTGAAGACGTCGTACAAGAAAAAAGATCTTTGCCAGCAAAACTCACAAGAAGTTTTCTGGTTGGCAGTTGGAAGTTAAAATCTACTGAAGAATCTATAGACATGATTGAACCTCTCCTACTGGCTCCAATCGGAGAACCCTCGCCCCTTGGGCTTGAGATTGAACTGAGGTCGGTAACATGTATCTATATAGAGATATTGTGGTTACATGTATTTTATAGAGATATCATGGATACATGCATTTTTATCGAGATATTGTGTATATTTTCTTCTTCCGGATTCTGACCAGTGTCAGAGTTTACTGACATTGGCCTACTGCGGCTTAGACTCAGTTTTTCCCATGGTGCATCACAGGGAGACTGCACCCTTGTATCCCATGTAGAGAAAGCTCTATCACTTCCATTTGATCCTTAACACAAACCCCGGTAAGAAAAAACTTTAATGTGACAAAATGGTCAGGCCTCCACAATCTATGGTTTTTTTAATTTGCATCAACCCTGCATGTAATTCAGATGGTGGATTTTTTATGTAACTAGTTTTATGACATGTCTTTCCTCGTCACTTCATTCTGTAATCGATAGAGTCCATATATTCTGATCCCTTTACGGACTAAACTCGAAAGGTAGGTAAAGATAAAGGTTGTCCCGTAGCCCTAATGGCCGACGGGGAAGTGTTTCTGGTAACTGTGTAACTGAGGTGAGGCGCCAGGAGAGCCAGGTACCAATTAACTGCTGGGTGAACATGGAGAGTTTCTAAAAAATCCTGAGCAAATGCTGTGTTTTGAACCTTCAGCACCAGGGACTAGTGCTCTAACCACTGGGCCACAGTGCATCCCTCAAAGCACTAGGTAATAAAAACGTATGAGGTTGTCACATAGCCAATGGCCAAATGGGGAAGTGGCTGCTAGCTAGAAAACCAATTTCTACCGGAAGCAGTATAACTGAGGTGGGGTGTCACACCTCTTCCTCACCGCCTTCATCTTTCCCAGCTCTGAAGAGAGTCGGAGGTTCTCTTCCTCACCGCCTTCATCTTTCCCAGCTCTCAAGAGTGTCGGGGGTTCTCTTCCTCAACGCCTTCACCTCTCCCAGCTCTGAAGAGAGTTGGGGGGTTCTCTTCCTCACCGCCTTCACCTCTCCCAGCTATTAAG
>Ga0224501_10003060_pt1 | contig 13161 bp, 9 predicted proteins | sample SF_Oct11_sed_USG_4_FD_169105 | JGI IMG/M metagenome (GOLD analysis project Ga0224501, IMG submission 169105) | Sediment microbial communities from San Francisco Bay, California, United States - SF_Oct11_sed_USGS_8_1 | ecosystem: Environmental > Aquatic > Marine > Sediment | place: USA... | reverse complement strand
GTCTCCCCAGTACTGCTAGATATGCCTGGACGTTTATCGTAGGTCTCATAGACTCCCTGCAGAATGGTTGGACCGTCCATGCCTTGCTCCCAGACCAACCCCTGAAACAAACACTGTGGACACAAACTGCCAAAAATGGGTAAGACTTGGAATAGGAGGTGGGAAAAAGAGTTGGGCAGTGCTGCTTCCTAAAGATTTATTAGCTCACCTGCAGTCAATCAGTCACCAGCAAAACATCAAATGCAATACTGCGCTGCTCATAATTATTTGTTGAGTATAGAACAGCATGACTAATTGCTTATATCAACTTTGTATTGTAGCTAATTAGCAAGAAATTTTTTCTTAGCAAAATCTTTGTTAGAGTATCACATATATGGTTTATTACAACATTTCCTAGCCTCAAACACAAACCTTTGTTCGCATAATCACCATGGCACTGTCACCACAGGCAGAAGTTGGCTCCCATAGTAAGTCTTGCAGACATCTTTCAAATTTCTCGCTGTCCAATCGGTGGGAGAAATCTATTCTCACAGTGCTCACAGTCTATGAACCAAAACAGTAGGGCTTACATAATTGGCACGGAGGCAGGCGGCTTTTATATAGAGGCTGCCAGTGAAAACTAAAAGCTGTCCTGTTATTCTCCAGACCCCACAGATTCTAAACATTATTCTTTCTGTGAGCTTGGCAAATGATAATGTTTAATAAATAGTAATCATACTTTGATACAATGTAATCCGACCACAGCACAAACAAATGCAAGAAGGTTAGTTTCAGCGGTCAGACACCGGTTAGGTTCATGGGCTAAATGCATCCAACATGTACTGACCAAGGATGTGATTTTTTATTCATTTGCGAAGCTTCCCATTCCAATTTGCTGGTGTGACTTGGATCACCACAGCATAAATAATGGAAGTCCCAAGCAGTGGTTACAAGTCAAGATCATTATACGGTTGGTAAATATTCATCTCTCCCTTCTCAGGAAGTGAAGCCGAGCTTCAACGAGTAATGAAATGAATTAGGCTGACTGACCCCCAACCAGGAACCTGAGGAAAGCTACAGGGAAACTACCCGAGTACCATCCCACGCCAGTATTATAATGACAGATCACAAGAAAACTGCCTTCGGTAGAATATTTCATTATTGATGGAAGATAACCATGCGTGTCATCTCACCGTATCTAGATGGGCCTTCGCATTAAGCACTCGGCTACTTTGCTGCTTTTCCGATAGGTTCTCTGTCAAGTATGTGTGAGTTGAATCACATCCATACGCGTTCAGATTTAGAATACTGTCCAGGTCGACTCTGCCGCATAAATGAGTCAATACGAGTACACAATTTATCTGATTTAAAATCCAAACGTATAACCAGTCAGCTACAGGTGAATGTTTGTCATGTGCTTATCCCAAAATGCCTCTTGCAACATCTAAAGCACATGAGCAATAATAGTCCAAGTTTCATAGCATTTGACATGTCCACACAGTAATTGCCTCTGATAAATACAAAATACAGGTGTGAGAGATATGAAGCTAGTGACCAGATGCTTGGCAGTGGAGAAGAGCAGAAGTGCCTACCTGGATTGTGTTGTGGGTATTATTCTAGCGGCCGCATTTATTTCCCTAAAACAAGACAGGCCCTGGTTCAAAATGAATGGCGTTAATGACTAATGGTCGATCCGATGCAAGGAATAGACCAAATGTTTATTTGGGTCTGTCAGAATACACCTGACATGCTTTTATATTACTTGCCATACCTCAGATTACGAGTCACCTCCTCCAATGAGTTGTTATCATCAGCCAGCAAGTCCATTTTATTGAGCAGAATTACATCAGCAAGAGCTACCTGCCTAGTAAATAAACATGTGTTGAAATGAATGTGGTGGAAATAATGATTATGCAGACCATTACTAATTTTACATAAAAACAATACTCTGATTAAGTATGTAACATGGCTACAGCAGTTTTCAGCTTTTATGCTTTGTCCTTTATACGGCGCTCATCATTGTGCGAAGAGATGACGTTGCGCATGTCACGCGCTGTAGTGATGACACCATTTCCATGCCATCGATGGAAAGATGAGTTCGCAACTTGACCTCTAACACTCATCTATTAAGTTCTATGCCCGCCATTTCCAAGCTTACAATCTAACTAGAGTGGTATAAAGCAAGTATTATACCAAACAGTTTAGACTGCGATGGCAGTTCATTGTCTCCAGATGGTGTATTTAGGCATACAACATTAAGTGAATGAGCAAACTCCCCCATAGAAACGTGGCATCTGTTATTACGAATCAAAGATGCCAAACATTTTAGATAATATTAGTGGAGTAATAGCACCATGCTGAGGATGAGTTGCTAATGGGCATCACTCTCTCTGTCTGTTAAAACCTCTACGGTGTAGGGTTTCACTCACATTCAACACGTCACTCGTACGGGATTGCATTATGTAGCAGGCATGGTCAACTAACTTTTCTGTGTTGCACAGCCCCCTCATACACCATTTCCTATATAGCCCACGCACCGCCAATGGAAATTTTGTTGTGAGTTGCAAAAGGAAATTTTCCGTAGCAATAGTGGGCAGATGTCAGGCCCCAATGGTTGCAGAGCGTAAAGTTTCCGCGGCAGCATTCACGCGCGGACTAATCATTGTGTTCCTTCAAGTGTAAATAGTATTGAGGCAATCATATTATTGCAAATGTTGCCATCATTAGTACAAATATGTATGCTACATATTTTTTGTTAAATGCACCTAAAACATTATAAAATGTCAATAAACCATTCATCAGTGACTTGAAATGGAGACATGCAGTTTTCTAACAACAATTGAATAATTCGCAATAATGTATTGAAGTGAAGTTTACACGGGTGGCAACTGTTCGGTTTTCCGCTGAATGGCCACACAAATTTGGATTTGTAACTTTACCAAGTTCCCCCTTGACCTATATACCGGAAACGTATTTTTCTCCCCGAGGGAAAGAAGATTGCCACTTTTATTGGTAAGCGCACCTGTGAAGCTTGAAAAAAAGTGTGTAAAGTGTCCGTTCACACCAGTATTTTGCCACTGGATTGGCGGATCGACGCTCATTTGAGAGGCACCAGCTTAGGCAGCTGCGTCGCTCATGTGAACACCTTAATGCCGCCGGTTTCTGTGCCACTTGCAGCTACCACGCCGCTGGCATGTGAACTCGCTATAATACTATTTCAATTTTAAAATAAAATTTCAATTACCATTAGCATCTATGGTATTTAATCAGAGTGGCTGGTACAGAGGCGTTATATGGAAATTCCCATACCTCGGGTATGACACGAGTTCAGCAGTGGGGAAGTCATTTTTTTCTATCAGCCATCGTCTGTCAATGGTTGAACTTCGGCCTTCCTCCTCGCTGTCCACAAGCTGTGTGGACTCTTTGAGGGGAGATTGAGCCATTTTCTGCCACGCTGGCTCAGGATGGGTTGGCAGAGTGCGACCAGCCAGGGAAAAATCCCTTGAAATACTCCGCCGTGGCTGGGAATTGAACCCGGGCCACGGGGAGAACAGACAGTGAGCTATCCCACTGAGCTATCATGACTGAGTCACTAGTTGAACTAAATTGCCAAGCAAGCATGATTTCTCATATAAAATATTCTAATTGCGTGGGGTATCATTTTCTAGTAATTTGGTGTATCCGTGAAAGAACAGGTGTCAGAAGAATTGTGTGGAAATTGGCTGACTTGTGAGTATTTGGCGCAACATTTTATGGGTTCTATGAAGAATGGTCATGAAGGATTGCTGTCACATAGTTGTATAACACTTATGAGTCAGCTGTCACGTGTCATCGGACATTGGCTTAGCACAGTGTGGGATCTGAATGAAGAGACAGTTTGGTGCCACAGAGTCAAAGCAATAATTACATACCAGTGCTGTATTATGCTATACGAGAATCAAGTGGTTATGAGACTAAAGCTAGTTATTAGTCACTTTTATATTAATTTACATAGAAATTAGAATGACCCAAAACACTTTATTCACTTTGGATATCAGATAATTGGTATTTGTAGTCACTTGGTGCAATCATTTTCAGAGTTGGAGTGAATGAGGAATAAACAGCGGTCACAGCACCGAACCAGAAGCCGCAGCTGGGTTCAGCCGGTGAGGGTTTTGGCTTGACCTAGAGAACCTGGTGATAGTGCTCTAACCTGGTTTCTCACAATGTTTCTTTCCCCAATATTTCTAGGCTTATAGAGCTTAGCAAAATGCATGATATCGAATAGTAAGTTAAATAGGTTGAGTAAAGTAGGACCGAAGAATCAAAAGAATGCGCACGACGAGACATTTTCTACTTGATTGTGTGTTATATTACAGCACAATATGTTGCGTTACGCTTTCTTTTACATATATGTATAAGTCGACTTTGTCACATTGAAGGTGTTGTTTTAAGTGCATAAGGACTGAATTCTTCGGCTTGGGCGACACGCTCAATCTGAGAAAGTGGTAGGATCACCAATAATGTATAAGGCGATAATGTGTGATCTCTCACCTGATAGCCTCATTGATCACATCATCAGGTCTTTTCTCAACTAGTTGGTCTAAAATTCTCTTTCCATCGAGTACGGTTACAATCCCTACAAATCACCAGTGAAAGAAACCATAATCTGATGAATGCAGTGAAGCAAATTCGGATAGCAAACTCGCGCATTCAATGATGTCTCTGGAGCCTCGAAATTCCGTTCATTAGCTTTGTTAAAGGGGTTATGTCACGGTCGAGTGTAAACGCACTTTCGGAGTTGTATTCCCATTCTTAAAGGGGGCAATTCCGCATTCATTGCGGCGATAGCGAATGATCTTTTTCCAAAAAACGAATATCGGTCACTCGAATAACTACGGCCCAAATAGAAATAAAATGGGATCTAACTACTGAAACTGAGTAACCTAATGATCTTCACGCCCTCATAACATGGAGTAGAACTCCAAATTGAGCGTAATATTGGAGAAAACTGAAGTTATAAAAAGTACTTTGCTGTTTTTCCCTAGCCCTAAATAGAGGCCGTTGCGTTCGGCCCTCTATCATTGTGCAATAATGGCACTAACGCTCGCCGACAGAGGTGACCAACTGCACTCTGAAACCCTACTTCTATATTTTTGTTGAACATTTTCTCTATTCAGACTTGTGTAACTACAGGTCTAGTATACACCTGCAAGAGGATTTTCCAAACATCAGCACGTAAGCAGAGAAATCAATGCAAACACCAACAGCTCTGTGTTAATTTCCTATCTCAAGGCCAATTCTGTTGCGTCGATGGCCTGAAAAGTGCATCGTTGAGGGCTCTAAGTATGCGCATTGGATAGGGCTATATCTAAGCTTCCATTTGAGCTGGGTATTGGACCCATTTGTTCATGGTAGGCTTCAGAATCTAAAAACAAGTGGACACTTTTGGCCATGACATAACCCCTTTAAGCTTTTGAACGTCTGCAACTCTCAGATGCCATAAACAAAGCGAGACAAAACAGACGGGCGCTGACTTCGATGTTCAACAAATTGAGACTTTTTTTTAGCTGCAGGTTACTGGGCTTGGGGCATGCTGCATGGGGGTGGGGATGAGTGGGTTTACAGTTACATATCACAAATGAAAAATGAAAAACAAGATCCAAATATGGCTATCTGTGCACTGGACGAACTTTTATGGATCGTGTCAAGCTGGCCAATAATTGGTGCACCAGTTGAACTCATTATCAATCAAACTTATGTACAACCTCAAATCAACATTAACTAATAATATTTTCTCTGATTGGGATATTGTTTGCCAATAGCAGAGAAAAGGATTTAATATTATTAAAATCTTTATACCCCGTCACATGGGACAAGTTTACAGAGTATTGTCATCGAATTGATATGTTGTCATAAATTCAATTAGACGTTTCAGTTAAGCGAAATAAACACTTTTGCTCTATGCTTACCGTCTACAAAGAGGTCACTGCCCAGCTCATCGTCCAACCAGAAGAGATTAGCTATCGGTCCTACAAAATAGTCAGTCTATGGCCTGGTTACCTATACACAATCTACACAACCGTCGAGTGAAGCATAGTCTACATGTGCAAGCTGAGAATGTGTTATGTGTGGATTTCTAAAAGAATGTGATCTAACCTATATGTTGCAGGCCAGTGCACGTTTACCTGGATCAGCTAGTCCAGTGGTTTCGAGTAGGATGTAGTCAAACTTTCCTTGTTTTTCCATGAGCAACTCTATCGCCCGGACACCATTGTCTCTGCAAGAAACAACCCAATTCATACCAAAAACTGGCATAAAAGAAAGAGAAACGGATGCAAATAATTGTTTATCAGTTGTAAAGTTCTAATTTTTTTATCGACTGGGTTAGAAAATTTAAGAGTTCAAAACAAATACTTTGGAGACAGCATATAACATTGCTACATGACCATATATGAGTTCTTATTTTCTGATATGTTTCTTTTCTGCCCAACCCTTACCACATATCAAAAGGTTCCTGGTAAAAAAAAGAAAAAGTAGAGAGGTTAATCTGCAAACAGTTACCGGTAAAGGTTACATTTCTGCGCCATATACGTAATGAAAACATACGTAACAGATGGCCAAAAGAATTCCCCAGACGACTCCTAACTGTTGGCAAAATCAGTAAGATTCTCTAAACGGTTACAGCTCCCATTACTGTTTGTTATCTTGTTCTATTCCCGGACATCTTGTTCGAAGCCTCAAGCAACACATCTGGCTTTATTCATAACGATAATGGTGTCCGGTGTGTTTTTTAACGAGTGCTTTGCGTACTAGCGCTGTGGTAGTCTCCTTCGAAGGGCCCTATCATGGAATTCTCTGGGCTCTGTGCTGTAGTTACTATAGCATAGCAACTATGCCAAAACGAGGCAGCGACCTCGTTTTCATCTTTGCAGCCACTGGATTATCATCGATTCTCGAAGGGTTTCGTTAGCCGTTGCATCGTGCTATCCTAACCTCTCTATGCATAACGGTTACGTTGGGTAGACGGTTAGAGCAAACCGTTTTGGCATACCATTCGCATCTTAACCTCTCTAGTGAAACGCCTCCTCAAGACTTCTGTAGTCAAAGTTCACAACCACCTACCATTATATTGGAGAGCAAGGGGTCAAATATGTACATAGAGTGGCGATTTATATCGATTTTAGACTATGGCACTGATGGCACTGCATTATTGGCACTGCAAACGGCTTGAGTTGGAAGGTGAGAGGTTGTATACTCATTCAGTTCACACTGTATAGAGTATCATCAGGAACTGAAATGTTTTCATATATTATAGTCATAATGGTTTTTTCATAGAATAAAACCAGAGCATTATTTAATTAGGAACGGACAAAGTGCAAATTCCAGAAAGGGGGCCTGGATATGTGTTGTTCCACAGTAACTAGTGAATACGCCTATGGAGTTGTACCAACATTGCGTTGGGACGCAACTCCATGATTATTGAAGCATTGCTCAATAGGCGCATTTGCGTGCTCGATATCTTGCGACCGAAATTCATTTCGGCTGTGAAATCTGCTGAACTGTTCAAGAGTGCGGCCGAAAAATGCTCTTTAAAAGAAGTAACTTTCGGTCGCGGTCTACGACTGAAGCACGCGAATAGAATTCCGCGACTGAAAGTAGGCGTAAGCGTAGGCGTAAAGTTGAGAGAGGACAACTCAGATGCGATTGAAATCCCTCCTGAACTCAACTGGCTTTCTCACCGCGACCATGTGTTCGCGATCAAAATTTTTGTTAGCAAGCATGCGTATGCACCTAATATTGTTTGTGAAAAACGTTGATATTACAATGCAAATTGAAAGAAAACGAAATCCAATTACCAAAATTTAGTAGCCTGATCTTTTCTCCCTTCAAAGACAGCGTAGAACTCGAAACTGAATGCTATATAGTCTATATAATAAAGGAGAAACTTTCTCAAAGAGCAGCCCGTTAACTGAAAAATCATTTGGAGTATCAGTCTCTGGTCTATGTTTCCAGTCTCCAGGTGAAATGGGTTGCATTGACGTTATGAAAAGTGATGCATAGGGCTCTAAATAGCCTACGTACGAATATGGGTTTGGGTGAGTAAGTTTTAAGTGCATCTAGGTTCATGGTGAGTGACAGAATCTAAAAACAAGTGAAGGCATATTGTAGGGGGTATAAATGTGAGGCAAATTTTATACTAAGGTAAGCGTTGTTCATTTTGTCGTTGGCAAAATGGCTCACCCCACAGAAAAATGACTTGTTTCTTCCAGCAAGTTATGCGACATCTAGTAACATTTTAAAAAGTATATAATGGCCTCAGATATTTTATCTTAATACCAAGACAGTGGGGGATATACTAGAAATTCAGGGGTATAGATCTCACTTTATGGAACAGCAAAGGCACCCATTCCGCAACTCGAGCCATTCTTCAAACTGAGTTGTATCATCTCCACTGGATACTGTCATCGATTTCTCCATACTACTCTCACCTAAAAATAGAGGTCCCGCCAGATCACACAACATCACCTAGGGTAACCACCGGGCTGTTCAGGGTCAACACAATTATTATGGATGCCAACTCTAGACTTGGACAACGTTGTGTGCAGGCGACTAAAGAAACACCATAGACATTTAGTACAACATGCGAAAAAGAAAACATTTTGTTCATAAGTATAGTGCATGGCTCGCAACCGTGAGAACCTGGGTTTAAATTTCGGTCATGGCAAGCTCCCGCTGTGAGTATGAGCTCCTCACATTGATCCTAGCTCTTATCACTCCAACAAGTCTCAGACCTAGGAGGGCAACCGCCCAAAAAGGATAATAACAAAGCCACAAACTCTTCTTTAGAGAAGCCTATTCGATGCCACACTCACCTTGGCCAAACTCGTTCATGATGACAGCTATTCGTTTGCCATGGTTCTCAGTGAGTATGTAGTTAAGCAAGGTTGATTTACCAGCACCTACATGAAGAGTCAAAGTACAGCGGATATCAGAATAATACTCATAGCTTGCCCTTGCATTTACAAAATGTAGGACAATTAAATAGTGCAACTATGTCACACTTGGACTGTGATTGAGCGACTAATAAACAATGTCACTGGAATGAATAAAACAAATAAGCTGGACGATAAAACAAATTAAACTTTTAAAGGGAGTGGTTAAAAATGATCAAGTGCGTGGTTGTGAGTATACTCTAACTGAGTCAGCGCCTGTGTCAGTCTACGACAATGGGTCAGTCAGTGAGTCATATTCATCTGGGATGTGGGTCTAAATTCAACACCCAGCCACGCGCCGAAAAACTATTATCAATATCACACTGCTCTTACTAGTTAACTTAAGCTTAGTTAGTCATTCGACATTGGTGACTTAGTCAGGCGAGTACCGAGTACTACCAGCACCAGCCCCTCCAAAACTAAACTCAAACTGTAAATTAGTAAACAAGCCAAACTAAACTCGAAGTCAAACTCAATTAGCATTACTCAAAACCTTGTGGCTTTGCTTTCACTTTAGACTTGACTCGAGAGTTTTGTTTTAATCATCATCATGTTCATACTTCAAAGTTCATTACTTGCCTTGCCAAATCCACACCCCGCAGTACTAGTATTACTAAACTAACCCACTACTGACTAAGCCAAATGAGTCTTTGAAGGGTCAGATTAAGAAGATTAACTACTTGTACTACTACTACTAGTAGTAGTAGTAACTAGTAACGTAAGACTACGTAGTAACTAACTTAAGTTAAGACTAAGAGTAATACTAAGAGGACTTGGACTAGACTCTAGAGTCTAGAGTCGAGAACACTGAATAGGCTGAAGTGAATTATAACCACTAAACCAGTCAAAGTTTACCTAAGTACCCGGTGATAATAGTTACTGGAACTGAGCTCAAAGTTGCTTGAACGAGGATGGGAATTGTATCATCTTCATCGGTCATTTTGACAGCTATTTATTTGCAAGTGACGTTGCAAGTGAATGATTGTAAATGTAAGATTAGGAATCCGCATAGAATTGGTGCCAGTCAGTATGAATGGCAGAAGCTCGTCTATCTTTCCTCTTCAATAGATATACTAGCAGGTGTGAGCAGAGCGGCTCATAATCTAGTCTATACCGCAACCTGCTTATTGCATACATATGATATAGGGTTCAACGGGTTCATTAAATGCTAGTAGAGCCCTTACAATAAGGGCAGAGACATAGAAATCACGGAATAATTATTCCGTGATAGAAACAATGTCTCGAATAAGGGCTCTAGTTATCTGAACCTACGAGATTGGAGTCAATAACAGCGTCATCGTTGTTCCTTTTTACGTTCTGCTTATAAATCTCTTTATCTAATTGCAGTATTCGCACACATTTACGGTATTCCCGGGAACCGGTCATTTTTTCTTCAAATTTTTCCCTCACTGTAGTGTAAGTATAGCCTGTATAGGTATAAAAAAAGAGCGCATATTGTGTTAAAATTGAAGTCGCGCAGTTAGGGGTCATACTTTAACGTACGTACTGGGGGATTCATGGAAATACGAATCGTTATCAAGACTAAACTGACTGAGTGACTTACTGAGTGAGTGATGACTGATGAGCGATCGGAATCCGGAATCGCGTGCGCGGTTGATTCACAATCACAGGGCAAGCACACTGGACTGACACTACTGTCGAACTCACACTCAGTGACTCACAGTCACACATTGCCATTTATAATCACTCAGAGTCAGTCAGTGAGTCACCCAGATTCCAAAACTGCATTTCGCTATTGGTACTCGAGTATCACTATCACTCAGTATCACTGTATCAGTATGAGTATGAGTAGCAGTGGAGTGAGTGGGTATTAATTAAATTTGATATTTATAATTTATTTCAGCTTTCAACTCCAAGTTCCAGTAATTGAGTAAAAGTAAAACTCTAGTCTTAATCTTGGTGAGTTGGTCTTTTAGTTTTAGTATTATTATTATTACTCTTACTCTAGTCTTAGAAGTTAGTTAGTAAGTAAAACCCTTAAGTTACGCTTAGTCTTAGTCTTAGTCGTACTCTTAGTCTTACTGAGTTACTCTGTTACTTTTTAGTGAGTTAGTCTTACCCTTACTCTTAGACGAAGTAGTAAGTCAGTGGCGTGGAGCTACTCAGTTAAAATTTAAAACTTGATTGAGCGGAGCGAGTCACTCAGCAGTCATTTTGGTTGGTAACGTTAGCATTAATGGGGTTGACTGGCTCATTGACACGAAAGGCTATACGGTATTTGTATACCGATAAAGAAAGTATTCATTTAGTAAGAGTAGTTAGGGGCGCATGTAGACATATACCATTAGTAAACTAGAATGAATATACTCGTACTAGTAGAAGTATTTATAACAACCTGAGGTTCTACCACAAAGGCATTTAAGAATGAAACTCACCAAGCGTTACGTGCGCTTATTTGTCTGCTATGCATATTTTTGATCACCTAATTGTGAGTCTTCTCAATACGCGCAAGTATGCATTGAATTGAACTCTGACTTGACACGCGCACTGATTATTGGAGGACGTCTTATGGGTTATCTAGCGAAGTCAGCTCTCGCCATTGCATTGTGGGGAAAATTCAGCAATCGATGTGAAGTTTTACCCACTTTTACCCACTGCAATGTCGCCGAAAGAGTTACTAATTGAAAAGACCTGTGGTCGGTCGATGCTCTACGACCTTGCCTGCAAAATTACATAGCAATGCTAACGTTTGAAGAAACAACCGATGAGCTATCCATGAAGAGTTGCAAGAGTTAGGGGTTTACCCACAATAACTGAACAACAAGTACTTGACCAGTTTCGCGTTTTCGTTTACTGAAATTATCTTTTTGGATGCATTGTTCAGCTTGCCCATTAGTTTGTGATTAATTCTGTTCAATTCATTATCAAACTTAACTTCCCATGGGGCCTACTCAGTCTCTTATATTTCACAATCTTCGCTCCTTCTAATTTTCTCCGATCTCTCTATGCAGTATCGAATTATGTCTCCTTTTGTGAGAATTTGGAGTGGATTACTCGCTTGGTGAATTTCATTTTTTTTATTCTTCACCTATATCAACATCATCACTGGTGCCATTGGCGATACTTAGACAATTTTTAATCTTCTTTCTTGGGTTTAAGTGATTTCTTATGTTTTCCGCCCTCCAGATGGCTTCCACTTTAGCGAACCAGACGATTGTTCTTGCTCATCCACAAGATTCCATAGAGCAGGCAGCTGTTACACTTGACAAGTTTGTCACCAAGGATAACAGTTACGATGACCTATCAAAGCGGCTGAGAGTCTATAGCGAGAGTAAGTGAATGCTTATGGTTATGGTAAAGTGTATAAGAGGTTGCGTTGGATTCACCTTAGACAGTCGGTAAAAACACGACGGGCGCGAGTCAAACTCTTTTTGTACTCTCTGGTCGAAAAGTTGGTGACTTAGCAAACTAGCTATGTTTTTCTACCACTCGCAAGCAGGCATTCATGTTGGCTAAGGTGATGGGATTCCAATTAGCCTCAATACACTTATACGGTTAGTTCTGAATATATTTATGCGCCACTTTGCACACAGTTTCTAGCTGCTTTTTCGGAGTTGCACACATTTATCTTTGGTTATCGTTTCTATGCAAATAAGTAAAAACTAAAACCTTCACATATGGTAACACCTTTTCTTCCTGACTATGTATATCTATCTGTCTATAAGATCCATCTCAGTATCATAGACAATGGAATTTTTGGGGGACTCTGCGATATTGTGAGTACATGTTATATTGAGGATAATCATGTTACCAGTAGTTGCATTGTTGATAGGATCGCCTAATGAGAGTGGATTAAATGACCACGATTATCCGTGTTTGTTTGACGAGCGACTCGTCCTGCCTCCGCTACCCGAGGTCAGCCTGGTAAAGAGGACCCCGCTCCCCAATGAGCTCATGGATCATTTCGCTCGCATGCAATGTAACTGTATGATGGGCCTGTTTCCGGAAATATACAGAGCTTGGCTTACCATTGATAGTGATGTATTTGTCTGGAACTATGAAACTGGGTAAGTCCCACTCTGTGGCCTAACTTTACCAACACTCGGTTACTGATTTCCTAGGGGGGCAGGATAGCTCAGTTGGTAAAGGCCCAGAGTTGCAATCTCGCGTTTGCAAGTTCGAGTCAAAATCCGTTTACCGTTAAAGATCCACTTCTTGAGAAGAGTAGTCGAGTTTCGGTGGGTGA
>Ga0224501_10003059_pt1 | contig 13161 bp, 11 predicted proteins | sample SF_Oct11_sed_USG_4_FD_169105 | JGI IMG/M metagenome (GOLD analysis project Ga0224501, IMG submission 169105) | Sediment microbial communities from San Francisco Bay, California, United States - SF_Oct11_sed_USGS_8_1 | ecosystem: Environmental > Aquatic > Marine > Sediment | place: USA... | reverse complement strand
TGAGAAGACCATGGATAGGGGCGAGACGCTAGCGGACGCCGATTTTGTTTTCAACACAGCTTTGGCTGGGGGGCACGAGAACTACGAGATCCAACGTAAAGTCGCGGAGGACCATGGATACTATAGGGGCATAGATAGCGTCGATCACAACATGGTGTCGGACTACCATACGGTCGGAGGCTACAACCAGTTGAGGCTCTTCTTGGACGTTGCCAGGGACATGGAGGAGATCTGTCCCGATGCGTGGTTGATCCAGACAGCGAACCCCGTCTTTGAGGGCTGCACACTCTTAACGAGACAAAGTAAGGTAAAGGTGGTGGGCCTCTGCCACGGACACCTCGGATACAAGGGGGTGGCGAGCGTCATCGGGCTCGATCCAAAGGACGTCACGTTCCAGGCTGTTGGTTTCAACCACTGCATCTGGATGACTGATTTTCGCCGCAAGGGGGAGGACGCCTATCCCATGATCGACGATTGGATCGAGAACAAGGCAGAGGCTTTCTGGAGAGGTTGGAGGCCCAAGTATCACGAGATGGATATGGCTCCTGCGGCCGTGGATATGTATAGGAGGTTCGGCATGTTTGCTGTTGGAGACACTACGAGAAGCGGCGGCTGGAAATATCACGTGGATCTGGAGACGAAGAAGAGATGGTATGGACCGTTCGGCGGATTCGACTCCGAGATCGGCTGGGCCATGTACTTGGATGACTTGAGAAAGATTATGGACAGGATGTTCAGGGTCAGCAACGATCCATCGGCTTTCGTTACGAAGGAGTTTCCACCCGTAAAGAGCGAGGAGCAGCACGTCTCCATCATCGATGCCATCGTTAACGACAAAGAGGGTATGTTCCAAGTTAACATCCCTAACAATGGCGCGATCGAAGGCATACCTGACGATGTAGTGGTAGAAATCCCGGCTATCGTGAGCAGACGGGGAATCCAGGCGGTGCATGTGGGCAAGCTGCCCAGAACGCTGATGTTCCACGTGATGATCCCGCGGATGTTGAGGATGGAGTGGGCCTTGGAGGTCTTTTTGACAGGGGATAAAAACCTGTTGATGGACATACTCTTGAACGACCCGAGAACGAGGCGTCCCGAGCAAGCCGAGGCGATGATAGAGGACATCCTAGCATTGCCCTTCAACAAGAGGATGGAAGAACACTACAGATAAGTCCATATGTTCGATAGGCTCGATTGGTTTGAGGTTGGGCTGAGAAAGTGGGTTGGCTGTATTGTGAGTGAAGCACCCTGAAACAAGCAGGCAGCACGAGAGGGTCTCAGGTGTGTCGCCCGCCTCAGGATGCTTGGTAGTATGTAGGGACCTACGGAATATAAGGAAACCTGATGGATGAGTTTATTAGGAAGTTTTCGTGCGCCGGGAGCTAGGTCTCAGGTGTGAATGGCAGGGATGAATCTTTGCGTCACGAGTTAGCGTTCTGGTTCACCTCGACCTGTTGCCCGCCTGTCCAAGGCAGGTGAATCCTGTGTCCGAGTTTGAGGAGGAAGAGAAAGAGGAAGAAGAGGAAGAGGGAGAGGAAGAAGAGGAAGGAGAGAACTGGTAGTGGCTGAAGGCAGCCGAGGGAACAGGTGGCTACCTGAGGCCTGTTAGCTCCCCACTTGTTTTGTTGGTTAATCATCCGTTCTGACAGCGTGGTCCATCGTTCCTACAAGCCAGAGACGGGTAGAAGGGGATCCAAGTGAAGAATTGTTATCATCGTTTTTGCCGTTAAGCACCAATTTTCTTTTCTTCAAGACTTGAGTTGTCGCCGCTAGGAGGCGGTGGAAAACCGCGGCTTTGAGTCAATCTTGAGACAGTGCTACCTGATGATCGTCCCTTTTATCAGGTCCGCATCTATTCCTGGCAAGGCTCGATCAACTAATGATCGATCATCTGCTCAAAAACGAGTTTCGAAACATAGGTGAAAATCAGTGCGCCACCAGATCCCGCTCTAGAATCACTTCTCTGGGGAAGCGTCTGAAGCGATGACGCTGGTACAAACGACGGGCCCTTGTGCTGGTGGTCGAGATCTCCGCTTTCGTCGCTCCTGCACGCTTGGCTCGGGCCATGGCTTCTTCGATGAGGGTGGCTCCGATCCCTGAGTTCCTATGCTTGGGATCGACATAGACTGCCGCTATGAAGGAATTTGGTGCTCCGTCTATGATGTCCTCCCGAATGGCTTGGTGTAGGAAACCGACGATATCTTGGTCGTTCTCTGCGACTAGGACCTCCCTCCTTCTTATAGCGCGGTTGAGGCTCTCTGTTCTTCTAATAGGTTCTTCAAGCCATTCAGCCAGGAGCCTGCGTATCGAGGCCGCGTCCTCTCCCCTCGCCGTCCTTACCGAGAAATTCATAGCCATAACCAGTCCAACCTCGATGTTGGCCAAGGTCGACCAGCTCTGCGGCCGAAGATAAGGTTTTGATCAACGGGAAGCGTGTGCGTGAAACAGTTTTCTCGGCGTTCGCCAGCTTCTCCACCGTATGGAGAAAATCGGCTCACTCGACGCTATCAACCGGCCTGTTGGCGCCCGGTGCAGCCCAACATCGGCTCCACAGCCAAAAATCTTGAGAGCTGCTTCTTTTCAGTCGAGGATGCACCTCTGCCAGCCCGGAGAGCTTACCAATCAGCACGCGCATGCCTCGGGATCGCTGTTCCAGCCCGACTCGTTCTCACGAGGCGTAGCCGGTCAAGCTCAGAAGCTTTGACCCGATTTCGGGCATTTCAACGCGTCAGGAGCTCAACTTGTTCTGAGGTAAGTTGGTCTCCTTCAGCTGCACCTGACGGTGGACAGGGGGCGCCTCATCTAATGGAGCCGCGTTTGGGGAACGAGACACGTAGAATTTGCGTCCGGTGAGCACCGCGATGAAGGTGCCATCACCGCCTCTCTGAGCGGCAAAGGATCGCAGGGCTACGAGAGAGGAGGTCGATGCGGGAAGAACGTTGAGCCCCTCTTCACGGGCTAGAAGCCTTGCGAATGCGATCATGGAGTCGTCGGAGGCTGTGACGGCGTAGCCGTTGCTTTCGTACAGGGCGTCCAGCGCTGCCTGTCCGTCAAATGAATGCCAGTTGACGAGTGGCTCGTTGATCGTCGTCTCCCTGACCTCCTTTGGCGTCAGGTCTTGGATAACCCGGGAATTCATCAGGAAGCTCTTGACCACGGGGTTTCCTCTGGTGGTGCTGGCCGCTATCATTGCGGGAACGCTCTTTATGATGCCCCGTTCATAGAGCCTTCGAAAGCCCAGGTATATCCCTGTCAGGGTGGTTCCGTTGCCGACGGGAACTGAGACCGCCGCCGGGCCGCGTCCAATACTATTGTAGATCTCGCGGGAGATGGAGGAGTACGCTTCGAAAGAGGTCTCGGAGTTTCCGTTCATGCCTGGGTTAGCGTTGTACCAGCCGTGAGCCTCAGCTTCTTCGGAGCTTTCAGCAACTGTCACCTCGTAGCTTCCGTCCACAGGATGTATATCGGCTCCGTATCCCTTGATCTCCCTCACGCGACCCATATGGTAGCCCGACGGGAAGAAGATGTGAACTTCAAAACCCAGCGCGCACCCAAAGTGCGCAAAGGAGGCCCCGAAGTTTCCGCATGTTGCGATGGCAACGGCGTCGCAGCCGGCGTTCGCAGCTGCTTGAAGAATCGCGAGCGTGGCCCTGTCCTTCTGTGTTCCGGTTGGGTTTCCTCCCTCGAACTTGAGGTACAGTCTATCACAACCGATCAAGGGCTCGAGATTCTTGGAGCGGACAAAGATTGTGTTGCCCACGTCACTCATGTAATGAAACTCGTTCACCATGGTGTTTCTCGCGATCTTCTCCAACCGCCTCTACGCGACGAATCAAATGGATCATCCAAGACTTAAATTGTTTTCCCTTCTTTAAACGCGGCTGAACGCATCACCATCACCTAGATAGAAAAGATTAAGAAAGTGTAGGCCTGGAGGGTCGGCTGCATCAATCGATTGATTTGCGGAGAGAGGCTCTGACAAGTGATTCAGGTCGCGGGAAGGCAGACCTCACGGGGAATTGAGATTCAGGTTGGAGGGAAGGCGTATGCCATCTCATACCCTAATGACGTGTGGCAGAACTATCCCGGCCGGCTTCGGGAAGTGCTTCTAGACAACCTGGTCTTCGCAGCTACCATTCACCTGTCCCTCGTCTTGAAGGAAACTGAAGTTCTATACAACACGAACCGGCCTCTCTTTCAACCTCATTTCTTCCAGAACATGATTATGGACTTCCCCTCCTGCGCGGACGTGGATCATGTGAGTACTTCAGACATCGTCCGCCGGTTCATGAACCTCAACGTCCGCTTCTCGGACGACCGTGTTAGGCTCCCCCGGTACTCCGGAACGTCCTCCCCGGATTCCTCGGTGATCAGCCTCTCTTTCGGCAAGGACAGCCTGCTCAGCTACGCCGTCTGCCGGGAGATCGGGTTGAATCCACACGTAGCCTATGTCGTGGAGCCCTCCATGAAGTATGAAGAGAAGCACAAGACGGCGTTGGCGCGACGGTTTCACAGAGAGTTCGGGGTTAAGCTGGACAAGATCGTCCACTCAGCGGGTCTGCTGCGAGACGGTGTGCACCTCGGAGTCGGCAAGACGGAGCTGGGGTGGGGGCTACAGTCAACTGAGTACGCCCTTATCCTGCTTCCCGTCGCCCACAGCTACGCCGCTCGATACATAGTCTTCGGAAACGAGCAGAGCTGCGCGGCATACTACGCTGACCAGGAGGGATACATCTGCTACCCTGCTTACGACCAGTCACATGTTTGGACCCTTCACGTAGACTCCATGACTCGGCTGATGTCCAAGGGGCAGGTCAGAACCATGAGTGTCATCGAGCCACTCATGGATATCGCTGTGATGGGCGTGCTGCACCACCGATATCCCGATGTCGGAAAGTACGAGATGTCTTGCTTCACTGAAACCGAGTCTGGGCGAGACCGGCGATGGTGTCTGTCCTGCCCTATCTGCGCCAAGATGTATCTCCTGATGAGGGCGCTGGGAATCCATCCGCGGAGAGTGGGGCTCTCCAAGAACATGTTGACTGCCAAGAACAGGGGCTTCTTCAGCCTTTTTGGAGGCAAGAACGTTGCGACCTACGCGCTTACTCGCCTTGGGCGAGACGAGCAGCTGCTTGCCTTCTATCTGGCCCATAGAAACGGGGACCGGAGCGAGTTGGTGAGAGAGTTCAGCCGCCGTTTCCTCGGAGAAGCGAGGGAGCGAGAGGAAGAGCTCCGCAGATTGTTCTTCGGGATCCACCGACCCATCACGATGCCGGCAGAGATCGAGAGCAGGGTGCTCAGCATATATCGGGAGGAGCTGACTCGGCTCCAAGAGGAGGCGATTCCTTGAGAAGGCTCACGGTAGCCCTGGTGTGTAACACCCGAAGGTCGCAGACCGAGTTTGAGGTTGAGTACGATCCACCTGAAACCATAGAGCTTATCCGACAAGGCATCCTAGGCGCCGGGCACGACTGTGTCTTCGTCGAAGTCGATGAGAAGGCATACGCGGAGCTCAGCCGGCTGCGACCTGATCTGGTGTTCAACCGCGCAGAGGGCATAAGAGGCGAGAGCAGGGAGTCGCAAATACCCGCCTTCTCGGAGATGCTGGGCATCCCCTACGTGGGATCGAACGTCTTGACGACCGCCGTGTGTCTTGACAAGCCCACAACCAAGAAGATTCTCAGCTACCACAAGATTCCAACGCCGCGCTTCAAGGTCTTCCACCAGCATGATGACCCGATAGAGGGGCAGCTACCCTACCCAGTTCTTCTGAAGCCCAGCAGAGAAGGATCGAGCATCGGCATCGATCTTGTCAACCTAGTTCACGGCCACGACGAACTTAGGGCAAGGCTAAGACAGATGATCGAGACCTATCGGCAGCCCATCTTGGCGGAACAGTTCATTTCTGGCCGAGAGTTCAGCGTGGGGCTGCTAGGAAACGAGAACCCGCGAGTTCTGCCGATCTTGGAGATCGACTTCTCCAAGTTCCCGCCGGAGGTGGGAACGGTGTACGGTCAACGCGCGAAGACCGCCTACGACTCACCCGAAAACTACGTCTGCCCCGCCAGCGTTACTCAGGAGCAGAGGCGAAGCATCGAGTCCGTCGCCACGAGGACGTTCCACGTGCTCGGCTGCAGGGACATGGCGAGGATCGATATGCGCATGGATCAGCAAGGTAAGTTATTCGTTTTGGAGGTCAACCCCCTCCCGGGCTTGGATTATGATCTGGAGAAAGGGGAAATAAGCTTCTACCCAGTCATGGCCCATGCAGCGGATATGACGTTCAGCGAGATGATCGCCGCGATCTTGGAGGCAGCTATCGAGCGCTACGGGCTCTCCTAGATCCATGTCGATCGAGGCCTAATCTGTGAGCCTGAAGTAGACCCGACGGTTGTTGTGTCCCTTGTTTTCGGCCTTCAAGAACTCGATCTGGCCAACTTCACGCAGGTTCCGCACATGGGTGCCGCCGTCGGCCTGCTTGTCGATGTTCTCGATTTCTACTATCCTCAGCCTTGGAATATCCGGGGGGAAGGCAGCTGCCATCTTTACTACGCCAGGGATCTTCATGGCTTCCTTCCTAGGGAGCTCGTAGGTTTTCACCGGAATGTCGCGGCGTAGGATTTCGTTTGCCTTAGCCACGAATTGGAGGAAGACGGCCCGATCGAAGTTCTCTAGATTGAAGTCGAAGCGGCTTCGGTCGACGTCGAGCTCGTTGCCGGTAATCAGGGCACCGGTCTCCCGGCAGAGAACCGCTGCGAGCACGTGCGCCGCGGTGTGGCTGCGCATAAACTTGTAGCGACGGTCCCAATCTAGGACGCAGTGCACCTTGTCCCCTGGCTGCAAGCCGGGAGAGGCAACCTCATGTGAGATCTCACCTGAGAACTTGCCCACGTAGACAACCCGGAAGGTCTCAGAGCCGCGGAGGATTCGGCCTGTATCCCAGAGCTGCCCGCCGCCCTTGGGATAGAAGATGGTCTGGTCGAGAACCACGTACTTATCCTGCCCGACCGATTGAACCGTTGCGTCGCACTCTCCTAGGTAGCTGTCTTGCAAGTAAAGAGCCCGAGTCACGGCTGTCTCCTCTTGGTTCGCCTTGACGACATTCTGGAGCCCTATAAGTTCGTGGTTCTAAATTTGGATCAGCGCGGCGGCTTTCCCCGATGGGTTTGTTGGCGGTGATAATTCCCTGTCGATCGATCCCTCATCAGAAGGAGAGCTTGATTGAAGCCACATCGGCTTCCACAGTGGATGATCTGTCGACTGAGTTCACGCTTTCATTTTTCGCACTAGGACACCATTTCACGCAGCGAACGTTGACTATGCAAGTGCTTCAGCCTCGACCTTCGCACGTTTGGCTGCGGCAATCCGTGAAGGAAGCCCCCAGAGGTCGATGAAGTTCTGCGCCTTCTTCTGATCGAAGGTTGACCCTGCGCCGTACGTGGCCAACGCCGCGTCGTAGATTGAACTCGGCGACTCTCGTCCTACAACCCTGAAACTTCCCTTGTACAACTTGAGCCGCACGGTGCCTGTAACCCTCTCCTGGGTTTTCTCGATGAAGCTCTGGAGAGCGTGGCGGAGAGGTTCAACCCACAGGCCGGAGTATACAAGCCATGCCCACTGCTGCTCCACGATCCGCTTGAAGGAGAGCTCATGACGTGTGAGGACCAGTTTCTCTAGGTCCCTGTGCGCCTCGATGAGGCAGAGGGCAGCGGGGCATTCATAGACCTCTCTGGACTTGATGCCCACGAGTCTGTCTTCCACATGATCTATCACCCCGACGCCGTGAAGACCTGCAATCTCGTTCATCGAGGCGATAAGGTTCGCCGCCTTCATCTCATGGCCGTTGAGGGCGGCTGGAACCCCTTCGTCGAAATCGATCTCCACGTACCCGGGTTTGTCAGGTGTCTCATCGGGAGGCCTGACCCACTGGAATATTTCTGGTGGTGGTTCGAAGTTGGGGTCCTCCAGAACTCCTCCCTCAATCGACCTTCCCCACAGGTTCTGGTCGATGCTGAAGCCGGCCTTCTCCGGCTCGAAGCGGACCCCATGTTCCTCGGCGTACTTGACCTCTTGGTCCCGAGTGAGGTTCCACTCCCTTATCGGGGCCACAACCCTGAGCTTGGGGTTGAGGGCTCTTACGGTGACGTCGAACCTAACCTGGTCGTTGCCTTTCCCCGTACAGCCATGAGCTACGGTGGACGCGTCCTCCATTTCAGCTATCTTCACGAGCTCCTCGGCGATGAGAGGGCGGCCCAGGGCTGTGCTCAACGGATACTTGTCCTCGTAGAGCCCGTTGGCGGCGATGGATGGGTAGACGTAGTCTTCTGCGAACTCATCGGTTCCATTGATATCGTAGTGGCTCACGGACCCCATGAGCCTAGATCGGTTAGCCACCTTTTTCAGATCGATACCCTGCCCCAGGTCGACGGTGAGGGTGACCACGTCCGCTCCATACTTCTCCTGAAGCCACCTGACGGCGACGGAGGTGTCGAGGCCTCCTGAGTATGCCAACACTATCTTTTCGGTCATGCCGCCCGAGGCCGACCGGAGGTTTTTTATTCTTTTTGGTCAATTTCGACACAGAATGACACATGAATGTATCAAAAACCGCTGTGCGTTCGGTTGTCGGCGCGGTTAGAGAAGTGATGGAGAACGACTTGTCGATTCAAGACGCGCTCCAGCGGGGATACGCCAACGTGACTGGAGTAGCCCGCGTCATAAAGCCTCTCGTTGAGCGGGCAGTGGGAAGAAAGATCACCCTCCAGACGCTGATAACGTCTGTCAAGCGTGTGCGCACTGGGTATCGAGAGCCCGAGCCCGGTGTTAACCAAGTGGTGGCGGGGAGCAAGGTCGCTGTCAGAACAGACATAGTGAAGCTCGCCGTGACAAGTTCTCCCCAAACGGTTCAAGCGGCAGGACGGCTGTTGAGCCGTCACCAGGGACAGTTTCTTCAAGCGTCTCAGGGTCTCTCCTCCATCACACTGATTTTCAACCAAGAGCTTCTCGAAGAGGTTCGACGAGCCTTCGCAGCGGAGACCGTCCTAGAATTGGAGGAGGGTCTTGCGGCGATCATCTTGAACAGCCCTCTTTCGATCGTGGAGACACCCGGCTGCATCGCAGCCTTCTGCAACAGGGTCTCTCGTCGCCACCTGAACATAGAGGACATCGTGAGCTGTCACACAGAGACGATCATAGTAGTCAAGATGGAGGCCGTTGGCCCCACCTTCGCCGCGCTAACAGAGATGATATCTCGTGCACGGACGCTGTCGCCAACTTGAGGGAGGAAGATGAGGACCTCGAATGAAAGCTGGGGTAAGGACACCAGGCTCTACAGGTCTAGGTTCAAGGAGCCACCTGAGGAGGCAGCAACCGCCTTCGTCTCCTCGCTGCACGAGGATGTCAGGCTGATAGACGACGACATTGATCAAACGGAGGCTCATGTGATAATGCTTCACAGAGCAGGTCTGATCTCTGCGAAGGATGTCGCTTCTCTTCTGACTGCTTTGGAAAAGGTTAGGAGATCGGTTATGCGGAAGAAGCCAGCGGGATACGAGGACATACACGAACTGGTAGAACATCAAGTCATAGAGATGACGGGCCTGTCGGTGGGCGGTAGGATTCAGACCGCTCGCTCCCGGAACGACCAGATCGCGACAGACATCAGGATGAGTGTAAGAAGGGGGCTGAACAGCCTTTCGGAGAAGCTCTTGGCACTGGTTGAAGCTCTTCTCAAGCTTGCTGAGAAGAATGTCGAGACGCCGATAGTGCTCTACACCCATATGCAGCATGCTCAGGTTGGAACGTTTGGCCACTACCTGCTTGCTCATGTGGACTCTCTTCTCAGGGGTGAAGAAAGAGTCAGAGCTGCATACTCTCACGCGAATCAAAGCCCGCTGGGCGCATCGGTTTGCGGGGGGTCCCGATTCAGAGTCAATAGAACGATGACCTCGCGGCTCCTCGGGTTTCAGGGGATCGTTGAGAACACTCTAGACGCTGTCAGCTCCAGGGATTTCCTAGTAGAGGTCGTCGGCTCGCTCGCCATAATCATGGTGGATCTGAGTAGGATGGCTGAGGACCTAATTCTCTGGTCGACGGAAGAGTTCGGATACATAGAGCTGTCGGACAAGTATGCCTCTCCGTCGAGCGCAATGCCTCACAAGAAGAATCCCTCTGTGCTGGAGTTGATTCGGGCCCGCGCTGCCCGCGTCTTCAGCTGCCTCACCCAGTTGCTGACGGTCACTAAAGCTCTACCAACAGGTTACAGCCTGGACCTACAAGAGACCAAGGCCCCCATCTGGGAGGGCCTGGACAGGACGGAAGCATCGCTCTCCATGATGGCTGGAGTTGTGTCAACGATGAAGGTGAACACGAGGAAGATGGCAGAGAAAGCAGCGGGAAGCCTTGCCATCGCCCTGGATATGGCGGAGGCACTAGCTGCTGAGACCGGTCTGTCCTTCCGTGAAGCCCACCTGCTGGTCGGCCGCTTGGTGAGCGACATGTACGAGAGGAGCGTTCCCTTCAACTCTCTTAGCGTGCAGCAAGTGAAGGCAGAGGCCAAGCGAATCCTGGGTAAAAGCGTAAGCGTGGACACCAGGCTTCTGATCCAGGTGTCGAACCTCCGCGACATTCTTAAGCAAAGAAAGACTCGGGGAGGCCCAGCACCTAGTCAGACTAGGGCGATGCTGCAAACCCGCAAGACTACGCTCAATAGATGCAGAAAACGTCTGAGAGCTGAGATCCGGGCGATTCAGGGGAGCCGCTCAAGGCTCTCGAAAATGGTTAAGCAGTTCTCCATGATCGACTAGGGCCGAGATCGACAGTCGATCAAAGTTTCATTTGACGGTTGGTGGTGGCGCACTGCCTCGGTGAAGAGGGCATGGAGAAGGAAGAAGGACCTTGGGAGCACGTTCGATCGATTCTCTTCGTGTGCTCAGGCAACATCTGTCGGAGCCCGATGGCAGAGACGCTCTTTAACCACATCCTCGAGGCTAGCAAGTCGCCTCGGGCGCATGACATCGTTGTCTCTTCTGCAGGCATTCTAGGTTTTACGGCCGGCACACCTGCTGAGCCCCTCGCCAGGGAGGTGATGCGTCGCCGCGGCCTGAGTCTCGGTGGGTTCGCCGCGAGAGACTTGACGCCTAGGTTGATCCGTGACGCAGATCTGATCCTCACGGCGACTAGAGACCAGCGGGACAGGATTGTGGCTTGGGTGCCGACCGCGAATCGCAAAACCTTCACGCTCTGCGAGGAAGATGTACCGGATCCCCTATCGCATCCTGTCGAGGTCTACGAATCGGTCGCACAGCAGATCGAGCGCTGCCTTGAGGTTTGGCGGCGCCGGCTTGGTCTCTAAGCTCCAAGCCTTGGTTTGGATTTTACGACCGCTCCGAGGAAGGCAAATAGCCAGCCGGGCCGCTGATATTGGCCCGACGAGCGAGAAGTGGGTTGGCGGTCGAGATCCGAGAATTTCTGGGAAACGAGGAAGACTGGCACTGCGGCAGGGGAAAGCCCATTCTGGAGAAGGGAAGGGAGGAGACGATCGCTCTTCTGCGAGAGAAGATCCAGAGCAGGGAGGGTGAAGCCAAGCTAGCTTACGTTGGCGGCGAGTACGCCGGCTTCATCCAGTACTATAAGACCGATGCATCGCCGGCTAAGGTAGCTGGCGAGAACACATACTACATTTGCTGCATGGAGGTGCTCGAGAAACATCGGGGGCAAGGTGTCGGAAGAGCCCTGCTCGACGCCGCCATGGCAGAGATGAAGGATGCAAAAGGTGTGGCGGTCAGCAGCTATCAAGACACATGGATGTCAAAGTCATACTTCCTCCGCCAAGGATTCCAAGTCGTGGCTGAGGAAGGCCCGATGTCTCTGCTTTTCAAGAGGTTCACGCCAGATGCCCAGCCGCCTCGACAGATCGAGCAGAGCTTTCGAGCAAGCTTAGGCGAAGGTCAAGTCGTCCTGGACACTTTCCCCGGGATGTGTCAATGTCCCTTCAGCCTTCTCTTCTACGAGAGGGTGAAGAAGATAGCGAGAGAAGAGGGTGCGGAGATCAGGGAACATCCCCTCAAGAATCGCAGCGACCTAATCCGCTATGGAGTTAACCCCTACGCCACGCTGATCAACGGCAAGGATCCCTGGTATGATCCGACTATCCCAGACGACCAGATCCGAGCTTACATCAGAAAGGCGAAGGACGAGTCGCAGCCGGAGCTCTAGGGACCCACCCGGGCCTCACAACTCACAGAGACACTTATGAAGAGCTGAATACCGGAGAGTAGGTACACTTCGAAGGGACCGACCACGAAGCACAGAAGCGGAAAAGCAAGGAAACGGCGGGAGAGAACCGAGGGGATTGAGAAGAGCGGCGAGCAATCCCGCTGGAAAGGAAGGAGGCTAGCGGTCATCATCGTGGTCGCTGCGGGGGCTGCCGTCGCAGCGATGTTGCTCTTCCTGGGAGGCAACACATCCACGGATCAGACAACCCGGACGACGTGGCCAACGGCGACAACGACCAGGCTCGGTGGCGACGTGTTCAAGCTGCGTGTATTCGGGCAGGCTGATTCGACTGACAAAGCTGAGTGGTGGTTGGCGTTCAACGTTACCATGACGCCGACTGATGAGTGGAGTGATGTGGCCGTTGCGCCCGAGGTCTTCTTCGTGCAGCTCACCGACAGGCGTTACGTATTTGGTCAAGGGGTACGCAAGCCGATGACCCTTCAGACGGGAAGCGACACTGTATCTGTGTCTGAAAAAGACGAGTTTCCCACCACGAGAGTGCAGCCGGGAAAAACCGTGAGCGGGCTGGTGCTCTTCCTGCTGCCAAGAGACACCCCACCAGCCAAGATATTGTTTAACAACGGTCAAGTGACCGCTGATCTCGGTCAGCTGCCAACTTGACTTCGGTCATCGTGGCTCCACAGCCATAGATTATGTCGAAAAGCAGGACGTCGACACATTCGGGTCGACTTCTTAGTGCGTCTCTGCAACGTATGTTTCGTCGAGATTTCAGGGCGGAGGGATATCCGGAAATTTGCTTGTGTCGGAGTAGCTCCATGCTACGGTGTCGCCGTCCCTGAGGTGATAGAAGTCTGAAGAAGATTCTCCCATTACCCAGCTTCGCTTGACGGGATCAAACCTCCACCAGAGCCAAAAGTATGATTC
>Ga0224501_10003058_pt1 | contig 13164 bp, 14 predicted proteins | sample SF_Oct11_sed_USG_4_FD_169105 | JGI IMG/M metagenome (GOLD analysis project Ga0224501, IMG submission 169105) | Sediment microbial communities from San Francisco Bay, California, United States - SF_Oct11_sed_USGS_8_1 | ecosystem: Environmental > Aquatic > Marine > Sediment | place: USA... | reverse complement strand
TACCAAAAAATCTGCGGGCCGCTTCTGCTAATGGCCGATCAATCGCTGAAGAAGCGAATCCATTATTTTCTTTTGCGAGTTCTTTTATCCTTTCTAGAACCATGGATTTGTCCGTCCATCTTCGGTAGGCTATAGCTAATTCTTTGACTTTCTCTGGCGATATCCCACATTCATGTTCAGGTAGCGCCCAAAAGACGACTCTTGGATGCTTTTTTATTTTCTGGATTTTCCCTTCCTTCCAAAGATTTTTCAGGTGAGCCCACGTGTTAGCTTTGTCGAGGTTTATTTTCTTCACTATTTCTGTGCCTCTAGCTGGACCCTCTTTTAGGACATCAAGAATCATTTGTTTGCTTACGCCTACCTCTCGGTAGTTTATCGATCCCCGAAATTTCTTTACCTGTTCAATGTAACTTTGAAGCGCCTCCTGCTTTCTCCTTAATCCAAATCCTATTTGACTGTTAAATTTTTCAAGATTATGCAAATCTGTTATCCACAAAACAAACTCTCTTTTTCCAGAACTAACTCTACTTTCAATTCCAAAAGAGATTAGCATTTTTTGTATTTGCTTGAGAATTTCGCCATCTTTTTGACTTAGTCTTAGATTCCCTACTGAAAAACTACCCTCCGCATCAAAAAAGCCTTTTAGAAAACTAGCCTTTACCTCGATTGGTGCTTCAAATAATAAATCTGGTATCATCAATTTGCCATCGTGCTTGAAATTAGTTTTAATCCATGATGATATTGTTTTAGAACCCAATGAAGCTCTAATTAAGGGCTTCCGTTCATACTCTTTACCTGAAAATGGAGAAGTAAATTTTCTTCCTTTTATCTGGGAGATCGATGGAGTTCTACCAAAAAGCTCCTTCGAAACCTCAGAAAAATAGTGAACCATCTCAATATCGGACTCTGTGAAGCTGATGCAGACATATCCTTTACTAACACACCCGTCCCCAAAAACTAAGCCAAGCCAGTAACCAAACTTGGGGTTTAATGGCGGAATCGGAAAACTTCCATAATTGACTGGAAGTCCAGCCGCTATGAGCGCCTTGTTGAATCCTCCAAAATGCCTGCGACATGCATCAGCCAATCCTCTTTTCTTGGCCGCGCTTTCCCTATTTAGATATCCGTGAATTTTGAATAATTCTTGGAGTTCTTTGATTACTTCGTCTCTTGTCCAGAAATGGTGTTTTCTTATTTTCAACTTGCTTGCCTTGTTTTCTATCGCGCCTCTGCTTCGTCCTATGATTTTGGCGATTTCGGAGGTTCGCATGTTAAGGTAATTTTCCTGCAAAATTTTGATTTCTTCCTGCGTCCAACAATTCTTTCTAATTATTAGGCCTCGGAGAGCTTGAGATTTTGTGCGGCGAGGAATTCCAAATTTTGCCATCAAACGATAGATCCATGCTTCTGAGCAACCTAATTCGTGAGCGATTCTTTGCAAACTTTTCTTTTCACCCCAATACATCCGCTCCAGAGTTTCACGGGCTATTTTTGTTTGCTTTAGTACTTCCAAGTCGGGCATATTACCCACATTAGTTTGTTTTTTGCTATAGACCCAAAAAGCTTCACCGGTTAGGCTCATGACCCAATTAAAGTGCCCATTTTCCGAGCCAAAAATTAATTCACATTTTTCGGCAAAGCGTCTGTCTGTCCGTCTGTCTGTCCCTCTGTTTGTCCGTTTGTCTGTTTTGTGAGTGTGGGTATGGGGTAGAGTGAGTTAGGTAGAGGGGGTTTGGGTTTGGGGGTTAAAATTCAACCTTCATTTCCACTGAAAGTTTTTAGGTTAGCTGTTTCAAATCGATGTGAAAGTGGTATCGAACTCTAAGAATAAATCGTTGGTGAGGCTGGATTGTGATCGCTCCCGAGTATGTAGCAACGCTAGACCCGTTTGGAGATGAGGCAAAGAAGCTGGTGGAGAAGTCACCCCCGCTGGATTCGATGCCGCAGGAAATAGTCGATCGAGCCATCGCGCGCGTGAAATGGTCGAGCAGGGAAATGGTGGTTGAGTCTGATATCGAGGCAGTTCGGGCTGAAGTGCTCTCCTTTTATTTGATGTGTCAGGGCGTGGCCGCAGTTTCATACCCCTACTCACGCGAGGCCCGACTGATAAGTGATATGACAAAGAACACGATCAAGTATCGCATGTACGACCTCTTCAAGCGCGGGCATGGGAATTTGTGTTTGGAAGTGGTTAAGCGTTCGATTAAACTCGTTGATCTGGAGGGTGGAGACGGGGTCAAGCTTGGGAGCGTAGAAATTCCTCGGGAGGATCTCTACAAGATACGCGACCGACGCCTCGCGGAGGACGGCATAGAGACCATAGACGATCGCTTACTCCCGCAGTATTTACCCAAATATGGGGTGCGCTGGACGGATCTGGCCCCCCTACTCAGACATCGACGCGCCGAGCTAACGAAGTTCTATCTGGTGAACGGTAGGGCGGTGATTACCCCCCGTGATCTCTGGAACCTTTTTTCAGACTTCATAGCCGTGCGAACAGAGGAATACGTGACATCGGTGTACGAGCGCTTCTCCGACGTTGGGGCGCCACCCAAGCGGCTCACCGAAGTTGGTGAGAGTATTTCCTCGCTTTTGCCCCCGGAACTCGAGCTTCGCGAGAGGTTTGCGCGCGTGCCGGGAGGAAAGCTTCGCCCGGAGGCATTCCCACCTTGCGTGAAAATAGCCATGGGCGGGGTCGGCTCGGGGGTGAGGAACTACGCGATCACGGTTATGCTGACTTCGTTTCTCTCTTACGCGCGCGTTTCCCCCTCAGGCAGGGTCGCCAATAGGATTGGTGATTTCATCAAGGACATTTCGGTCGTTCGGGATGAGATCGCAGCGCCAATTTTTGAGGCGGCCGAGCGATGCAAACCCCCGTTTTTCAAGGATCAACCCCAAGAAAAGGCGAATGTTTACTACCATCTCGGGTTCGGCATGACGGCCGAGCCTCGCCTGGACGGCAGCGGAAAGTCGAAGTGGTACCGTTGCCCGAATTGTGATAAAATAGCGATGTCGGCCGCGCCGCTCTGCGACCCAGATGAATTTTGTCGTAATCGTAAGATAAAGAACCCACTCACCTATTATTTTAGAAAATTATCCGAGCAGAGGTCGGGCGCAGGTGGATAAATGAAAATGCGTGAAGCAACCCCAGAGGAGCGGAAGCAATTTTACTCCGAGGAATGGAACAAAAGCGAGTTGCCAGATTTCATCCTTCACACCCTCTCCCTCCGTGAGTTCGGGTTCGATCTGGATGGCACGGGGCCAAGTCACCGGTACAATCAGTTCATGACCGTCGAGAAATTGATGGAGTATTTACAAAACAGGGCGCCTTACTCCGTGTTCGCCAGCGTAGCACTTTACGATCAACCGTCGATGCGGAAGGGTTGGCTGAAATCCGAGCTCGCTTTTGATATCGACGCGAAGGATCTACCCCTGAAAAGTTGTGGTTGTACATCTGGGAAAGTTTGTGAACGATGCATCGATGAGGCTCGTCGAATCGCTATAGAGTTCGCCGATACCATGCGCACGGATTTAGGGCTGCGTAACATCGTTTTTTCATATTCGGGTCGCGGTTTCCACATCCGAGTGACTGACGATACAATAATGACACTGGAGCAAACCGAGCGGACCCAAGTTGTCGAGTACGTTACCGGCGGTGTGATCCCTACCGATGTCACGATGGCGCTTGGATATTCTCAAGTCTTTCGGGAGCGCCTCGCGCGGACTTTAAAGGGGCTGGACGAAGAGCAGCTTTCGAAAGCTCGCGGGCTAAGAAAGTCCATGATTCAAAAACTCTTGGCGGAGAAGGAACGGGCATTAGGGGCAATACGCGGAGGAAAATTGGATGAGCTTTCCGCGCTCGGGGGGCTTGGCCCAAAGACCTTTCGGCAATTCTTGGATTTTTTGGTTAGGCTGAATTCGGAGTGCACCGATGGGAAAGTCACGATTGACACAAAGCGCATCTTGCGTTTACCCTCGAGCCTACACTCCGGAGTGAGTATGAAATGCATGCTAGTGCGGGATATGGAGCGTTTCAAGCTGGAAGACGCGCTCCCAAAATTTGTAAGTGAGCGTGAGAGCTAATGGTTGAATTTTCGTATGATGACGTGAAGCAGGTGTGGTTGGCGGAAAAAACTTCGCGCGAGCTCATGGAGATTCCAGAGGAATTCTACCAAAATGTAGCTAAGTACGTGGCGCAGCTGAATCTCGAGCTCAAGCGCAGCGAACCCTTGCGTGGGGGGCTGCTGCAGGAAGAGCTCCAAAATGTGTTTCAAATGGTACAGGAGATCTACCTCTCCCGCACGCTCAAAGCCATCGATGAAGTAGCTCAGGGAAAACTGCCGGATACTCTGTTGGAGCGCGAGCGCTACGCGTTCAACGAGATAAGACAGAGCTTAAAGAAGCTTTGCGCCGAACTCATCCCCCCAACGATTACCGAGAGTGCGGAACTCGCGGCGCCTCGTGAGATAACAAATGTTTTATTGATCGTGCAGGCTGAGGTTCCAACCATAGTCGGCGATGACCTCCGGCAATACGGACCGTTCAAGAAGGGCGAGATAGCCAGCCTACCGAAACGTAGTGCCGAACTTATGATGAAGCATGGTCTCGCGAGAAAAATTGAGGTCAAGTTTTAGTTGGCGATACCTTTTTTTGGGGAAGAGGCTAAAATTTAAGGGATTACATGAAAGTTCCAAAAAAGCTTCACACCTATTGCCCGTCTTGTAGAAAGCACACGGAGCATAGGGTATCCCAGCTAAAAAAGCGCTCCCCGCGCCGGCTGAGTTGGGGGCAGCGTCAGTTCGCGCGCGTCACGGCGGGGTACGGCAGCCAGCCTAGGTCCGAGCAGAAGAAATTTGCGAAGGCAACTAAGAAGGTAGTCCTGATGCTCAAGTGCAGCGTCTGCGGGAAGTCCCACCCACGCCGCGGTTTCAGGGCGAAAAGTGTGAAGTTCGAGGAATAGGGTGAGTAAATGCAGGAAAAAAAGCGCTCGAGGTTTTTGAGAGTCAGATGTAATGATTGTGAGAATGAACAGTTGGTGTACAGTCATGTTAGCTCTATCGTCAAATGCAAGGTATGTGGCAAGACGCTCGCGGTGCCGCGTGGGGGAGAGGCGGAAATAAAAACCACGATTCTCGGTACGGTGGAGTGAAGGGGGGTTTAGTTGTTAAGACGTAAGTCGGAGTGGCCAACAATTGATGAGTTCGTCATGTGTACGGTGACAAAGATTTTCAATCAAGGCGCATTCATGAGGCTCGATGAGTACGGTGGAGAAGAGGGAATGGTTCACATATCTGAGGTCGCTTCGGGCTGGATTAAAAACATTCGTGATTACGTTCGGGAGGGGCAAAAGGCGGTGTGCAAGGTTTTGGCTGTGGACCCAAAACGAAAGCACATCGATCTCTCGATTCGCAGGGTTAAGGACAGCGAGCGTCGGTGGAAGGTGCAGCAGTTGAAACGGGAGCAGAGGGCTGAGAAGCTCCTTGAGCTGGCGGCAGGCAAGCTTGGAAAAAGTCTCGACGAAGCCTACGAGGAGGTGGGCTTTACATTGGAGGACAAATTTGGTGATCTTTACTCGGCACTTGAGTCAGCTGCGAAGGACAAGAGCGCCCTGATTGATGTGGTCAAGGACCAGCGCTGGGTGGAGGTGCTCAGCGATATCGCGGCCTCAAAGGTCGAACCACCGTCTTATAATGTCGTTGGTTACCTCGACTTGAGTTGCCCTTCCCCCAATGGTGTCGAGGTGATAAAATCAGCCCTGATAGATGCCCGCGACTCCACGAAGAGAAATGGGACTAATGTGGAGTTCTACTATGTGGGTTCGCCAAGATATCGCGTCGAGATTACTGCCCCCTCATACAAAGTTGCTGAGAGCGTGATGCAGAAGGCAGTTGAGGAGGCCATCGCAGCCGTGAAAAAGGCAGGCGGGAAAGGAGAATTTCACAGGACGGGGCGAAGATGAAATTAAAAAAATGTAAGTCGTGTGGTGCGTATACACTTAAAGACGTGTGTCCAAGTTGCGGGGGGCAGGCGATTTCACCCCGCCCACCAAAATTCTCACCGCTCGACCCATACGGCAAATACCGGCGCATGTTGAAAAAGCAGGCTGGGGAAGTGTGAAAATGGAAAAGACGATTGTCAACACCCTCTCGAAGCCCAAGCTAAAGGCGCCGGTCCTAATCGAGGGCTTGCCGGGTATGGGGTACGTCGGAAAGTTGGCGGCGGAGCACTTGATAGAAGAATTTCATGCAAAAAAATTTGCTGAGCTTTGCTCGCCCTACTTTCCACATCACGTCGTGGTCGAGGCGAACGGCACGCTAAGGCCGCTAAGGAACGAATTTTACTGGGCACGCGCCGACGGCAAAGATGTTATAATTTTGGTAGGGGATGTACAGCCAATGGCCTCTGAGGGGCACTACGAGGTCGTCAAGAGCATCCTTGACGTTGTAGAGAAGTTTAAGGTGAAACAGCTCTTCACCCTCGGCGGGTATGCTACGGGTAAGTATTCGAGGGCGAAGCCGAGAGTTGTGGGGGTTGGCGATTCCGCGCTTCTTAAGAAGTTCCGCACGCATGGCGTCGAGGTGGAAGAGGGTGGAGGGCCGATAATTGGTGCTGCGGGTCTGCTACTGGGGCTTGGAAAGCTGCGCGGGATGCGCGGGATATGTTTACTTGGTGAAACCCACGGGATGATGGTTGATCCCAGCGCTGCGCAGGCGGTACTCGAAGTACTCGTTGGCGTGTTGGGTATAAAGGTAAATATGAGTGCCCTCGAACATCGTGCGAGGGAAACGGAGCGTACGCTCGATCGGATACGAAAAGAGATGGATCTTCGTACGAACAAGGAGCAGCGGCGCGAAGAGGAAGAGGCTTGGTATATAGGATAGAATTGTTTTTCTAGATAACAATATGTGTACGTAAGTGGCGACAATTTTTAAAAATCCAATATATTGCAATATTTTCTGGAGCCAACGCACCCTCTTGAACGTTTGGTCGGTAGATGAAGCTTGGGCGTGAGGGTGAGTAGAATCCTCTTAAGCTTTTAAAACGTTGAACCGCAACATCGAGTAGGTATCCGCTTGTCAGAACTCCAAACCTATCCTGCTGACCTACATATACATTCCAAATACTCGGGTGCAACTTCCACGAGGATGGTTCTGGACACCATCGCGCAACAGGCCAAACTCAAGGGACTGGCGTTCGTGGGCACGGGCGATGTTTTTCATCCTAGGTGGTTTGAGAACATAAAGACGGAGCTCGAGGAGATCGAGGAGGGTACCTTCGAGCACCCCCGCTACCACATCAAGTTCATTCTGACGGTTGAGGTCGAGGACAGGCACCGCGTCCACCATCTAATTCTTCTACCTTGCCTTTCCACCGTCGAAAGTATGCGTGAGGAGCTCGCGAAGCGTTCAAGTGACATAAATGTAGATGGGCGGGCACGAGTTGAGTTGGATGCCCCGGCAATAGTTGACATAGCGCTGGCGCATGACTGTTTGATCGGCCCCAGCCACGCCTTCACACCATGGACGAGCATGTACAAAGAGTTTGATAGCATGAAGGCTTGCTATGGTGACCGGGTGAAAGACGTGAAATTCTTGGAGCTCGGGCTGAGTGCGGACACCTCCATGGCGGATCAGATTGAGGAGCTTGGGGACGTTACCTTCTTGGCTAACAGCGATGCCCATTCCCCTTGGCCCGATAAATTAGGCCGCGAGTTCAACCGCTTCGAGCTGGTGGAACCGACTTATGCTGAGATTATCAAAGCGATCAAGCGGGAAAATGGACGGCATATCGTGCTGAATGTCGGTTTCGACCCCCGCTTGGGTAAATATCACATGACCGCCTGTTCGCGTTGTTACAAGCAGTTCACGTTTGAGCAAGCGAAGGCATCGCGATGGCGTTGCGATAAATGCGGCGGGTGGGTCAAGAAGGGGGTCTGGGACCGTGTCAATGAGCTTGCCGATTACCCAGAGCCAAAACATCCGCCTCACAGACCCAACTACTTACGAATAGCGCCTCTCGCCGAAGTTATTGCATTGGCGCTGGGAGAAAAAAATGCGCACGCGCCGGGAGTTCAATCGATGTGGGAGAAGCTCGTCGCACGTTTCGGTAACGAGATTGAAGTGCTCATAGACGTGCCTTCGGAGGAGCTCGCGAATACAGCTGGGGCTAAAGTTACAGCGGTAATCAAGGCATTTAGGGCGGGCGAGTTGAAGGTGGTTCCAGGTGGAGGGGGACGATACGGTCATCTTGAAATCCCTTTTGAGCTTGCCACAACCCTACCGCCAAAAGCTCAACGCACGCTGACGGATTTTGGGTAAGATGCATTTTTGTTAGCGGGTTATTGAGTTTTGGAACTCTTCCAAAGAAGCTCAAGAAACTCTTTGAAATGCTTAGCTATCACGGGGTTTTCCACCCACCCACAAGCGGAGTAGTTCGGTAAGCCGATGATGGCTTCTTTTTCATCCACGAGTACATCAACTGCGAGGATGGGTTTACGCAATCTAACCTCGATGTTTTTCAAAGACACCTCGGATTCGGTTGTAAGTCTTATTTTGACCCCCTTTCCGATTAGGGAATTGAAGATCTGGTCTAGGTAACTTGCTAATTCTTCGTAATTTGGAAGAACTATGATGACTTCTTTTTCCGCTCTCGACAGTACTTCTTGAATTTTTTTGATAACTCCAGTTCTACCGACTATTGTGTAAATTATTTCCGGCGTTTCGGCCCTTTTCATCGAACTTCTATAGATTTTCTCAAGTTCTCCAAAAACGCGTTCAACAGTGGCAACAGACTCTTTTTGAATCAATTCTGGTGATCGCGCACGATAGCGTCTCGGCCTTCCTCGGGCGACTTCGACCCACCCTTTTTTTACGAGCGCTTCTAGGGCATCGTAAGTACTGGGGTAAGGTATCCCAGCGAGACCTGCGACCTCGCGGGGAACAGCTGATCTAACCGATGTTAATGCGACGTAGGTTTTGGCTTCATATTCCGTCAAACCAAGTCCACGCAAAACGCTGAGTTTTTCTTCATCTATCAAGAGTACCCCACTGATATAACGAGGCAAAAGCTTATAAATAGTAGTGATAGCTACTAATTTTTGGGGCATGTGGGGATGAAGGTCGATACAAACATTTGTATAAGGTGCGGTGCGTGCGCAAGCGTTTGCCCTGTAAACGCAATCGAAGTGGCGGATGCCTATGTTCGAGCTGATGAAAGCTGCAATAACTGCGGAATCTGCGCAAAATTATGTCCGGCGGGGGCGATAACGGTTGAAAGAAAAGTATGATATCGTAGTAGTGGGGGCGGGCCCAGCAGGGTCGATGGCTGCTCGGGCGGCTGCCAGAGCCGGGGCAGAAGTTTTGTTGCTTGATAAGCGGCGCGAACTCGGGGTTCCGGTACAGTGCGGTGAAGCACTGGCGGAGGAGCCGCTGTTAGATCTTGGGATAAAGCCGAATCCCCGATGGATAGCTGGGGAGGTGAACGCGGTTAAACTCATTTCACCATCTGGTCTCGAAGTTTCGATAGCAGAGAAAAAAGTAGTGCACGGTAAGGTTGGCTTCATCTTAGATCGAAAGGTTTTCGACAAGCACCTCGCGATGCTCGCAGCCAAAGAGGGCGCGGACGTAAGGGTTGGAACTTTGGTAGATAGTTTGCTGATGGGTGGAAAGAAAATCGCCGGCGTGAAGGCCAGCAGCTTTGACGGCAGAATGGAAGTTAGGGCAGAGATCGTGATAGCTGCGGATGGCGTCGTTTCCAGGGTGGCACGCTGGGCTGGCGTTAACACTGCACTCAAACTGGTGGACATAGAGTCATGCGCGCAGTTCCAGATGGTTGGCATCGACATTAAGTCGTCGGAGGTAATGGAGTACTATTTTGGGAGCAGAATCACCCCCGGCGGTTACGCTTGGGTGTTCCCGAAGGGCAGGGACATGGCGAACGTCGGCATAGGTATCCTTGGCAGCCGTATGCAGCGTCCAGCGATAGATTACTTGAAAGACTTTGTCAATTCTATGCCTGGGCTCAAGAAGGGGCGGGTAATTGAAATAAATGGTGGCGGGGTACCGGTCGGTGGCCCAATACCGAAGACATTCAAAGATAACTTGTTGATAGTTGGTGATGCAGCTCGTCAGGTCAACGCTCTGACGGGCGGCGGGATCGACTCGGCCATGCGTGCTGGAAATATAGCAGGGGAAGTCGCGGCGAAAGCGGTAGCTTCTGGAGATGTTTCAGAGAAAAAACTTAAGGAATACGAAAAGCGTTGGCGCAAACAGATGGGGAAAAAGTTGGAGCGCTACCTTAAGGCTAAAGAAGTGTTTTTGAGCATGTCCGACGAGGAGCTCGATCGACTCGCGAAGGCTCTGCAGGGAGTGGAGTTCGAGAAGATAAGCCTGACCGACATGCTGAAGGTGTTAATGAAAGTTAGTCCAAAACTTATGTGGAAGCTCAAAGGATTGATGTGAAGATTTAAGGGGTCAGCCTTTTCCTGTCCCGCGGGAACAGGACGCATTCTCGAATATTTTCGGCTCCGGTAAGGACCATCGTCAGACGATCTAGTCCAAGACCCCACCCAGCGTGTGGGGGTAAACCAGTCCGGAAGTTCTGAAGGTGAGATTCGAAGCTCTGCGGATTCAACCCCTTTTGTTTGAGCTGTTTCACGAGTAGAGTCTCTTGGTGGACACGTGTTCCACCCGAAGCTAACTCGATTTCTCCATACATCAAGTCGAACGCATCTGCAAGCTTTGGGTCATCTCGCTTCGGCATGGTGTAAAATGGCTTGGTCGCCATCGGCCAGTCAATCACAAAATAAGCACCACCGACCAGTTCGCCGAGTTTTCGCTCCGCTGGAGTCGGCAAGTCCTCACCCCAAGGAACTTTTACTCCCGCTTGTTCCAAATTCTTGAGGGCCTCATCGTAAGTTATGCGCGGGAACGGTTTTCTCGGGACCTCCAGCTTGCGCTCGAGCACTTTCAGTTCCTTAGCACATGTTCGCTTTACCTGCGAGAAGACTTTAACGATTAAATCTTCTAGAATTTTCGTCACGTCCTCAGCCGTTGCATACGCGACCTCGATATCGATTGAAATTGCCTCGTTCAGATGTCGCGGCGTGTCGTGCTCCTCGGCGCGGTAGATTGGCCCAACCTCAAAGACGCGCTCGAAACAGCCCGTGAGCACCTCCTTATAGAGCTGGGGGCTCTGGCTCAGGAAAGCCTCGCGCTCGAAGTAGGAAATGGGAAAAAGTGCGGCGCCGCTCTCGGTCGCGGTCGCTACGATTTTTGGCGTGTTCACTTCAATGAGTCCCTCTGAAATGAGATGATCTCTCACGCTCTGAAGTGCTTGGTGGCGAATTTTGAAGATCGCGAGCGACTCCGAGCGGCGGAGGTCCAGTGCCCGAGCATCTAGGCGGGTATCCAAGTTAGCTTTTACCCGTCCTCTTGGGTCAAGTGGCAGTGGGGTGATGGCGAGGTTCAAAATTCTAATCTCCGACGGCAAAACCTCGACACCGCGCGGGGCCTGCTCTGCGGCTACGACCTTACCTTTCACCGCCACCGTTGACTCTTGGGTTAAGCTGTCTATCTTACCCAGAATCTTTTTGTCCGTTTTGGCCTTCGGCGCCGTAACTTGGATTGAGCCGGAAATATCAGAAAGAATGAAAAATTTGATCCCTCCAAGGTCGCGGACATCGCCGACCCTCCCCATCACCACGACTTCTGCACCGGCCAGCTTGGGCGTGGCCTCATTGGAAAGGTGTGTTCGCCGCCAGTTCCCTAATTCATCAAGCTTCATCTAGTCCCTACTCAAATGCAAGTTTAATGTTTTTATTAGTTAGCTTTGCTAGAACGGTTTGAATCCCGTTGATGCTGGCGGGGAGGCGCTTCAGGTGCGAATGTGGCACCCTCACACGATACTCCTTCTTACCTCCAGCATAGAGAACGTTGACACCCAGGAGCTTTGCCGGGGTCAGAAGGTCTTGTGCTAACTTACGAGTTTCGGTGCCTTCCTCGACTATGCGGATTTTGGCTTGAAATCTGCGCTCGAGCGCCCGGACCACTTTGCCACCCCTCCCCACGGCGAAACGTATTTCTCCCCGCCTGACGACGAGGGCAATCAAATTGCCAGCATCGATTGCGTGTTTAAAATTTATTTTTTCCAGCCCGCGGTGCTTTTGTGCGAGCTCGAATAGAGTCCGTGATATTTTGACATCGAGTTCGGAAATCTTGCCATCTTTTACCCTACTCTCGCAACCCTGACAGAGAATGCCGCTTTTGAGACAAATATTGCAGATAGGTGCTCGCAAGTTCAAACCCAGTAGTTCTTCGCTCTGTTGATTTAAGGGCTTTTAAAAACTGGGCAAGGGGCAAAAAAATAATAGAGCGCGGAAAGTGTTTACTTGCCAAGCACTATTTCTATGGTAGAAACACTAACTAAGCCGCGCTCACCCTTGAGCTCTTCAGTCCCAATCGAAATGTTTCGCACAGCTAAACCATGCAGGAAGCGATTCCTGGTTATCTCCGCAACGTCGACGGCCCTGCTAATCGCTTTACCTCGTGCCTTGAGGGTGACGTCACCAGTCCCCATGTTGAACTGCGTTATCACTGCAAGTACGTAGTTCATCACCGGTTTTATTCCGATAAAAACGGTGTTTTCCCCAGCGGGTGTTTCTTTCGCTGCAGGTTTCTCTTCAACTGTAGGTTTCTCTTCAGCCATTGTACCTTTCCTCCCTTGTTTTTATCAATTCTCTTACTTTCGGCCCTAATAAATACCTTTTGGGTATACTTTTGGTCGTTATAAATAAATTTTGGTTCTAATTTAGTCTTAAAATAAATTTTGAGTTTACTTTCGGTATTCCTTGGGGAAATAGAGACGCGAGGACGAAAAGGTTAAATCTTTACTTTTGTAAAGTTTAGTTTGACATTTGATGATCCCCATGCCGAAGGAGGCCGAGTTAACCGAACGCCAGCTCTCTATCTTGCGCAAGCTCTTCAACGAGGGCAAGGTGATGCGAGTTCGGAGGGTCAAGAAGACGCAAGCAGCATTAGCAGAGGAGCTCGGCATAACTCGACAGGCGCTCAGCAGCCATTTGCGGGAGCTACGCGAACTTGGGCTCTTGAACGCTGGCAGAGGATTTATCGATCTCTCGGAAAAAGCAGGGCACATTCTCGGGGA
>Ga0224501_10003057_pt1 | contig 13166 bp, 7 predicted proteins | sample SF_Oct11_sed_USG_4_FD_169105 | JGI IMG/M metagenome (GOLD analysis project Ga0224501, IMG submission 169105) | Sediment microbial communities from San Francisco Bay, California, United States - SF_Oct11_sed_USGS_8_1 | ecosystem: Environmental > Aquatic > Marine > Sediment | place: USA... | reverse complement strand
CTGCAGGGTACCTGCACCGCTCCTAACAGGTATCCAGGGCACCTGCAGGGTACCTGCACCGCTCCTAACAGCTGTCCAGGGCACCTGCAGGGTACCTGCACCACTCCTAACAGCTGTTTTGTCACGGAGATAAGACGAACTCCAAGAATCAGAAGCCAAGGCTCTGCTTTGATATTGCTCTCCAGATATAAAACATAATAATCCTATTCCCGTCCTTATCCTTGACATTGTGTTGGTTTTTGCATGACCTCTTCACCATTATTTAGTGAAGCTGCCGGGTTAGATACATGGATGTGTTTTTTTCTACCAGTAACCAGTTACCACGGAGCACAACGAGCGAGTCGGTAGCAGCGCCCCACCTCGTAGTGAGACTTTTGTTTTCAGCTAGAAGAAAAGTGGCAGGTCGGACTGACATCGGGAACCCAGCATGGCCAGGTTTTGAATCCAGGTTCTCACGGTTGTGGGGCCAGCACTCTACCACTGAGCTATATCCCGCTGCCCCGCTATCCCATAGAGTTATCCTCGCCTATAACTCTATGCGCTGCCCCGCGATCCCCCTTACCCACTTCCCGACAAGGTGTATCATCTCACAAATAGTTTCTTCACATAGTCGGGTAAGATATATTTACCAGATCTAGGTAGAGAGCCATCTGCTGCAGACCGCAATGCTGCTCAGGCAGGATAATTATGGAGAGAAGCTCAGTTAATATGGCCGACTTCCTGTCAACACAGTCTGTCGACAATACAATGAAATCACCTGATGACACTTCCCCAAACCTGTAACAAGACACAGTGTCAGATCTAAGATTTTGCACAGGTGGATTCCGTTAGCAGATTGAAGCTAGTACATGGACACCAGTTACGTGACTTGGGATAGCTCAGTGGTAGAGAGCGCTGGCTTCGCAATCGCGACAAATCTGGGGCTGAACACCGGTCACAGCGAGGGCGAGCTCCTAATGTTACGGAGAGCTCCTCATGTCAATCCTAGCTCAAAAATACAACCAGTCGGAGGACTGTTACTGATCTATCCTGTGGTACTCCATGCTGAACCATAGCTGGTCAACTAACAAGTACTCAAACCGGGAACTCCACCAGGAGAGAGAATAGAGCAGGTTTCCAGCGCACTTCTATCAGCCAGCCAGAGGTGGATAAGAGCGGAAACTCATAAAACACTACTAGAAGTGACCAGAATGAATAGTTGACGGACGAACTAGAACGGAAACTACAAAGACTTACATCCACCCTGCATGTATAAAGGTACCCTCAAAGACAACAATCACCATCACTGTGTATAACAAGCCGCTCTAATAAAAAAGGTAGTAAAAGATCGTCCCTGGGAGGATTCGAACCTCCAACCTTTCGGTTAACAGCCGAACGCGCTAACCGATTGCGCCACAGAGACAACTGGCTACATTCTGTGGCTCATTTTTCTAAGGTGCTACAAACTATACATGTATGTGCAATTCCTAAAAGAGCTGTGTGTTGACGAATTTGTTGATGTACAAAGAAAATGGGGAGAAAAAGTTCATCGTCCCTGGGAGGATTCGAACCTCCAACCTTTCGGTTAACAGCCGAACGCGCTAACCGATTGCGCCACAGAGACCACGCGCCGGCTGATTTGTTAGCATTAATGGGCTGATCACAGCAACCACGCGCTAGGCGTCAATGACAGTGGATTGATTGATTTTGCATTGGAATTTTCGGGCGAGTTTGGTTTATGTGTACAATTTGTTATATCGGTTCACTAGCAAGGCAAAGCCCTATATGCCGGTAAGTAGCTCACAATGTTTCTAAATGCTTGTTTGGCAAACACGCGAGCAATGACCACATATGGGAGCCTATTAGTTTTCCACCTTTCGTATATTCTGATCACAGGCTTTGTAGCCCTGGATGCCCGAAAGTCGATCCAAGCAAGAGGCAAGACGCTCATTTGAGGTCTATCTACAACCACTCCTTCGCTGAGGAAATCAGTCAAACTTGTGCAAATCACACTATTATATGTTGCGGAATGAGGTTCAAGCGGGTTGAAAACACAACATTGTGAGGTTCGAGTGGTGAATGCCTCAATTGCTGGGTTTATACGGGGACGTTCGTCGATGGAACCGTTTGACCAATATTCGTGAGGTGATGAACAAAAATTGTGTGGCTCCACACTGCGTCGAATCTAGATTGAATGTAGATAATAGTCAATGTTCGTCTCAAATTATCTGGCTAGGTTTCAAATCTGACAGTGAACCACCCTAATAACCGTCCTAACATCCGGTGGCCATTCCGGGACTCCTCGGATATCCGAGAGCCGAGAAGTCTTCTTGAATCTTCGAGTCGTGTTGGTTGACGATCAACAATCGTTTGCCATGACTCCATACAGCCTTTCCTCGTCGACAAAGTTGGTCATCGACTAAGTTTTCACTGACGAGCATCCTCATATAAACCTACCATATAGCCTCTTTCAGTTTATATATTATTCTAAAATTTGGGGACCTGGATTCATTAATCACAGTGTGTTTCAAAGAGATTATAGTGCTTCAAATGCTGGTGGCCACTGGTCAGTTCACAAACAACTTCCCTTCTGGTCGGTGAAGAATACTTAAATACAGAATGACTTGTGGGCAAAGGGTCCTTTCTAAGAAGTATAATTCTGTTCCTGCAAGAGGTTGTTTAGTTTATGTATACTTGACCTTTTTAATATACATCTTTCACTATATACTGCAGTATTTTTCTCGAATTCTTGTGACAAATTAATAAACCATACCATAGTCCAGACAGAAGGATTTCTTTTATACGAGTGTATTTATTACCTGCCGAGTGTGTGTGTGTTACGAGGCAATAACCGACAGAGGAAATCAACTCCAGTCTCCGTGACTACCTTGTCATCCATCACTGCATACACTGGAAAATGTGTGTAATGGGAAGCTGTGGTAGTTCTATAAGGATAAATTACCCCGTATGCCTATAGGTGCACGGCCTTAATTCACCGCCAGATATGCAGACCACCTGATGGCCAATGAAGATAGCCAAGGGGTAGCTCTTCATTATCAAGTCCAAACATGACTTCTGGTTCGCCGTAGATAAGATGGACCTGAATGGTCTTGTCTTGGTTGAGAAAGAGACAACATGAGCGAGGGCTAGGGGAGGGTGTAAATACTCTGAGCTCTGAGTCTGAGTTTAGACTCTGGTCCAACTAGGTAAATTGGTTAGTCAGTTGACAACTCACTGTTACTGACCGACTGAGTGACTGACAAATTCCAAAAATCAAGTCGTCACTCAGTTTTTGTGATGAATCACAATGTTGTTCATGACTCAGTGAGTCAGTCACTGAATCACTCAGTCAGTCAGTCCCCACTGACTGACACAGTCACTGTGACGGTGAGTGTGACTGTGACTCACTGACTTGACTATCCACTGTCACTAAGCAGTAAGTGTCAGTCACTCACTCAGTGACTGAGCTACTCAGAGTCAGTCATTGATTGATCAAATATTTAAGTCTTACAGTTAGTGAGTTACTACTGAGTTACTAATACTAATCTTACGATCTACTGACTGAGTACTCAGTACTGTACTGGCAATCACTGAATCAGTCAGTCAGGCAATGGCCTGACTTGGAGTTTAATAATTAATTTAATAATACTTATACTGGAAAGGTTAAATGTTAGTTTTACTTATAACTAAGTCATAGCGCCCATGCTATGTGGCACATGTTCCAACCTGCCTTTACAGGAATTCACATGGCATAGATTGAAGTACAAGACGGAGAGTCTAACTCTAACTTCTAAATGACTAACTAGTCTACCCTTGAGTTGATCATTGGTGGTGATGGGTGCAAACAGCATGCAAGTTGAGGGAATTCCCTCTAGAAACCCACGTGATCGCTTAATGGCCGTATCGATTTTAGGCCGAGCGTTCACCTGGGTTGGTTTTGTATGTGAACAGTAATAACTGCGGTTATGCCAATTGGTGACCTAACGGGCTGTTATTGGTTTATTTCCGGGAAAACCTCTTGCTTGTGCAATTGTTTCTGCTACTCAATTGACCTCTGAGACATTGCAGAAGCTATTCACTTTGGTGCACTTAGATAAATGAAGAACACCAAGGAGGTCTATGCCAAGCTAACGTATATAATGAGGGGCATCAGAAAAAAATAACTACATTCAATAGGCAGCAAGTTTCTGCACAGGTTTGTCTGCCATTAATTTACTGATCCGATTACTGTCTACTGACCGACTCCGAGGCTGACCCTGTGTCCGAGTCTGTGAGAGTTGAGTCAGTCACCTTACTAATCTAGGCTAGTGAGTGTGGCTATAGATGATTCCTACTAAGGAGTTACTACACCTACAGTTTTACATAGGCAGTCGGTTAATCCTAGTGATTGGTTAACATGTCCTAAATCATGTACTAACTCAGTCAAGTAACCGTCTCAGTCAATGCTCCCCAGTGAGTCAATGACTCTTGACTAAGTAGTGAGTGAGTCCAGTCAACATACACAGCAAACTTTATTTATAGTTTATAGATGCTTACATTTATGCCTCTTACCACACCATCCTGGTTACAAGCAATAGGTAAGCAGGTGACAGTGTGATGATTGGCTCACCCACCATCAAATGACTACCTGTAAACCGTAGTTCAATCTTTAGGACTATCAGGATCATTCACTTAATGGATTTGGCGCGGTTATACTTGGCGTTTATTCCTTTCCCAAAGACCTTGTGCGGACCAACCAAAGCTTCTGTGCATTCCCAAAGCTTTTGTGTATTCCAAGCTTTTGTACTTTCCCAAAGGTTTTGTGCTGTTATGCTTCTGTGCTATGTACACACATATAAGACTGACCGTCGGAAAATAAATTGGATCAACTCTCGAGTTGCTAAAGTTCATCCGCTGCAACCTGTCATGAACGAAAAAAGTTAATGGTTGTCCCTCGGTCAACGACCGTGTGGAAAAGTGGTTATTAAAGAACTTATACCAGCAAAGTAACAGAATAATGAAATATAGCTCAGTTGCTTGATTGTATGCAACAAGACCCAAGATTCACTCTCTGATTACTTTGCACTCTTTCGGTGAGTGTGAGCCCCTTGCATAAACACCAACCATTTCAGAAGAAAGCTCGGACACCAATTGCCCCCATAAAACATTTAGAATCACCAGACACCGGGCTTTCGAGGAAAAAAGGACACTAATTGAACAACTCTATCTGCTTATTCTATCTGTATGAAGAAGAAATACACAAACCTGTACACGTACAGCACTAACCACAATCCTCTTACTCTCGCTTCATACGATTCTCGTCTTCGGAATGTTTCATGACTGTTTACTCTTATTGTAGACATTCAATTTTATCAACACAATGACCCACTCACCTAGTGAGTTCGTGGGTCAGCTGCTTCACCAGGCCTGCCTTTATGACAACTCGGAACTACTCTCAGATCTTCTTATGAATGATGAGCAGAAGGGCAATATCAACGCGTTGGATGTGGTCGGACGATCAGTCATATACACTGCAGTCTCTAATCGTAGTATAGGATGTTTACGAATACTTCTTACTGCAGGAGGTAAGTAACACATTTAGCCAAGCTGTGGCCTATCCGTATTGGCCTAAATAGTTTCATTGACTGGACTGGGATAGCCGGATTGCTCAGTGCGTGGTACTGCGCTGGGCTTGCCACTGTGAGAAAGTGGGTTTGGGGTATGAGCTCCTGGCATCCCAACCCTTGCTCAAAAGAAAACCAAGCTTGGTCACTTAGAGGCGAGGCATTGATACTAGCCTGACCCCTTTGCTTCATGCTGAGCCGTGAATGTTGCAAAGAGAAGTACCCAACTTGCCAGCTTCACCGTAACAGTGACGAGATAATGCAAGAAAACACAGTATACAGTAACTTTTCCACTGAAGGCTAGCTTATTGTTTTCTAATCGAGAAAAAAAAACTCCCCACTGTCGCATTGAATTATTTATCAGACCGACTACTACCGTGATGGTAGGCCTTGAATTATGAATAGGCCGTACTACTGCTTGGACAGTTTTCAAATATGATCTTTGTGGATCATTAAAAAAAATGAATTTATTTTACGCGAAGGACTTCATCAAGGCAATGCAATGTTTCATAAGTAGTCCACGGACTGGATGCAATTGAGCATACAAATTATGAAGATTGCATGCTGTAGGAGCTCTGTCATGTCCCGAATTGTGTTTTTTTTTTAGGTGACCCCAATATTCCCTGTGCGAAGATGAATGGCATGGTAAGTAGGAACTAATTAGTTGGGCTAGTAGTAGTGCCAGAGAATGAAACTATCCCGATAACGGTAACTTACCATCCTATCTAATCATGTTTGTACCATAATAAATTCACACTGCCTTTGTATTAGGGTATATCATATGGAGGTATGATAAGGCTTGTTACGAGACAAAGCTGTTATGTCACATGACCTGAATAACAGTTGACCCGAAGAATGGTTGCTGGATGGAAGGTTGTTGCAAGGCCAGTGGGAATGTTGACAAGCCTGCGCCTGTGAGGCCATGCAGCGTGTTCAGTGAAACAGTGGCTTAGTGGATAGCAAATAGGCCTTATTGGATAGCACACAGGCCTTAGTGGATACCACACTGGGCTTAGTGGATAGCATTGAGGTCTTAGTAGATAGCACACTGGCCTTAGTGGATGGCACACTGGCCTTAATAGACAGCACTCTTGCCTTATTGGATAGCACACAGGCCTAAGTGGATAGCACACCGACCTTATTGGATAGCACACTGGCCTTAGTGGATAGTGCACAGGCCTTAGAAAGCTTAGATGATCGCGCCAAAGGTTCATGATTCATCTTCTAGTGCGGAACTGAACCAGGGGCCTCTGTTCCTAAGGTTAGGGACTATCCACTGAGCCAACTTTTCACCCTGCTTCACACCTGCTTCCATGATAGTTTTCCCATAAATTTGTCTCCCCTTTCCTCCTTGAAGACTGAGCTGGCAGTAGACAGTGCCAAGGTTTTAAATGAGAGGCCCTTGGTTTATTTGTCTGTTTGGGTACCGGTTTTCTCACCATTATTGAATTCCAAGTGCAACATTTCACAACATTGGTCCAACTATAGGGCAACCTTCTCTTTGACATACACCGTGGACTATGTTGTGCCCACTATCATATATTAGAGCAGCCCTGTTCTTCGGAATTACCAGCGTGCTCTAGAAAGACTACCATGTGGTACTGGTTTTAAATTTCCTCCTATGATCAGCAATTGATATCTATACTTTTCTGTGCGCTAAAGGATAGAAGTACATGGGAGAGCTTGCGATCACATGAACCCAGTTTCAAATCTCAGTCATTATGTGATCCAATCACATAAAGCCAAGAGCTTCAAAATCACTTAGAGAGGAAATGGGCGCCACCAACCTGTCACAGGCCCTCATGAAGAATATGAAGGAACACATTCTTTTTTGCTCTTCCCCCGAAGGTAATCGGTCTGAAAAAAACTGTGCTTATGTGTTGAGTTATAAATTGTATTTGACTTTTTATCAGACACCGTTACATCAAGCGGCACTGAATGGAGATGAGGATATAACTAATCTTCTTTTGGACTTTAATGCTGATTTCACTCTCTCCGATGCCAGTGGGTTGTCTCCACTTGACTTGGCGAGGAGAAACGGACAGAAAGCTTGTACCAATGCTCTGCAGAATGCTAAAGACACTCAGGATGGGCTCCTAACTGCAGGTTTGTTGGTTCATAACACTAGAGTTTTTTTGTTTCGTTCTTTTTTCCTATACAGGCATCCATTAATCCATTTAGGTGGCATGGAATTATGATTCCAGAGATTCCTGGTTCTAGAGGGTAACTCTATGCAAGAAGATAGACCTACGCTTCAGATATAGAGTTGCAGGGGGATAACTCTCTGGGGAATGGGGAAAACTCTCAGGGGTGGATAACTCTGTGCCCTGTGGCCTGTTTAGTTACTCAATAGTTATTCAATACGTAGTACCTCTGATTCGGAGTTGGTGGTCAAACGCGACAATTTTAAAGGGAGAGATAAACTTGAGTAGAACAAACCCACACCAGTTGTGATTTAAAGATACGTATTTGGAGATTGAAGTCCTGCTTACTGTTGTTCTGTCCGGTCGCTTCTTGGAAGGTCCATGCGAAGTTTGCGAGGGCCCGTACATGGTTGCGAAAGTCCACGCTACCTGCGTTGAGGCCGCGTTACTTGGATTGAGGCCGCGTTCTGTAGGCTACACAGAATGTGTGGTTTCCTTTTAGCTCAGACCGTCACTAAACGGCCAGGATTTCGTAGAAGAGGGGCTGTTTATTCAATGAATAAGCAAATATACGGTACTGATATCCTGTAGCTTAGCTCTAATCATCTTCCAATGCCAACCAATTCACCATCACTGCCCCTGTGTGTGTGGAGTTGCCCGTGTGTTAATGTATTTTCACAGTTCACTTTGCGTCTGGTCCGGCTCAAATTGAACTCCATCTGAGTCCAACCCGATTGCCCATCCACAGTCCGAGTGAGTCCGTCGGATGCCCAATTCGGAAATATTTCAGAGCCAATCAAGTGGTGTCAAACTTCCGCTTCTCGGAAATCATAACCATTTCTGTGTTTGATTCCGTATGAAAGTTAATCCGCTGCTTAACTCTCTCATTGTCAGTAGCCACTTTACCCAGGCCAGTCTCGTTCATCTTGAGCATCCAATCTGAGTCGGATCGAATGCGAAGTGGACTATAATAGCGCCTTTCATAAACCACAGCTGGGACAACTCCGCATAAGTCGGCCTACACCATAATACCACCCATAGACCTATAACAAACATCCGCTTTAGTGCCGTTTAGATGAGTTGGTTGGCAGTGGAATGTTTTGTGATCCATTTACCTCCTGAGGGCCGCTCTCTATTTGCCGGGTTGGGTGTCTGGCTACTGTGCTAAATGAGTGTATGTCCTGGTGAGTTGGCTTATTCCTACACTGTTGATTCCAGATCCCATGTTCTTCTGCTAATGGAATTTTACTAAATAAGATAAAGATAAACATTATAATGTCTATGGTATTGCCCAAATTTAGATCAAAACTCCAAATGTATTTTTGTGCTTGCTATGTTTCAGCTGGGTAAGTTCATTATTATGTATTTTGGTCCGAAGAGTACTAAATGAACAGTCTGGTTCTCCACAGGCGTGGTGCATTGATATTTTTGTGAATGCAGTTTCGAAGTCACTGTTAGTAAAAACATCCTGAATCTTTGTCATATCCCTAGTAGCTCTCTTTTCAACATACGGTCACGGTAACATCGTTAGTTTGCAATGGTACATTGTCTACAAGGTCTACACTGTAATAAAACCATAGGGGTTGCTTTGGCACCATTTTGATTAGCTTATAAGGCACTCCTTGCGTAGAATGCACATTCACACTGAGCTTACTAGCGATTGTTCGCACCACGTTTATTTAAATATTTTCAGTTGCTGACACCATTTATAGACTTAGCTACAATGGAAAGAATCGGATTTCATTTTGTTTGTCAATCCGACATGACATGGGATCGAATCTGCTTTAGAATATCCTTTTTCAACTTTTCTTCAAATTCAATTTCCTCACCATATTAGGCCTATTCGCTTGATTTCGGTCAGACAAAGACAGAAACTTTCAGACGCGATCGCGCGAACAGATAGGCGCAGTTAAATAAAGTGAGGGTTTCGGGTACAGTTTTGGGCGCATTGATCGAGTTAACTTTCAGATGCAGCCGAGGTACATGGTTTGTAAAAATGCGCTTTTCGGGCGCACTTTCGAGCATTGGAACAGAGAATGCGTCTGAAACCCGGTTTCAGACAGAAAAACTCTATCACGCAAAGGCACGTACTGTTGACCATTGATTCTATTATATGTGTTTTCGCACCTTTTTCAATTGGATGGTTTCAGAACTTTTCTCCGTCCAACACTGGGTAGAACCTGCATTTAAATAGTGTGTTTAAAAAACTATTTAGATAAGGTTTCTACCGCTAGTTCAGGATCTTCAAACTTACATGAATGTAAGGCATTAATTCCCATAGTATTATTTTTAATTGGTTTGGGTGATTTGCTCATAAGGTTGCTTCATTCTCCAGAACTGAGGACTGAACTGGACAAGATCAAAGATTGCGATCTCCGTCGCTGTGATCAGCTAGCCACCATATTGGATCGTAGCAAGCTCGCTGATATCGTTAACTCCAAACTGAAGGATGATCGGAGAAGTCTACTCACCAGGTATGATGTGATGTCATCGTCTTCTTCCTTCGTATTCTGACCGACATTATAGGTTTGCAAAAGTTGGCCTACTGAGGTTAGACTTACCATTCCTCTAAGTCATTGGGAGGTTCTCTGCTTGCACCCGCATGCCCCATGAAGGCAACTCTGTGAGTGGGCCTACTTTATTTAATGCCAACATCCAAAACTGCCATGGGTATTGCCAAAGGCAAAGTTCTGCCTCAAATAGGAATCAACCCGGGGATCTCGTTGTTATGACAAAAGGGTTTGATTCATTCACCGGAGTCATCTCCCTTTGTAACATTGGTCATTTAGGAAGACAGCTCCTGACAGACCAAGCTTGCCCAAGAGCTCGAGCCAAAAGATTGACCAACATTAGGCATCTCGGTGACATATGTCAATGTGAATCCCTACTGAACACACACTGTATCTTAACCATCACTGCTATACATAGCCGTTGACAATAGGCGTTTTTGCACAAACTAACGCGTTGGGCAAAAGAGGGCCCTATCTTAAATTTAATGCGGGTGGCAATTCATGTTGACAGCTAAATAAAAAGCGAAAGTCCAACGCGTTAGTCTGTCCGAGGGAGTCAACGGCTTTTTCTCGCTATTGCGCAATAGATCCTGAGTCGCCTCGTCCTAACGCCTTCGGTCGACTTGTCCGGTCAAGCAGAAAATTCCACCGCGTATCTTCGGGCAGTACAGCGCATTGCCGGTGCGTTGGATTAGCGGTGGGGCAACGCGGAAATCCTGGTTTTACACAGTTAGCACCACTAAGCCAATGGCTTCTTTTCAGGATGATCCATGGTTACCCCCACAGAGTCGATACTTCATATCAATCACTATGTGACCCCCATTACTAGCTATATCATCTATACTTCCTTATAACTAAGTAACAGTGATGTTGCAGTTTTGCGGGGATGGCATCACTGAGCCAATGGCTTGTTTTCAGTGTTCCGAATGTTGCTGAGAAAGCCCAATCTTTTTTACAACGGTAGCAGTTCAAAAGTTAAATTATATTTTTAAATATTTGCAACTCAAATCCTGGCACCCATTTTAGATCGACACCAAACTTGGTTTATTCTTGCGTTATAATTATATATTGACATTTACAGAGCATGTGCGCTAAAGCAAGCAGATCTTGTGGAGTGGCTCATCAAGCATGGCGCCAGACCTGAATATGAAGCCCAGTATAATGAGACTCCACTTCATAACGCATGCTGGGCTAATAGCATAGAGGTCACGCGGGTCCTACTCAAGGTCAGTTGAATTCTATTCAACCGGCATACATTTGCTTTTAAACTACTCAGGCACTCAGCCATCCTATTTAACCGACCTCCTAAGCCTGAGGCTTGTTAAACCATGACCTGGATTTCACCCAAGGTTCTCACGACTGCAAGCCCAGTGTCTCTTGTGTGGGAACATGGAGTTTGTTCCCTGATTAACAGGCAGATTTGGTTGGAGCTGGTGTAAATGAGGTTTTAATTTACGCGTGTCCATAACCCTCGTTAATAATCCTGGTACAGGTGGAACATGGGTGTCTCAAATTCCTTGAGACTAGTCTATTGTAACTTGTAAACATTATCACCCCTTCGAAGGAAACATAACGAAGTTAGTTTCTGAGAAGGGGTCTAATTCAAGAGGGGTGCCAATACCAGTCAATGCTATGCCTTTCGCAAATGTACCTACCAATAGCGGCGAGTTCCCCTATGTCCGATGTATGGAGTGGCTACGGATTACGCTACCTGAGCGGCGGTCCAAGCGCCGATAGATTCCGCACATCGCGGGATAAGTTGGTGGGCGTTAGTGACTGTTTGCCCGAAATAGCCTCAGCACCGGTGTGAGACAGTGAGCGGTTGTTGCGATGTTCACGTTCAAAATTCTTCGCGAGGGCTGAATTTGCAAATTCACCCGGTGGCCTTCTCCGCTAGAGGTCGTTGGAAGTTGTAGGAACGCAGCATGGCAACCGTTGATTTCCTACGGTTTGCTGGTGGGGCTAGTCCTGCCCTGCCATCTACGGAGTCACCTGACAACTAGTGAACTACATTAGTCTGAATTTTAGTACTCTCAGTCAGCGAGTAAATTCGCTAACAGTCCCGCATTTATACTACCACCTGCTAAGCGTTACGAGTATGTCAGTGCAATCTGATAACTTTCATTGGTGTTTAGTACTTGTTCATTCATTGCATTGCTATTAGTACTACTACTACTAGACTAGTAGTGCTACTAGTTCTAATATATGTATTACTACTTAGTACGTTTCCAATTCAATTCAATGGCCGGTGCTAAGGATTGAAGAAATTCTGGCAGTTCAGGCTCACTTTGAAACTGCATCAGTTTATGGGACAAGTCTAAGGACTTACTATTAGCTAAATAGGCAGACTTACCTCAGTCTAGTCTAGAGTTGGCCTTCTCTACCCACTGTCTCAGTTCAGTAGACTAGCCACTAGGTACAGGTTTGGTCTATTTTAGTCCTGACTCGAAACTCTACTCTTTTACTCTTAGTGCCTAAACTAAAGTAGACCATACTAGTCTGGAGTGCCCCCCAAACGTGAGTTATAGAAGTTGCACTGAGTTTGACTACTTGACTCTGTTAATCAGTAGCTCACAAACTGACAAAAGTTGCCTACTGCACTCACTCTGTGACTGGTGCGAGTATTAGTCTAATGACTAGCTTTAGTCATCTTACTACTATTAGTGACTAGGTGATCTACTAAGCACTCTGATTCGCCAACTTACTTATTTTGCTGAACAGCTTTCGCCATATAGCGCCTTCAGCATATCTTCGCCAGCACTCTTCCATTCACATCTATCCTGCGCCACCACGGCGGCCTCCATCCATGACTTCATTCCTGCTGCTGCCAACCTCTTCAGGGCTACCCGACGCCAAGTATCTTTAGGCCTTCCCCTCCTCCTGGTTCCTTCTGGGGCCCAGCCCAGGCTGACATAGGGGTGGCCTTTCCT
>Ga0224501_10003056_pt1 | contig 13168 bp, 8 predicted proteins | sample SF_Oct11_sed_USG_4_FD_169105 | JGI IMG/M metagenome (GOLD analysis project Ga0224501, IMG submission 169105) | Sediment microbial communities from San Francisco Bay, California, United States - SF_Oct11_sed_USGS_8_1 | ecosystem: Environmental > Aquatic > Marine > Sediment | place: USA... | reverse complement strand
GTATGGATACTACTGGTGGATCCGGCCGGACTATAACGCCTTCGCCGCATTGGGCCACGGAGGCCAGATTCTTTATGTCATGCCGGATCAGGACCTGCTGATGGTGATCACCGCAAATCCATACACCCACCAGGATCTGGTGGCCGTCAGTATCGACGACGCTGAGAAACTGGTCCAGATGATCGTGAACTCCATAAGGAACTGACGAGAACCGCGCCAGGGCGTTCCCAGAATAAGGGGGGGGATGGGCGCCATGGCCCTGGCCGGGGCGAAATATCAATAAAAAACGCCGGAGCCCTTTGTCGGGGCCCCGGCGTCATGCGTTGGTCGATCAGTCTTCCTGGCTCATGCCGCCGTCAGGGTGTGGGGCCGCTCATCCTTCAGGTTCACAGCCAGCACCTTGGAAACTCCCTCTTCCTCCTGGGTCACTCCATACAGGCGGTCGGCGAAGGCCATGGTCTTCTGGTTGTGGGTTATGATGATGAACTGGGTCCTCTCCAGCATGTCGTTCAGCATATCGCGGAAGCGGCCGATATTGGCCTCGTCCAGCGGGGCGTCGATTTCGTCCAGCAGACAGAAGGGGGAGGGCTTGCTCATGAACACGGCGAAGAGCAGCGAAATGGCGGTCATCGCCTTTTCCCCGGCGGAAAGCAGCGTGATGCTCTGGTTCTTCTTTCCCGGTGGCTGGGCCATGATCTCCACTCCCGGCTCCGGCTTTCCTTCCTCCTCCACCAGGCGCATCTGGGCGTTGCCTCCGCCGAACAGCCGCTTGAATATCTTCTCGAAATTCTCCGACACGGTCTTGAAGGTCTCCATGAACAGCTTGTTGGTGGTGGCGTTGAGGCTTTCTATCGTCTTGTGCAAGGTGGCGATGGAGGACTCCAGGTCGTCGCGCTGGGCGGAAAGGAAGGTGAAACGCTCCTCGATCTGCTCGAACTCCTCGATGGCGCTCATGTTCACATCCCCCATTCTCCCCAGCTGGCCCCGCAGGAAGACAAGCTTGGTCTCGTTGTCCCCCATATCAACCCCGTGAATGGAGGTGGAGGCCAGGTCTTCTGTTGGGATGTTGAAATCCACATCCGCCTTCTCCACCACGTTGCCCACGCGCATCTCCGCTTCCGATTTTTTCAGCGAGCTCTCCGACACATTGCCCCGCAGGCTCTCCAGCTTTTTGGCCAACTGGTCGATCTCCCCGGCCAGGGTCTGCCCCTGGGCGGCCAGCTCGTTGAGCTCATCGGTCTTTCCGGAGATCCGGCTGGTGATGGAGTCGATATCCCTGGCGATCCTGGCGTTCTCCGCCACAATGGACTCCATGGACCCCTTCATTTTCGTCTCCTTGGACTCCGAGTCGGCGATGGATTCCTTCAGCCGCTGCACCCGCACAATATCGGCGGCCTTGATATCCTCCAGGCGCTTGATGTCCAGCTGGACATGGGAGATCCTCCCCTTCAGCTCCGTGGTCTGCACTTCCTTGTCCTTGGCGCGGCTGGCGATTTCCTCCAGGGTGGCGCGGGCCTGGGCGATGCGGGAGCGGGCGGCCTCGTTGGCCTGGTCCATCTGCTCCTTGCTGGCCAGCCGGGCCTGGATCAGCCCGTTCTTCTCCGCCAGTTCGCCGGTCAGCTTCTCCTTTTCCCCGCGCAGTTGCTCCACCTCGGCCAACAGAGCCTGATGGGCGCCGCTTTCCCTTTTTATCTCCGCCTCGGCTTTCCGGATTTCGTTGGCCAGCCGCACAGTCTCCAGCTCCAGCTTGCGGGCCTGGGCCTGGCTTTGGGCCAGTTTTCCCTTCAGGGCCCCCATGGCCGCGGTCTTTTCTTCCTTGTTGGCGGCCAGGGCCACCTTCTCCTGGCCTTTGGCTTCCAGGGCCACCTGCAACTCCTCTATCATCCTCTTGCGGGAGACCAGCCCGGCCGCGCCAGACCCACCCGGCCCGCCGGTGACGAATCCGGTGCGGTCGATGACCTCGCCGTTGACGGTGACCAGGGTGAAGACACCGGGATGGGCGCGCCATATCTCCAGGGCGTTGTCGAATCCTTCCACCACCAGGGTGTCCGCCAGGGCTGCGGTCAGATGGCCCGATGTGGTCTGGTCCGCCTGGATGAAGTCGGAGGCCCGCCCCCGGATGGCCGGGTGCTGCGGCGCCGGGGCCTGCTCCCTGGCGGCGGCGGAGGCGGAAGACACCACGAATCCGGCGGAGCCCAGATCGCCCTGGTTGAGGGCGTCCACAGCTTTTTTAAGCCCCTCGAAGTCGTCCACCATCACCGCTTCCAGCCGTCCACCCAGGGCGGCGGCGACGGCGGTTTCCATTCCGGCGGGAGCGGTCACATGCTCGGCCACCAGGCCGGTGACCCCGGCGGCGGATTCCTTCCCCCCCTGTTTTAGCTTCATCAAGGCCCGCACACCCTTGCCGTATCCTTCCATGTTGCGCTCCAGCTCCAGCAAGGATTCCAGCCGGGAGCGATCCGCGGCGATATTCTCCGACACCGCCCGCAGCTTTTCCGTGGCCTCGTTGATGGCGGTGGAAAGCTGTTCCATCTCCGCGGTGAGGATCTCCACGTTTTTATGTTCCGCCTCGCTCTCCGCGGCGCAGGAGTCGTGGGCCTGGCGGGCGGAGGCCAGCTTTTCGCTCTCCTCCTCCATGGCCTTGACCATGCGCCCCTCTTTCTCCCCGAGGCTGGCGATGCGGGAGACGGCCATCTCCACCTTGGTGTTCATGGCCGACTGCTGGTTCCTCAATGTGGAGACCTGTTCCATGAGCGCCATGGCGGCGGCGGCGCCGTCGGAAAGCTCCTTTTCCACGCCAGCCATGGCCTGCCTGGCGGCTTCCCTCTCCGCGATCAGCTCCGCGGCCTGGGCGGCCTTTTCCGCCAGGGCCGTTTCTATGGCGCCCAGCTCCTCTTTTTGGCGGAGGATGCAGGCGTCTCCATCTTCCATGCTCTTTTCCACCTGGATGATCTCCGCCTGGCCCAGCCCTCTTTTCTCATTCAGCTCATCCACCTGGGTGGAGAGGAACTGGCGGTGCTGGTTGTTCTTTTCCATGGAGGACTCCATGGCGCCCTTCTCCTCCCGGATGGAGGAGATCTCCTTTTCCTGGCGGGCGATCTTTACATTGATAGTCTCCAGGTTGTTGCGGACGGCGGCCAGCTGGCTGGCGGTGGCCTCCTCCTGCTCCTTCAGGGCCCCCAGGGTGTTCTCCAGCCCCCGGATGGTGGAGTGCAGGCTTTGGTATTCACCGGCGTAGTGCAGCAGGGCGTGGTTTCTGACCTCGGCCTTGTATGTCTTGTACCGCTCCGCCTTTTTCGCCTGACGGTTCAGCGAGGAGCGCTGGCGCTCCAACTCGGCGACTATGTCCTTGATCCGCAACAGGTTTTGCTGGCTCAGCTCCAGCTTGTTGCGGGCGGCGTTTCTGCGCTGTTTGTATTTCATTATCCCCGCCGCCTCGTCGATGAACACGCGGCGCTCCGCCGGCTTGGCGTTGATAAGGCGGGTCACCTGGCCCTGCTCGATGACAGACAGGGTCCTGGTGGAGACTCCCGTGTCCAGGAAGATATCCACAATATCCTTCAGTCGGCAGGGGACCTTGTTGATGTAATAATCAGAATCCCCGTTGCGATAATATTTGCGGGTGACGCTGATTTCCGGATATTCGGAATATGGCGCGGTGGACACGGCGCCGTTTTCGTTGGAAATGGTCATGGTCACTTCGGCGAATCCCGTGGGTTTTCGATGGGCAGAGCCGTTGAAGATGAAATCTTCCATCTTCGTGCCGCGCATCGCCTTGGCGGATTGCTCCCCCAGCACCCAGCGCATGGCGTCGGCGATGTTGCTTTTGCCGCACCCGTTGGGCCCCACAATGGCCGTGACGCCACTTTCGAACTCTATTTTGGTGTGATCAACAAAAGATTTGAAACCCCTGACTTCCAGGCTTTTAAAGAACATCCCCACTCCTTTCGGCAAAAAAAGAAACCCAAGTTGAGGCTACGGAGCAGCCTTGCAATTACTATCCAAAAATATCGACAGATACATCATATTGTGTGGTTTACCACCACCGCCACAATATCCAGTATATGTTATCTATCGCCCAAATATTTCAATGGATGTATATTGCTAACTATGTAACCATCCTTCAACCTTAAAATCAACCTTTTTTCCTTCCTTGCCGAAAATTTCCAGCTTGCCTTTTTCCCCGGTTATATCTCCTATTCTGGTGGCCTCGATCTTCCCGGTTTTTATCAATCGCTCCAGCCTGGCCTCCCTGGCTGGCCGCACCGTGAACAACAGTTCATAATCTTCCCCCCCTGTCACCATCTTCTGCAGAACGGATTCCCTACTGTTTTTGCCGATGACCTTCCTGGCATCCTCCGAGATGGGGATTTTATCCAGCCATATCCGGCCTCCGGCGCCGGAGGCCTGGATCATGCGCCGAAAGTCGAGGGTCACTCCGTCGGAAACGTCGATCATGGCGCTGGGGATCTGGCGCTCCGCCAGCATCCGGCCCCATTCCAGCCTGGGGGTGGGGAGGATATGACGATGGATCAGGCGCTTTTGGCTTGGGGTGTATTTGCTTTTTCGCTCCGTCAACAGGTCCAGCCCCAGAGCCGACTCCCCCGGATGGCCCGTTATATAGACGGCGTCCCCGGGCCGGGCGCCGGAGCGGTCCACCCGGAATCCTTTTTTAACCTCTCCTAGCGCTGTGACGGTGAAGGAGAGGGCGGCGGCGGCGGAGACGTTGCCCCCGACGATGGGGGCGCCCACTTCTCGGGCGGCCTTTCCAGCGCCCCGCAGGTATGCCCCGATCCATCCCCGGTCCGCCTCGTGCAGGTTTATGGACAGCAGCAGCGCCAGGGGGCGGCCCCCCATGGCGGCGATATCGGAGACCGCCGTATGAACCGATTTGGCGCCGATATCCTCCGGAGCGGAGAGATCGCGCAGGAAATGGACCGCTTCGGCCAGGGTGTCCGTGGAGACAAGCACCTCGTGGCCGGCGGCAGGACGCAGGGAGGCGCAGTCGTCCCCGATCCCCAGGGCCACCTTGTGGCCACCTGTGGCGCGAGTGAAAAAACGCTTGGCGTAGTTGATAATCTCTATTTCATCCAGGGGCACGATGTATTCCTCTTTTTCCTGGGTGGTGTGGCGCATTGCGCCACGGCTTCTACCAGACAATATATGGCAATTCTATCGACAAATGGAAACAAGAGAGGAGGAATGATTGAATTTATTACAGATCAGTTGTTTTTTGCGCTGTTTTCCGCAGCCAGAGTCAGGATCCAGCTCCGGCCAGGGGGATGGCCCATGGTCCGGCTATCGATTCCGACATCGAACTTGCAGGTGGCGGGGGCGCCGTTTTGGATCATGGCAGGCTTAGATAGAAGATGGTTCCTTTTCCCAACTGGGATTCGGCGGTTATCATCCCCCCGTGGGCCAGCATGATCTCGTGACAGTACGCCAGCCCCAGCCCCGTTCCCTGCTCTCCTTCGGTTCCCGGAGTGGTCATCCGGATATCGGTGCGGAAAATATCTGTCAGAACCTTGCCGTCGATCCCCACTCCCGTATCCCCCACCGCCAGGGCGGCATGCTGGCCCTCCGGGCGGAAGATGGTGATGGTATCTCTTTTTCGGCAGAACTTGATGCCGTTGGACAGAAGGTTGCCCAGCACCTCGCCGAACAGCTCCGGATCCACCGACAGGGTGTAATCCCTGGGCATGTTATTGACAATGGACACGCCTTTTTCCATGGCGAGAAATTCCAGATCCAGGACGTGGGCGTTGACAAGATGCCACATGTCGGTGGGTTTTCTGTTGATTTCGAGCCTTCCCGAGGAAAGCCTGCTGATGTTCAGGATGTTGTCCACCAGCCGCAAAAGCCTCTCCGACGAGGCGATGACCCGGGTCACTATCTCCTCGTTGATGGCTATGGTGGGGGTGTCCGGGTTTTCCAGTTTCAGGTATTTCATCATGTTGATCAGCGATCCTATGGGGGCGCGCAGGTCGTGGGACACCATCCCCACGAACCTGTCCTTCATCTCCGTGGCCTCTTCGGCCAGTTCCTTGGCCTTCTCCAGTTCCGCGGTGCGCTCCCGCACCCTCGCCTCCAGGTCCTGCTTCGACTCGGTGAGCACGATGCGCACCTCTTCTTCCTCGATCTGCTGCCTGGCCCGCTCCGCATTCACCTTGTCCGCCAGGGCGAAGGAGAGACCCACCGCGCTCAGGGTCAGCCCCACTTCCAGGGCGTGCTGGGAGACTATACCCACCGGGCCATAGCCCAGCACGGCGAGCATGGTATAGAAGACACACAATATGGAAAGGGCCCAGGCCAGGGTGAAGAGCCGGGCAGGGCTGGACCGGCGCAGGATGGCGGTGATTCCGGCGGCTGTCATCAGCACGGGGAACACCATTCCGGTGACCGAGCTGACGAGATTGGTAAAATGAAAGCTCCCCGTCGCCAGACCGAATAGCGCGGGGATTACCAGAAAAACCTGCAAGGCCGTGAGGAGCTTGTGCACCCCAGGCAGGCGGGTTTTGGTGGAGAGGAAGGACTTGGAGAATACCAGCGCCAGAAACATGGCAAGAAGCCCCAAGGGGATCACGATATGCGACTGGATCCACGGGCTGTCCGGCCATAAATACTGGTATGAGTAGCCGGTGTACCCGGCTATCATCAGGACCAGGCTGGCCACGAACGCCACGTAGTAAAGATGGATCCTGTCGCGCATCGCGATAAACAGAAACAAGTTGTGCAGGAGCATTGCCATCATGACCCCCAGGACCATGCCGTAGTAAATGTTCAGTCCCTGGATATGCACAGTCAGGGCGGAGGGACGCCACAGGGTGAATGGGGCCTGTATCGGCTCATCGCTCACCAGCCGGACAAACAGTACCACCTCCTCCCCCGCCCGGATGTCCAGAGGGAACAGAAAGTGGGCGCCGGGGATGGGCCTCTGGCCATGGGGCGCCTCGGCGCCAGCATGAAAGCTGTACACCTCCCCCAGGCCGAATACCGTGTACAGATCCATTTGGTCAATCCAGCTGGTGAACTGCTGCAGGATCATGTGCTGATGGATTTCGGACTGGTTGAATATTGCCACACGGAGCCAGAATGCGCTGCGGCTGATTCCCAGATTGGGGATTTCCTGCCCCAGGGGGGTGAACCGGGCGAGGTATGCAGGAGAGGTCACATCCTCGAAAGTGAGGGCGCCGCCTTTATCCTCCAGGATATCCATATGGGCGCCCAGAGGGTAGCTGTCTGTATCTTCCGATAATATCACCGGCGGCGATGGGGAGGTGGCCTGCGCTGGAATGGGAACGCCCAGCAGCAGGAGCAACAAGAAAGCGATTCGCACAAAAATCCCCCCAAAAGTTAATATAGTAAAAAATTACCCGGGCAGGCGCCGCCACAGAACGCGGGGCGCCATCATACGGCTCCAAGCAGGGGGGAGGATATCCCCCCCCATCAAGAGATCTAGGAGATCCTTGTCTTATCCAGGTCGGCAGTCACAACGGGCGCTTGCCGCTGCTGTTTCTTTTGCCGTGGGCGGACACTCTTTTTGAAGTTTTCCAGGCCACCGGCGCGCTCGATAGCCTGGTTCAGGCCCGACAGCGCATTAAGGACTTCACTGGGGATGTCCTCGCTGACTGGCAGATCGACATCGCTGGTGTATACCTTCATCCACTCGAACCTGTTCCTGGCCAGAAAGCTGACCCCGGCTTTACTGGAGGTGAGCACACCATCGGAATCGGCCATATAGGCGTCCATATCAAACGGGGTGGTGACCACGATCCTGCTGGTGACCACCCAGGCTTTCTCCATCACGCTCACACCATCGGCGGACCGAACCACCACATATTCCTGCTCCGGGTCTTCAGCCCAGGCCATATTTGCTCCACCAAGCGCCAGAACGCCGATGGACAAAGATAAAATTAACGAATTTCTCATAACATGCCTCCTATATCCCTGGAAACCGACCACCGTAAAAAGCTCTTATACTCTGTCCGGCCGGTTCCATTCCGAAGGCCACTGCCTGGGGAACTATGCTGGGAACCTGGCCGGTTTCCCTTGGACATCGCCGCTTTCGGCTTCTTTTTCCTTTTCTATAGTCATTTCCTTTTCTCAAAGTGACTGCCTTAGTCTTGTTATAATAAGATTGCATTAATTATGCCATCGAGGTATCTATTTGATAAGACAAGGGTAAGACAGATTCGGGCGGTAAACAGCAGAATTTACCCAAAGTAGTGTTCCAAATATCAGACATATCGCCAGGAATAGGCAGCAGAAATGTCAGATTTGTGTACGTTCGCTATATCCAGTTGTATCTATGGGCGTTACTGTGTGTCATGCATGAAGCAAAGGTGTGTAAATTGTCAATCGATGTTACTTGACATATATTATGACGCCATATATGAATTTGTGCCATGCCTGAATATTCCCATCGGAAGGCTTTGATTGCAAACTATTTCTCCGGACAATTGTCCGGCCTGGAAAGGTGGGCGCGGGGTCAACCCCATTTCTTCACCCACCAGCGCAGGTACTCCTCCGGATCCATCATCTCCGCCGGTTCGGGAAGCTGGCTTATATCGTGCAACACCTCTTCCTTTCCTTTGGCCAGCACCAGGAACGCGGCTTTTACATTAAGGAATTTTTCGTGGGAATCGGCGTCCTCCGGATTTGTGTCCGGGTGGGTGGCTTTGGCATGTTGGCGATATGCGGCTTTGAGTTCATCCAGGCTGGCGCCTTCCTGCACCCCCAGTATCTTCCGGGCCAGGGTTTCCAGCTCCTTTCTGCGGGTTCGCCATTGGGAAAAAGGATCGTCCATGAGCGCATACCATAGGGGATGGCGTCATTTGGCCATCCCCCTCCTTGATTACATCCTGTGGTGTCGTCTTGCGTCATTATACACCTCCGGGACATCCAGACGCCCGGAGGGTGGGGCTTCAACCGACAAAATAATGTTTCCGGCTCTGGATCAGCTCTTCCATCTCTTTCTCCAGAAGCGGTTTGCAAAACAGATAGCCCTGCACCTCGTCACACCCGATATCGCAAAGATACTCCAGCTGGTTCGGCGTCTCCACCCCCTCCGCCACCACCTTGATATCCATTTCGTGGGACATGGTGACGATGGCCTTGGCGATGGATTTGGCCTTGCTGTTGGTTGGGAGGTCGATTATGAACGATCGGTCAATTTTAAGAATGTTGATGGGAAGGCGGGAAAGGTAGCTCAGCGAGGAGTAACCGGTTCCAAAATCGTCCATGGATATGTTGAACCCATACTCCCGCAGCTTGCACAACACCACCACCGCCTGGTCTATATTGCGGATAATGGAGCTTTCCGTCACCTCCAGTTCCACAAAATGCGGCTTCAAGCCGGATTGATGCACCACATCGTTGATATTTTTGGCCAGGTCCGGGCTTTCGAACGCCTTGGCGGAGACGTTCACCGCCACGTTGACGGACACGGAGAACTCCTCGTCCCCCGCTTCATGTATTCTCTGGTTGAAGGCGCAGGCGTTGGCCAGCATCCATTCGTCCAGGCCCAGGATAAGGCCGGTCTCCTCGGCCAGGGGGATGAATTCGTTGGGCAACACCAGCTCCAGCCCCTCCCTGCGCCAGCGGATCAACGCCTCCATTCCCACCACGCGTCCGGTTTTCAGATCGATTTTCGGCTGGTAACAGGCGAACATCTCCCCCTTGTCCAGCGCCTTGCGCAGGTTGGACTCCACCTCCAGCCGCTTGATCACCCGCTGGTTCATCGGCTCGGTGAAAAACTGGAAATTGTTCTTCCCCTGGTCCTTGGCGTGATACATGGCGGTGTCCGCGTTTTTCATCAGATCCTCCACGGAGTTACCATCGGCGGGGTAGAGCGATATCCCCAGGCTGGCGGAAATATACAGCTCCTCTGAATCGTAGAGGTAAGGCTCGGATATGGACCGCATGATCTTGCCCGCCACCACCGACGATTGCTTTTCCCCGTCCACATCCTCGAGCAGGATTGTGAACTCATCGCCGCCGATCCGCGCCACCGTGTCGGTTTCCCGCAGGCAACTGATCAGCCGGGCGGAGACCCCCTGCAGCAGCAGGTCCCCCGCCGAATGGCTCAGCCGGTCGTTTATCTTCTTGAAGTCGTCCAGGTCCAGGAACATCACCGCCAGCTTCTTCCCTCCTCTCTGGGCCCGGGTTATGGCCTGGCGAACCCGGTCCAGATACAGCGACCTGTTGGGCAGACCGGTGAGGATGTCGTGGTACGCCTGAAAGCGGATCTCCTCCTCCTTGTTGTGGACCTGGGTAAGATCGCTGAAAACGGCGGTGTAATGGGTCACTTTCCCCTCCTGGTCCAGGATGGAGGTTATCCTCAATCGCTCCAGAAACGCCTCGCCGCTTTTGTGCCGGTTCCATATCTCCCCCTGCCATGTCCCTTCCGCTATCAAAGAGCCCCACATCAGCTCGTAAAACTCTTTGGAATGCCTGCCGGACTTTAGGATATTTGGGTTTTTCCCCAGCGCTTCCTCCGGGCTGTAACCTGTGATGAAGGTGAAGGCGGGATTTACAAACTGGATCACTCCGCTGCGGTCTGTCACCACCACACCTTCCTCGGAGTTCTCATATATCTTCGCCGCGATCCGCAGCTTCTCCGCCGCTTCCTCGTCACGGGTCATATCCTCCATGGTTATCGCCCCCAGCTTCGGAGCGCCCATGGAATCCATAACCGGCGTGGCGGTCAGGCGGGCGTACCTGATATCCCCATTTTTTCTTTTTATCCTTTTCACTATTTCATATGTCTGGCCTTTTCCCGACTTGAGGTCTTCGAACAACGCCTCGTTTATCGCCATGTCATCAGGATGGGTGAAGTCACAGAACCGCATTTGAAGCAGCTCATCCTCCTCGTATCCCAGCAAGGCGCAGACGGCGGAATTGACCATTTTAAGGCTCTGGTCCATATGGACGAGGATCATCCCGTATCGGGAATTTTTGAACGTGGCCAGCAGAATCTCTTTGGTGTCAGGCATGACGGTCTCCCGCATTGGCATTGTGGAATCGAAGGCGCGGACGTGGATGAACTGGGCCTACCCCCCGGGGGCCAAAGCCGCCCAGATGAATATAGATAGGAATATGCAAAACATCTGTATAGAGCATGACGCTCCCAGCCTCTTGCGTTATTCCCGGATATCCCTCTTGACCAATCTAATTCTATATCAAAAGGATAGAATTGAAAAGCTTTTGTATAAAGAATGGCAGTGTAATGAATTGTGTTTATCTGGCGCCGTGCAGGATAATTTGGCGATGTATCATTTCATTCGCCCTCGTTCCATCGGTATTTGCGGTTTGCTCGACCATAAATTGATGGCTCCGCAATTGGTATGACTTCCCGGCTGTGACGGGGCGGGTGTGCCACCATTGGATGGAGATGATAATGAAAAACAGGATTGCCGATCCGGTCGCCAGCAGGTTTCTGGATTTGTCATGGGTCTTGAAGGCGACGATCAGGCAGGCGCCGGACAGATAACCGATAATACTCGCCAGCAGAGCAAACCGCACCTGCATCATATACAGGTCCAGAAGATACGGGCCATTCCTGGTTATCCATATATTCAGGGATGGATATAGCCCGATGAGAATGGGGAGAAGGGCCGCCATAACCAGGATATACAAATGGGGAGCCTGCTTTAGCATGGAGTCCAGATTCACCTCGGGATCCTTTTTCCGCAGGCGGTTCCCCTCCAACGCCCCCAGGAAAAAGAACACAAGGTAAACCAGAACTGTTATGGCTGATTGCGCCAATCTGCCCGCCTGTCAGTTATCTTCTGGTTTCGTGGCGGCAGGGTCGCGCGGGCTCTCTTCGGCCGAATCCTTGCTGGCCTGGATGGCGGCAATTTGGCGTTTCAGCTCCTCGGCTATATCCGCCGCCATAACCTCGGCTATGACGCGGTTTCCCGTTTCGGTAAAATGGCACCAGTCCATAAACATCGGCCCCGTCGAATCGGCGAACAGATCCGACAGATCGGTGAACTTCACTCCGGCGGCCTGGAAATCGCGACTGATCAGCCTTTTTCGCGCCTCTTCTGTGGCCGGCCTGATGTATGCGGAATATTCCGCCGCGTATTTCTCGTATTCGGTCAGATTCTTTTTGCTGAAAATGAAAGGCTGCCAGTAGAAAAGCGGCTTATACCAGAAACGCTTTGATATGGACTCCGCCGAAGAGATGTTGAACTCATAGGAGCGCGCCATTCCTTCCCAGTCTTTCCCCGCCGATTGATCCTGTTTACTCTCCGCCGTCCCCGGCGTGCGAACCCGTTTCACCAGTGTGTAGGTATATGAACTGGCCACCAGGCTGTACAACGCCTCCATCCGCAGTTCCGAAAAGCGGGTTTCGTTGACCAGATTAAACTCCCTCGCCCTGTTCCCCTCGTTTGGGGTGATCCCTGCGGTGGGGTGGACCATGGTGGAGATGATTTCGTTGGACCCGTCCAGAAACACCACCACCTCCGGCAGGCGCCTGCCCCGCAACTCCCCCATAAGCTCCAGCAGCGACTGGGAGCTGACAAACCCCAACTGGGCGTAATTCACCACATTCACCGCGATCCCGTATTTACTGTGCAGGATAGAGGAGACCTGGGAGGGGATGGTATATTCATCGCTGGCGCCGAATCCCCACATGGGCGATCCGCCAAACATGAAAACATTGGGTTTGAAACCGGGGTGGGGGGGGTTGACGGTCCGCCGCAGCCCGTACGGATGCACGTTAATATATTCGCCGGTGAATTCTTTCCCCCGCCAGTAGGAATAGGGCCACCAACGCACCCGAGTGCTGTCCAGCTCCAACGAATAACGGGCAGGATCCACCTTCGCGATAAATCCCGTGGCATTGGCGCGAAATCCCACCATCGGATGATCCAGCCCCAGCGCAATGTACACCAGGTATGATCCGCCTTCTATGACCAGAAGCAGCGCCAGGGTCACCCCGGCGATGATCCATATTTCCTTTGTCCATGCCGCCGCGCGGTGGATGGCGCCTCGGGCGATACCTTTCATTCCCCAAGTATGCCATTTTATGGATCTATATTCCATGGCCAAGTTGGGGTTGACAGGGGAAGGTGAGGCGGAGTATTATTGACTACCATGGTAGATAATAACAGCGCCACCAACCTGCTGGCCTCCCTCGGGCTTTCCGGATACGAGGCCA
>Ga0224501_10003054_pt1 | contig 13173 bp, 10 predicted proteins | sample SF_Oct11_sed_USG_4_FD_169105 | JGI IMG/M metagenome (GOLD analysis project Ga0224501, IMG submission 169105) | Sediment microbial communities from San Francisco Bay, California, United States - SF_Oct11_sed_USGS_8_1 | ecosystem: Environmental > Aquatic > Marine > Sediment | place: USA... | reverse complement strand
AGCTGAAGGCGATCAATCTTCTGGAACACCTGCCGGAAACCGTCAGGGTAATTGAGGAAATTCACCGGGTTTGCGCCGATGGGGCCAAAGTCGTGATCCGGGTTCCCTACTGGAATTCTCCCGACATGATCACCGATCCCACTCACAGGGTGTTTTTCAATCAGTTCTCACTGGATTATTTTGATGAGTCCAGGGTGTACTGTCAGCGTCGGCCATACTACTCCAAAGCCCGGTTCCATATTGACAGCATTGGATACTACATCAGGTTTTTCCGCTACTGGCTCATCAAAAACGCATTGTTGAAAATGCCACTTAGTTTTCTTTCCAGGTACCTAGGCGGTATCATCTGGGTGCTTGAATTTGAAATGACGGCTGAAAAAAAGTGATCGGGCCGCCGAAAAAACCATCTATCACCAGGAACTGACCATCTCGCTGATGCTATCCACACTTCCCAGAAAAATCCGTCGTGCGCTGAGCATGCCCCCTTCCGTGGTGGCCCATAAGCTGTGGTGGCGCTCGGTGCTGAAAACCCGCAACTGGCGGACCCGCCACAAGGACGCGGGCCGCAGCACCTATGGCAGCTATCTGGCGTTGTCCGGCGAGCCCCGGCTGGCCTCTTTTTTCAAGGCCCCCGGCCGGGAGACGCTGGAGCCTTTTCGCGAGGCCTTGGGCGGGGTTTGCGCCAACTACCTGGAGCACCGGTTCGATCTGCTGGGTTCGGGCTGGGTGCAGGTCCGCCACGGCATGGAATGCGCGGGCCTGGAGGGTCACCGCCATGAATCAGGCCCTGCGGTGCGGGCGGACCGCAAGGGCGACTGGCTGGCGGGGTTGGTCCCGGCGGCGTCCCTGCCCCGCTCCAGGGAGATCTGGGGACTGGTGGGCGAGGGATATGTTCCGCTGGACTGGCAGCTGGATTTCAAATCGGGTTTCCGCTGGTCGGAGCGCACCTGGTACGGAGACATCGAGTTTGGCGGCCTGCCCGGCGTGGACGTGAAGGTGCCCTGGGAACTGGCCCGCCTGCAGCACCTGCCTCAGTTGGCCCTGGCCTACATTCTGGCTCACCATGATCCCGCCGGCCTGCCCGGCCGCGAGGCCCTGCTCAGCGAGTTCCGCAACGAGACCCTGGACTTTCTGGCGGCCAATCCGCCCCGGTTCGGAGTGAACTGGGCCTGTCCGATGGATGTGGCCATCCGCGCGGTCAACCTGCTGGTGGCCTTCGATCTGTTCCGGGCGGGCGGGGCGTGGTTCGACCACGGCTTCGAGGAGAGCCTGCTGCGGGGAATCATGGATCATGGCCGGCACATAGCCGCCAACCTGGAATGGTCGCCGGATCTGAGGGGGAATCACTATCTGTCGGACATCACCGGCCTGCTGTTCGCCGCGGCCTATCTGCCCCGCACCGCCGCTACGGATACCTGGCTGGCCTTCGCACTGCAGGAACTCCCGGCGGAGGTGCAGTCGCAGTTCTGGCCGGACGGAAGCAACTTCGAGGCCTCGACCAGCTACCACCGGCTGAGTGCGGAACTGGCCGCCTGGGCAACCGCCCTGACGCTGGCCCTTCCGCCGGAGAAACTCCAGGCGCTGGATGATTACGACCATGAGCGCTGGAATGTCCGTCCGGCCCTGCGCCCGCCCCCGCGGCCCCTCCAGGAGGCTTCGCCAGGAGCAGTGCTGAGCCCGTTCTCGCCCTGGTACCTGGATCGCCTGCGCAGGATGGGGGAGTTCACCATGCTCATCACCCGTCCTGACGGTCTGGTGAGTCAGTTCGGCGATAATGACAGCGGCCGCCTGCTAAAGCTCACCCTGTCCTGTGACCGGCTTGAGCGTCCGGCGGCTCTGAAATCCTTCGGCAACCTCACGGAGCAGTCACAGGCAGGCGGCGGTGATATTTTCTGGGCAGAGCGGCACCTGGATCACCGGCATTTGCTGGCAGTGCTGGACGGGCTGTTCGACCGCCCTGATTTCGCCGCGTACACCGCCATCGGCGGGGGCTCCTCCGCGGCTGGGGGTTCGCAGCCGCCCGCGCTGGAGACGGCCCTGGTCAGGGGGCTGTTTGATAACCGGGCGCCCCTGGCCGGGGCGGCTCCCGGCGGCCCGGGTTTGAAAGGCACGGGGCTAAAAAGCAGGGGGGAGAAAGGCGGGGAAAAGGAGTTGGAGCGGCTGGGGGTGGAGTTTCGGGCCGCCGGTGACGGGGAGCGCTGGGAGATGGAGTTTGCCGCCCCGGGGGCGGACTTGCGCACCAACCTTGAATGGCGGGCCTTCCCGGACTTCGGGATGTATGTGTTCCGGTCCGAGCGGATATATCTGGCGGTCCGCTGCGGGCCGGTGGGCCAGAACGGAAACGGCGGTCATGCCCACAACGATCAGCTGTCACTGGAGTTTTTCCTGGATGGGAAACCGGTGGTGGAGGACCCGGGGACCTATGTGTACACCCCCCTGCCGGAAGGGCGCAACCGCTACCGCTCCGTGCGGGCCCACTTTGCCCCCCTGGTCAATGGGCGTGAACCGGAAAGCCTGGACGAGGGCCTGTTCCGGCTGAGCAACCGCGCCCAGGCGGACTGCCTGTACTTCGGCCCCCTGGGATTCGCCGGCGCGCACTCGGGCTATGGCAGCCCGGTCAAACGGATGGTGCTGATACAGGAACAGGCGATCCGGGTCGCCGACTGGGGGAGGGGGCTGCGGCTTTCTCCGTCACAGCCGGATAAGCCGCTCCATTCACCTGGATACGGCATCCTCAATAAATGACGCCTCGTGTGGGCGCTCCCATTACGGCCCGGCCCGAGTACTGGTCCTGGCATATTACTGTGCCCGGCCTGATACTGGGCCAGGCATATTACTGGGCCCGGCTATTTTTTAACCCGCCTTGTCCACAGGGAAGTTCAAAGGCTGGTCCCAGGTGTCGAAATACTTCACCTTGCCGCAGGAATTGCACACATAGCGGGTCTTTCCCATCCGGAGATGATTGGTGTCGGATTCCCTGTGCCACTGTCTGTGCATGCACATCAGTTTCTTAAAAAACGATTCTTTCATGGTTGTTCCATCCTTGGTTTTGATAAGTATTGGATAAAATAATTTGTTTTCTATTGCCGGCTGGCAGGTTCAATGCGCCCCTTCCGGGTAAAACAGACGGGCGGGGCTGTTTCAGTTGAAATTGCCGATCCGGATGAGTTCCTCCTGAGCCTTCACGGAAGGGTTTTCAGGGAGGGTGTTCGATTTCCGAAAGCAATTTCCGAAAATAATCCACTGTCTTGACCAGTCCTTCCTGCAATGGCTCCTGCGGCTTCCAGCCCAGTTCCCTTTCCGCCAGGGAAATATCCGGCTTGCGCTGGCGGGGGTCGTCCTGGGGCAGGGGGTCGAAACGGACCACGGATTTGGTGCCGGTAAGCCCGATGACCTTGTCGGCCAGTTCCAGCATGGTGAACTCCACCGGGTTGCCCAGGTTTACCGGGCCGGTGAAGCCGTCCCGGCTGTCCATCAGCCGCACCAGTCCCTCCACCAGGTCGTCCACATAACAAAAGGAGCGGGTCTGCGTCCCGTCGCCAAACACTGTAATATCCTTGCCCAGCAGAGACTGGACGATGAAGTTTGAGACCACCCGGCCGTCGTTGGGGTGCATCAGGGGGCCGTAGGTGTTGAAGATGCGGGCCACCTTGATGTTAAGGCCGTGCTGGCGGTGGTAGTCGAAAAAAAGCGTCTCGGCGCAGCGCTTGCCCTCATCATAGCAGGAGCGTGGCCCGATGGGATTCACGTTGCCCCAGTAGGATTCCGGCTGGGGGTGCTCCAGGGGGTCTCCGTACACCTCGCTGGTGGATGCCTGGAGAATCTTGGCGCGGGTGCGTTTGGCCAGCCCCAGCATGTTTATCGCCCCGATGATATTGGTTTTCACCGTTTGCACCGGGTCGTGCTGGTAGTGGATGGGGGAGGCCGGACAGGCCAGGTTGTATATCTCGTCGGGCTCCACGAAAAGCGGGTGGGTGATGTCGTGGCGCAGCACCTCAAAGTGCGGATGGTCCAGCAGCGGCCGGACATTGTCCCTGGTGCCAGTGAAGAAGTTGTCCACGCAGACCACCTCGCAGCCATCCCTGAGCAGTCTGGCACAAAGGTGCGCCCCGATGAATCCCGCCCCGCCGGTAACCAGGACCCGTTTTCTTCGCATAATGTTCATGGTGTTCAATGCTCCTCCCGGGCCAGGTTGCGGTTCCAGGCAGGTATTTCCACCTCCAGGTCCACGCTGCCGTCGGGCACGCACTGGCAGGCCAGTCTGGACTTCATGGTCAGTCCGGGCGCTCCGTCGAGCATTTCATCCTCGTCATCGGAAATTTCGTTACAGCTTTCCAGCCCCTTGCGGATTACCACATGGCAGGTGGAGCAGGCGGCGAATCCTCCGCAGGCATGGTCAATATCGATATCGTTCTTGAGGGCGAAATCCAGCACCGACCCGGGAAGGCCCTCGTGATGGCCGTCCGCGTCCACCGGCCCGGCCTGAACGGTGCGTCCGGAGCTTTCACCCGGGCTGAAAAATGTGATCCTGAACTCCTGCCGGGGGCCTTCGGAGGTTTTGTCCAGACGGGATGTGGATCGTGATCCGCTGCTCAAGTTAGGTTGGTCCTAGGTTGGTGTTTTCCCTGGGCCTGTCCATCGGCCTTCGGGTCTGTGAAACTCCTGTGATCTCACTCATTTAAGGTTATCCATGGCATATGCGCCTGTCAAACGGCGTCGCTGAAACCGCCGGTGGCCATGGTCCACGTCCTGATGCCGGGGCGATGTTCATGGTTTTTTATCGTAGAGCACCGGGTTCAGGCTGGGATCGTTGTACATTTTCATCTGCCGGTACACCCGGAAGGCCTTTTCCCCGCGCTCCAGCTCCCCCGCAAAGCGTCCCAGGGCTCCGGCCAGGTCCGCGCGCTGGGTTTCCAGCACCCGCAGCTTGTCCCGGCAGGACTCGCGGTGTTCGTCGCTGGCGTCCTTTCTCAGGGTCTGCTCGCGCATGTGGTAACACTTCAGGGACAGGATGGACAGGCGGTCCACGATGCTGCCCACCGTTTCTGAGTGCAGGGGGCTGCCCTCCGTGGTCTGGCCGCGTCCGTCCAGCCGGGCCAGCACCAGTTCGTCAATTTTCTCCATGGCGTCGTTCCGGGCCTGGTTGAGTTTGTCGATGGCCCTTTTTACCGTGGCGATCACCCTGTCATCGGCCTCGGGGTCCCGCGCCCTGTCCTCCTCGTGCCAGAGCTCAAAGTTGCGGGCGTGGTTTTGCTCCACCAGCAGCATCAGTTCATCGCGCTGGTCCAGCACGATGGGGCCGGCATGCCAGCGTTCCACATCGGCTGTCTGGAGCTTTACAATCTGTTCCGGGTCAATGAGGTCTGCCATCTTTTAATATCTCCTCCAGCAGGTTTTCGGTTTCGGCTTCCACGGCCTGATACGGCACTTCGTTGATGCAGGCCAGGTGCCTGCAACGGGGATAGGTGCAGTTATCCTTGCAGCCGGGATCGTGAGCCAGGGCCCTGTGAGCCGGGTCGTCGGGCGGGGTCCAGCTTTCCGGCCGGGGCCTGCCGAAGACAGCCACGGTGGGGGTGCCCACGGCCATGGCGAAATGTCTGGGTCCGTTATCGTTTCCGATGAACAGGTGCGCTTTTTCCATCAGGGCCGCCATCTGCAACAGGTCCGGTATGGGGTAGTCCGGCAGGGCGGCGTGGTGCATTGCCAGGCGCATGTCGTCTATGAACTTTTCCTCTCCGGGCCCCCACAGGGGAAGCACCACCGCATCATAGCGCTCTATCAGGATATCGGCCAGCCGGGCGAAGTTTTTCGCGGGCCACACCTTGTAGGGCTGCCGGGAGACCGGCGAGAAAGCCACCAGCAGCTGCCCGGGGCGCACTCCCAGTTCGTCGAGCTGCCGGCGGGCATATTCGCGCTCCGGCTCTCCCAGGCGGACCAGGGGCCGGGGCTGGGGTACCGTCAGGCCCAGGGGCTGAAGAAGCATGGCCTTGTGCCGGGCCGCGTAGGTGCGTCCGGGGGGCAGGGCCACCCTGTCAGTGTAGGCATAGCGCCTGCCGGGGAAGTCGAAGCCGATTCGGCGGGTAGCCCCGGTGGCCCTGACGATCATGGCCGAGCGGGGGTTGCTGAAAAAATCCACCGCCAGATCGAACTTCATGGAGCGCAGCCGGGCCACTGTCCGGAGCCGTGCTGTCAGTCCCCGGGGGTAGATGATGACCTCGTTCACTAGGCTTCCGTAGCGGAAGATGATGTCGCTGGGCCGCTCGGTGAGGTAGCAGATGCGGGCCTGGGGATAGGCTTGGCGCACCGCCTCGGTGGCGGCGGTGGTCATAAGCACGTCTCCGATGCGGCGCAGTTGTGTCAGCAATATCCGCTGAGCCATCCTTTCTCCGGCGTCCTGGGGTTCATCTGCCGGGGGGCGCCCCGGGCTGTTCATTGATTTATAGCCCTCCCTGTTTAACAAGGCAAAAAACACGATCACCAATCCCTGTTTCCAGGCCCTGTCTCCCGGCCCTGTTTCCCGGCCCGGCCTGCCCGCCTACGGCAACAGCGGCAGGGACGTAAAGAATCCCAGAGCCAGGGCCAGCAAGGCGCTCCAGTGGGGCCGCCGTCCTTCCAGCAGGCAGGGCAGCACGACCATGGCTCCGCTCCAGGCCAGCAGGCTCCCGGCTGTCTGTGCCGCCGCCAGGGCCTCCCGGAGCCAGCCGGTAATGATGACGGCAAATCCCAGCGGAGTAGCCAGTTCCACCAGCAGGGTGCGCCAGCCTATTTGGGCTCCACAACTTGCGCAGCGCCCCCGCAGCAATATCCAGCTCAACACAGGGACGTTGCGATACCAGGGTATGGACGTCCCGCAGGTCAGGCATACCGAACGCGGGGGATGGAGCAGGGTCAGGGGGCGGCCGTCGGGCGCCCTGGGGTGTTCCCGGGGGCCCGGTAACGGACTCCGGACCCGGAACGGACTGCGGTCAACCACCTGATTGAGAAAGCTGCCCAGCACCCAGCCTGCCGTCAGGGCCAGGCAGAACAGAAATATCTCCTCGTCTACCCGCATAGAGGCATTGTCCGTTTGAGGAGGGCGGCCGAAGCCTCATTCAGCAACAGCGCGGCCGGGTTTCTCCGGCTGGCTTTATCGCCTCGATGGTGGCTGATACGACATAATCCTCCACCCTGACTCCCGGAGCCCAGTCGCGGATGAACTCCCGGGATTCCTCCTTGGGCTGGATGCTCACCTGGGTGAACCCGGCCCGGGAGATCATCTCCCGCAGGTCATCAATCAGGGAGGCATTGCCGATGCAACCGGCGATGAGTTTTTCATCGGCGCGCATTTCCGGTGGCAGTTCCGCGCTGGCCACCACATCCGAGATGGCCAGCCGGCCACCCGGTTTGAGGATGCGGAAGGCTTCGCGGAATACCTGTGCTTTGTCCGGCGAAAGGTTGATAACGCAGTTGGAAATGATGATATCCGCAGTGCCGTCGGCCAGGGGCATGTGCTCAATCTCGCCAAGGCGGAACTCCACGTTTTCATAATTTCCCCGGGAGGCATTGGCGCGGGCCTTGGAAAGCATTTCCGGCGTCATGTCAATGCCGATCACCCGACCGCCGGGACCAACCTCGCGGGCCGCCAGGAAGCAGTCGAAACCTCCTCCCGATCCCAGGTCCACCACCACCTCACCGGACCTGAGAGAGGCGATGGCCCGGGGGTTCCCGCAGCCCAGGCCCATGTCGGCCCCGCCGGGAACGCTCTCCACATCCTGCTGGCTGTAGCCCAGCCGGGTGGAGATAAGAGTATTGATGGCCGAGTCATCGGAAACACCGCAGCAGCCGCTCTGTGTTCCGCAGGATTGACCCTCGTCTGATGAAACAGCCACCTGGGCATAGGCATCACGCACCGTCTGACGGTGCCGGTCGCGTTCAACGGATTGTTCCTGTTCGCTAGCAGGGGTGCAGCAGCTGGTCTTTTCCATATGTGTCGGTTCCTTTGGCAGATAATATTTGTCTTTTGTCCGGCGGAATGGTCCTGCCGGAGGTCACGGGTAAACATTTATATGATACCTGCAAGTGGTGTTTGGCTCAAACATCGTTGGGGAAAAAACAGCTTCTGCTGAAAAATAAAAGACGCCCGGGTGATTGACAAGGCAAGCGCCGGCCCTGGAATATCAGGGGAGGCCTTTGACAGCGCCACAATATGTTTTCCTTCACCGGAGCCTGCCGCTCCCGCACTTCCAGGGCGATCAGCAGCCATGACTTCTTCCCAGGAAGAATACCCCTTCTGGCGCCGCAACATGGCCGCCCTGGCCTTGGGAAATTTCTGCAATACGGCGGGGTTTTCCACCTATTACCCGTTTCTGCCCATGATGGTGCTGGAGACCGGCACCGAAATGGAGCTGGAAACGGCGGTGGGTCTGCTGGTGGGGCTGTTTTTTCTGATGAGCACTTTGCTGGGGCCGGTATGGGGGGCCTTTGCCGATCACTACGGCCGGCGTTCCATGGTGCTCCGGGCCGGTTTCGGCATGTCCGCCGGTTTCGCCCTGATGAACCTGGCCCCCTCCCTGGGCTGGTTCATCCCCCTGTTCATGCTGGTGGGTATAACCAACGGTTATGTTCCGGCGGCCCTGTCACTGGCGGCGGCCAACACCCCCCAGAAGAAGATGGGGCTGGCCCTTTCCACCCTGCAGACCGGTTCGGTTATCGGGGTGAGCCTTGGCCCGGCCCTGGGGGCCTATCTGGCCAGCCTGCTGCCCTCGTATCGGGATCTGTTCTGGGTCAGTTCCGCGGCAAGCTTCACCGCCGGGTTGGCGGCGCTGTTGCTGGTGCGGGAAAGACACGTCCGCCCGCGGGAGCCATTCCGCGTTCACCTTATCGCCGATTCGCTGGTGATCCTGCGGCAGCGGGGGCTGGGTCTGCTGATGTTCCTGAGCTTTCTGTTCAACTTCACCTTTTTCGGCAGCACCCCGGTGGTGGCCCTGCTGGTGATCGAGATGGCCGGGGGAGCCCGGGAGGTGGATGGGCTGCGGGTGGATACCTGGGTCGGGGTGACTACGCTATCCATGACGGTAGCCAGCACGCTGGCCCTGCCGGTTTGGGGGCGGCTGCTGGACCGCTATGAACCGGCCCGCCTGCTGATGATCGGTCTGGGGCTGACGGCCCTGGTTCTGTTGACCTTTCCCCTGGCCGGGAGCTATCCGCTGCTGGTGGCGGCCCGGCTGGCCCTGGGGGCGGTGGTGGTGGTTGTGCAGCCGGGCGTGGTGGGGCTGATCAAGGAACTGGCTCCGCCGGGCATGGACGGCCGGGCCATCGCGCTGGGCAGTTCCATGATGATGCTGGGCTATGGGGCGGCTCCGGTGCTGGCCGGCATTATGGGGCCTTGGCTGGGGCTGCGCTTCCACTTCATCCTGAATGCGGCCCTGGTGGGGCTGGGGTTTCTGCTGTGGGCCCGGCGGGGAATACCGATTGCGGACCGCCAGAAAGCCGGCTAGGCATTCTGTATCCGGCCGGGGAGGCGTCAGTTTCGTTCCGATTCCAGCTCTTTGATGGCCTGCAGCATCCCCCCCAGCACCATGGCATCGTTGGAGTTCTTGTTGCGTTCAAAGTGGACCGCTACCCGGTCGGCGTAGGTGAACACGATCAGCAGCCGCACCAGGGGGAGGTCCCCGGCTTCCCGGGCGAAGTTCCAGATGGCCTCGTTGCCCTCGCTGGCCATGCGGTTCATGAGGGGGCGAACGGCCAGATGGTTGCTGATCAGCCAGGACAGCCTGCTCACCTCTTCCGGGGGTAGTTCCAGGCCCATCTGTGCCAGCACTTCCGGCAGGGCTTCCCCGCCCAGTTCATCGTGGTTGACCGCGGGCTTCTTCAGGTCGTGCAGCAGCCCGGCCAGCACCAGCAGCCGCTGCCCGGACAGGTCCAGCCTGCGGTAGGCCCGGATCAGCTCGTCCATCTGGTTGCGGAGTTTCTCGATCTCGGTCATGGCCGCCATGCAGGTTTCGTAGCCGTGCTCCAGCAGGTTGGCCTCCACCAGATACTCCAGCCGGTTGCTGCGCACCTCGTCCATGTACCGGAAGAAGGGGCGGGCGGCCGGATCGACCCGCAACAGGGCGATCTTGTCCAGGATTCTCAGCTCCATGGCGTACTTGCGGGAAAAGTTCAGCAGCCCGGCGGCGTCCTTCAGCTTTTCGTAATCGGTGCGCATGGACAGCTTGCCGGGCAGGGGCATCACTTCCCCCATCAGGCTCAGGCCCTGCAGGATGTCGATCACCATGAAGGAGTGCTCGTCCACCGTGTAGGAATGGTCGGCGTTGAGGTGAATGCGGCCCTTGATATCGGAAAAGCCGGGCAGGTAGCGCTGAAGCAGACCCACCGTGCGCATGTTTCTCAGCACAATCCCGGTGTTGTTCTGGCGGATGCTTTCGTCGAACAGGGTCAGGAAGAGCCGGCCCAGCTCCCGGCGGTGCTCGGCGATGTAGAACTCGTTCCAGCCCTCCAGGGTGGCCTCCACGGCCTCCAGGGTATCCTGGTGCAGGTAGCACTCGGTGCGGGCCAGCAGATGGAATGGTTCCAGGGCCCGGGATGGTTCCCCCAGCCAGAGCGGGCCGTCAATGTACAGCCGGTCGTGGTCGTCCAGGGCATAATCCTGCTGGGGCAGGGGGCGGCACAGGGCGAGCAGCCGGAGCCGGTCCGACAGGGGCGGGTTGCGCGAGGGCATGGTGCTCAGCTTTTCGAACAGGGGCATGATGATCCTGAGCGCCAGCCGGCGGAACTCGAAGAAGGACCGGGTAAGCTCCACCTGATCCTCGTCCAGTTCCTCCTCTCCCAGGCTCCGGTTCTTGTCCAGGTTGGCGATGACGAAGCTTTCAACTTTTTTCAGGAAATAAAACGAGCGGCTTTCCAGCAGTCCCTCCTCCACCATGTGGCTGAGCCGCCATTCAAACCCCTTGAGATTGGCCATGGCCCTGATATTGTCCAGGTCGTCCAGGTAGTCGGAGAACCTGGGCCGGCTGTGGTAGATGGTATGCTGGTTGGCCTCTATCCGCCGACGCCACTTGCGCGTGATCAGCTGGGTGTTGTAGCGGATCAGCATGTCATTGATGCCGGTCAGCGTGCGCACCATGCTAAGTCTCATTACGGAGGTGTCGGAGAGCTTGTGGCCCTGTTTGTCCACCACATAGAACTCGTAATGGCCCTTGGTGCCGGTGCCGTTGATCTCGTCCTTGCCGCCCTGCTGAAAGATCGCTACCTGTATGTTGAGCCACAGCTCGGAGCGCGCCAGATGATGCAGCAGCACGCTGGTGAACCGGTTGGAAAGGTGGGTGATCTCCATCCGGATGCAGGTGTATTTGTCCGAACGTTCGTTGTCGATCACGGGGATTTCCCGGATCAGCGGGATGAGGTTCGTGGAGGGCATGTGCTGGATAATTTCCAGCACTCCGTGGCCGCCCTGGCGCACCGTACGCAGGTTATCCAGCACCAGGGACACGCTGTCGCTTCCCAGCACCTCCCCCGGGGCGGAGCCCAGCTGGAGCAGGGTTATCACATGGCCCTTGCCACCGGTGAAAGTACGCACCCGGATAATGGAAACTCCGGCGGGATGCTTGTAGCAGCGCAGGATCACCTCGAATATCTTGTCCAGCAGCCCCGGCTCGTCCCAGTCCAGGGTGACCAGTTCGAACTGCCAGTGCCCGTCGGCCAGTTGCAGGGCCTCCACCAGAGGCGTGCCATCGGAGGGCAGGGACTGGATCAGTTTCTGGTGGCGGATCTGTTCATCGGGGCTGGTGTGCGTGAAATACAACTCGGGGAGTTGCCAGGGGTTGTCCCGGGAGCTCGGTTCCTGTGACTGATCTTGTGTGCTGGCGCCGGCAGTGGGCTCGCCATCGGAACTGTGCATGGCCGGTGATCTCCGCGTCTGGTCCGCCTTCATGGTTCATAAACGGGGCAAACGGCTTTCCCCGCAAGGGTCTGATCGCCAAGGCGGACCCCTATTGTTCTGGATACCGGGAGGGGGGCGGCTTGGCAACTGGTAAATTTTTCAGCACCGCTTTTCAGTGCTGCTTTTCGAGACAGCTTTTTCATGACGGTCTCTCACCGCTGGGTTCAAGCCGGCCGATGGCCTCCAGGCGTTCGGTCAGCGCGGGATGGGAATAATGCCAGCTGCTGTATAGCGGATGCGGGTTGAGGTTGCTCAGATTCTCCCGACCCAGGCGGGCCAGAGCCCGCACCAGGGACTGGGGCCGCCCGGTGAGCCGGACGGCGAAGGCGTCGGCCTGGAACTCGTGCCGCCGGGAAAGGCCCGCGGAAAAAGGCGTCAGGAAGAACGTGAAGCTGCCCCCGCAAAGCACCAGCAGGGCCAGGGCGGCCTGGAAGGACGGCCCGGAAAAACCGAAGGCCAGAAACAGCGGCGGCCAGTCCGCCAGCAGGCTCAGCACATAGAGCATCCCCAGGGTCTGCACCAGCCCCAGCCCCAGCCGCTTGTAGACGTGCCGGGCCTTGTAGTGCCCAATTTCATGGGCCAGCACGGCCAGGGACTCATCCAGCGGGGTCTTTTCCACCAGGGTGTCGAACAGCACGATGCGGGGGCGGAAGAAGCCGGTGAAATAGGCATTGGAATGACCGGAGCGGCGGGAGGCGTCCATGATGTACAATCCCCCGGTTCTGAAGCCGGCCTTTTGAGCCAGTTCCTCCAGACTGGTTCTGAACTCCCCTTGCGGCAGGGGCCGGAACCGGTTGAACAGGGGGGCGATCAGGGTGGGGTATATCCACACCATCAGCACCTGAAACCCGGTGTAGAAACCGAACAGCCAGAGCCACCAAAAGGGACCGGTGCGGCTCATGAACCAGTGGGTGGCGTAGAGCAGGGGCAGGCCCAGCGCCGCCGCCAGCAACAGCCCCTTGAGGCGGTCCAGCAGCCACACTCCGAAGGTGGTGCGGTTGAAGCCGAAACGGGCCTCGATCACGAAGGTGGAGTAGAGACCGAAGGGCAGTCCGGCCACCGATAGCCCCAGCATCAGGGTCGCCAGATACGCGGCGAACAGGTGGGCGCCCTGCAACCGCTCCGCCAGCAGTCCGTCCAGCGCCGGCAGGAACCCGGAAAACAATACCACGAGCGTCAGCAGCGTTTCGAAGGCCCCCTCGGCCAACGCCAGCCGGCCCCGGGCCTGGGTATATGCCAGGCTGCCCGTAGCG
>Ga0224501_10003053_pt1 | contig 13173 bp, 7 predicted proteins | sample SF_Oct11_sed_USG_4_FD_169105 | JGI IMG/M metagenome (GOLD analysis project Ga0224501, IMG submission 169105) | Sediment microbial communities from San Francisco Bay, California, United States - SF_Oct11_sed_USGS_8_1 | ecosystem: Environmental > Aquatic > Marine > Sediment | place: USA... | reverse complement strand
CGCAGCGACGTTGCTACTGACAGCCGGTGGTAACAACAGTCTGAGTGAGAGGTCAAGGACTAGAACCAATTGGCTAAAGCTCGAGGGCTCAAGCAAAGGCCGCGCGTCTGCCGCTTGCCATTTCCATTTTCATAGTTTCGCTTTGCGTGTTAGTTTGTGCTGGCCCCATAGTTTCCTTCGAAGGGGTGCTCTCTTGCCATACACTGCCAATGGTGCCCACTGTTCGTTGAGGGGGTAGTTGCTTGCGATAGGCGATGCTGGCATGGCTGGTTTTGTAAACAGTTGTCCCCTCCTTCATGCTTTACTGTACGAACTTTCTGAACAAGAAAGTTGAGTTGATATAGGAAGCAATGTAGGTGTAATGTACTACCTTCCTTGCCACTAGTAGTGTGTAGAATATACATGTATCCGATCCCACTGTCAACATGCTTGTGACAGCGGTAAGTGGAATCATTCCGTCGAGGAGTCAAGGACATTTGAGGAGTTCCAATTAGTCTCACGAGAAGATTTAATGAGGCGCGACGAAGGATTGGAAGACATCTCATGTCTTTCACAACTATTTTTTGGGAGTTGTCTTTAAGCCCATACATTTTCCTGACCACCGCACTATTGGTGCGTCAATCACAAGCCTTGTGGCTGGTGTTTGACAGAAACTCATGCTAAAATGTGGTCCCTAACAGTTTGCATTATTCTGATTTTAGACCAGAGCGCTGACCTAGAGAAAAGAGTTGAGCTGGACAAATTATATCAACGACCGGGGACCATTTCGCAGGAAATGAGACCTGTGTGTAGATCCATACCTTCTCATCCCCTACTCAAACTACATGTACCTCAAGCTAATATGATTCGTCTAAACACAGCAACAACTCTCACCAAACCTGGTTATATGCCTCTTCCAGGGTCATTGCCCCTGTTCTGGCAGGCACGTGCTCTGCGTCCAATCCTCACCCAATCACAGACTGAGAAGGCCCCTGGTAGCTCTGCTCCTTCAGGTATGTCTTGCTATCTTTACTCTTCTAGTATGATCTCAAAGTCAGTACAATGAAGCTGTCAAGTTAGACACTTGTTGTTTACCAGTCATGGTTTAGGATGGAACAGTGCGAGTGGATCAGTTTCAATGCTTGACTGCTTAGTGTTTTTGAGTTCACATTCACAACGAGAGCTGGTCATGGCCAGGGCCTTGAATCAAACCAATTGCTGAGCTATCTCATTAGCCCCATCGCCTTCTCATTTCGATTGACATATTTGTTGGGTGGCATCTTCTCAACCTTTACCCATAAAACCTCAAGCTAATATGATTCGTTTAAACACTAGAGCAACTTTTGCCAGACATGTTTTCCTCGTCTTTCAGAGTCATTACCCCTCTTTTGGCTGGCGCGTGCTCTAAGTTCAACCCTCACCCAATCACAGACTGAGAAGGCCCCTGGTAGCTCTGCTCCTTCAGGTATGTCTTGCCTTTTTTATTCTCACTATCCTCATTCCTATTTCCCTAGTTGAGGTCCCTTCTCTCCAAATAGGTAAGCATGCAGGGTAGCTTACAAGAGTACAGACAGAAGTGACTGTGATCTGGCATGACGGCTTGGTGACAGATTTGTGGCTAAGTTATCACGAGTGACAATCATTTGTATTGATGCATTGCGATCTATTCTTCTTTGTCCTTCGTCTTTTCTTACTCAGATTAGGCCCATTTTCTGTTTCTTCAGGTCATCACCGACTCGGTCCAACCAGTGTCTTCTCTGTCTACTTTAGGCTAGTTCTCCGATTGATGTTTCCTTCTTTCCTTTTAATACATATCATTAATATTATCATCCTTTTGTTATGTCACAGGTAGTGGAAAACCTGTGAAGCCTGCATATAATGTGCCTGATGAGGGAGTACCCGCGTAAGTGTATCTAATTAGCAACTAATTGCTGGGGAATCCTCTCTTGGTTGTAGCCGATTGACAAGTATACATGTATATAAAGCTTAAAATTGCATGCCTAAAACGAATTATCCGCAGATGGCTATGACTACATGCCCCGACCTAAATGAGCTACGAATGGCGTTACGAGTGTTGAAGGGCTTTCACTTACAGTAACTCACATCGTTACTTGGATGAAACCTCAGGGCTCTATCTGTACTCCCACTGCCAAGTCTGTGATAAATCGCTGGAGGAGCTGAAGGAGCTGAAGGAAAAGAAAGTGATGACGTGGCAGCATAAAGATGGCATAGTTTCTAGGACTCCTGTTCCCTGTCCGGAAATCACACTTGGTAACTGCATGGGACACAGCATAATGGGCAAGAGCAAGCAGCACCAGTGTCCTCACTGCCAGCAGGTGAGTAGGGAAGGTTGTAAAAGAAAACATAAAAAAATCACAATGCCTGCTCATTTGCTTGCAGAGATTTTTGCAAGAAGCACTTTTGAGTTTGCAAGCACGAAAACTCTCCTTGGGAAAAAATAGTGCACTCAGTGTCCCGCTATACACCGCTGGTGTTCTGGAAAATGTCCCTCATTTCTAAGAGCAGCAGCCTCACCGCTCATTTAAAATTAATATAGCTGGTGCTACAATCTTCTACTCTGAACAATGCTCATATTAATATGGGTACTGGCTGCGGCGCTGGCCATACTCGGTAAAACTGTTGATCACTTTGTCAGAAAAATGGTTAGATTTCTTCTCTCTGGATACACCTTCAGCTTAGCAACATTTGATTGATTTGATAACAGATTAAGTTCCAGGCTATATGACGCTCACTGCATGCTATACTTTTTTCCAGAAGTGAACGAGCAGTGACCAATGACAGCCCATGATTTATCCCTCTACTGAGTTCTCCCTTGATTTCTAGACTGGAAGTGCTATCATTGGTCACCGCCCTTCTGCTTCTGGTAATTGGGCCTGTAGCGCCGCTCTCCTCCGTTGTCCACATTCTATGGTGGTACAAGCGTCACCGCTCATGTAAACATCCCATCGTTGACGCTGAAATACGGCTTATTGTCCACCACACAGTCGCTCACTCACCGATGTTGTGTGAACTCACTTTTGTTTACAGACTAGGAGTGGTTTTGACAGAATGATCCGTCATGTTCTACTTCATCACAAGCACAACGATTTTTACACTGAATACTGCAAACCTTGCGACTTACTCTTCCATGGAAACAAAGGGATTATTAAGCATAATAGGGAAAAGCATGGTACACCCGAAAGGGGTAAGTATACTACACGAGCCAGACACTGTGTGTGGTGGCGGAAGGGCCCTCTAGCATTCCCCAGCCCCTCATGACAGCCAAATCACTTGGTAGACTTTAACCTAGCTATGTGTTCCGTGTTTGACCGTCTTGTAGTGATAAGCGGATATTTCTCACGCGACAGATCTGCTTTAGCCATACACATATATTAGGCGTTTTTGGACAAGCTAACATAGCCCTAACGCGTCGGGTAAAAAAGGTCTCTAGTTTCAGGGTGGCAAAATGGCCCGCGCTATCCAAATAGACTGAAATCGCGTGAATGCAAAAATTCGTGATAACTAAATAAAAAGCAAAAGCCCAACCCGTTTGTCTGGCCGGACAACCGTGACAGGGAGTCAACGTATTTTTCTTGCCTCGTCCTAACACATTTAGACGACTTGTCCGATCGAGCAGAAAACTTCAATGCATATGTTCTGGCAGTATGGCGCGTTGCTGGTGCATTGAATTAGCGACAGAGCAACTCGCAGCGAATGTTAGCGTGTCCTAAAACGCCTAATATTGTCTTTATCTACTAGCTTTCTTACTGTGTGGGATAGACGGTGCGGACTCTTGAAGTCAACATGATTTGAGTTTGGCATAGTTTTTCTGACTGGATGCCCTTCTCGCCACAAAACCTTCTCCATCATCCAAGATTGAGACTGACGCTGAGTTGTGCTGGCTTGCACCCTCCCCCATGGCAGAGTAATGTAGAGCAGAGGTTGCCTTCTTGCACCGTAAATTTATAATGCGGTGAAATGCTGCTTGAGCAAATGTCATAATGAGTTGGGTGCCATGCGACTGAAGACCCTTATTTCCCAAACATTTGAGAAATGGGCAAAACTCTGCAAATGGCTCTAACTTTCATTACTGATATTGTGTTTCAATTGGGATTGATTTGAACAAAGCATACTTAGAAGTTTTTCATGAGGCCTACAACAACATATTGGGCATAATTCATTACGGCTGTTGGGTCTGCTGTGGCCGAAAAGTGATTATCAAAATATGTCTGCAAATCGATTTTCCTAATGATTGGTTGAAGTATTAGCGCTACATAATAAAGCCTTTGTCGAAGAACTCTATGCTCTATAGGTGAAATGAATACGCGGCAGCTATCTTCTTTTGATCTTTAGAGCTGCTGGGTTATAACCCTTTTATATACATCCTTATAAACCGGTTTCTTGAAACAGAACACTTTAACTTCTCTATACAAAGCGGTTATACTCTGTAGGTCGAACTGTTTGCATCTTAAGGTCTCGAATGCCAGAGCTATAAACGAGATTCTCGCGCAGAGGAGCTCGACTTAATCCAGTGAGGTCATTCAATGAGTCGGAACAAAAGCCTCGAGATTGGGTGAATGTATTAGGAGTTGTCTTCTCATGCTGATATACTCGGCTGATCGCTTCAATGTTGCATTGCCACTGGCTTTAGAAAGCAGCTGTAATAATTGTAATAATGTAATCCAGGATTAAGCTTCGATTGGATTTGTTACAGGCGCAAAAAAGCCGACTCCAGAACCATGTGCAGTGTGTGGCGAACGGGCTATAACAAGGGGTATAAGCTGTGGCAAACACAGAGTGAAAGTGAACTCAAAAGTACATTGTGGGAAAATCGTCCAGCGCTACGCTTGCCCACAGTGCCAACAGGTAACACACGCCATCGTGCTAAACAGGAGACCGGTTTTTAGTACCGTATGGGGCACATTATTCAACCCATAGAGTGGGGCTTTTAAACTGCGGCTCTTTGGGTCGCAAGTGACCTTATTCGTTTTTTGAGAAGAACCTTGTTATTTTGCTCAACAATGCGAATATAACGCCAATCAAATCATATTGTGCCATAGATAGACCCAGTTAATGTACACACATATAAACCGCTATTCTATATGGGTATAATGTTGCGCGCATTGTGATGCAATTCTTGGAGTTGGCTTCCCATAGTTGCTGGAGGCATGCATATGTAGTCAAATTGCATGGCTCTCTTTAGTTGCCTGTCTGAAAAAGAGAGCCCTTTTTAAAAATTAGTTGAGGACCCCTGCCAAAGAGGATAATTAGTTCAATCCCTCTTTGCTACAGTATGTATTGGCTTTGTTTCGGTTGAATGGGTTTGCATGACCTTGGAATTGACGATTGTCAATCCATAGAAATGCTCTATACATTTCCCCGCCTCAAAGTTCATTTTACTGCATTGAGGAGAAGACAACTCAATGGGAATTGAGCGAAAGGGAGCGTGTACGATCAAGTTGTCTGGTGCCTCATCATGCGGCGGGAATTGGAGCAACGGAAGCACCCCTGCCACATGCCGAAGAACCAGATCACCTGGCTAGAGGGTTAAATCAGAATAGCAGAGATTGAGTGGAACTCCTATGGCCTTTATATGTGAAACATATATCAGACGCGTACTGCTCAGGTCAAATTCAAATTTTCCTGTTTGTTTTTATTTGGCCAAACAGTTTAATATTTTTGATAATTAACTGCATTCGCTCATCCAAAGACATCAAGAATTATTTTCTGTGATCCCGGTCATATCTATATTATTGTCCTAATGAGGTTATCTTTTTATAGATGGGAAAAACCATAGGCTGGCTGATTGACCATGTTAAAATTGAACATCAGGGACAGCCCGCTTCCACTGACCGTCTTTGTACGATATGTGACCGGCGTTTCATCAATCAAAACGGGTTGATTCGTCATATGGTATGCCACAATGAGTCTAAACCTTTCACATGCAAAGTGTGCGGACGCAGCTTTAGTCAAAACCAGAATCTAAGAGGACACATGCGTCAGCATACCGGTGAGAAGCCATTTCAGTGCGAACATTGCGGTAAAAGATTTACTCATAATATCAGCCTGAGAAAGCACCTATGTACAGCCCTCGGTAAACGTATTGAGCCCCTGGACCAGAAGCAGGAAGGACTTGGACGTCCGAAATCCAGTACGAGATATAAACAAGTGAAAGCCGCCACAGGTTCAGATAACTGATAAAAAGCCAGACACAGTCACAAGGCTATTCTAATATTTTAGTAGAGACTCTATCTATACTTTTGTCACCGCCCTTCCATTATGTCAATCCAAAGCATTGTTATTACCGCAGCTAAGATAAGTGCTGGTCAAAACTGCAGCTTGACATTTACACCTATACCTGTGTAAGCCGCATTATAAATATATACCTATGTAACAAAATACATAGCTTATTAGCCATTGGCTACATAAACTGAAAACATTTGGACTGGGCAGTTATTTGTTCTTTACAGTCAATTCTATAGGGCCTTGTTGAATGAGTGGTATGTTATATCAGTGTATAGCAACAAGCAGGTAGCATTCACTGGGATACTAGCCGGTCTTATCAGTACATGCACATGTCTTACTGACGATATCAAGGCAATATCTACTGACAAAACTAAACATCTGTGATAAACTGAGGTAGGCCCAAGTCTATATACTCTGATTCTGTCATGACCACTTTAATTCAATTCTTGATCATTAAAGGCCAATTACCTCGGGTTGCTTGACTACACCAATAGCTAACCTTGGAGCACCTTTTATCTCAAGTTTAAACGCTGCCAGCTAGCATATATTTATACTGTGGGCCGACTCGCACTCGGGTGCTGATAGAGAGGTGTGTGTGTGTGTCTCAGCATTGGGTAAGCACAACTTTACACCCCAGTTAATCATCATTATTATTATCATTATAAGGCTTTGTAAAATCTTGAAGGATGGCGAGATAGTGCTAGAGCGCTGGGCTCAGAATCGTGGAAACCTGGATTCAAAGCCCCCGTCATGGCGTGCCACCGTTGTGAGCATGAGTTGCTCGCATGTCCTAGTTCCTAACAAGTCTTAGTCTAAAAAGGCCTATTGAATAGGATGGGCGATTGCCCAAGTAGAAAAAAACTTCTCTGGTTGTCAGAACATTCTGTGTTGCAGTCTGTCATCATGGCAATGTCAAGTTTAATGCCCGGAGTTCTGTTTAAAAATTCCGGACTAAACCAAACTCACACCCCGACTGAGATCACTGCAAAGCCAGACCGTGTCAAGGAGAAGTACAGAAGGTAAGACAGCTGTATTTATCAATTTAACAACATGGGATGCGGTTCAAATGAAGAGTGTGCCTTTGAGCGATAAATCAGTAAGACTTGGCAGACTAGGTAAATTTGATGTGGTATTGGAATAAGTCGGTCTATTTGCTATCTCGTATTTATTTATTTAGACATTTTTATTGGGGGTTTTCTCATAAGTATATCAAAATAACTTGTTGACCTCATAATGACAAAAAAAGAGAAGAAAAAACACAAATACACATTCATGTAAAAACCACAAAAAAGCGACACTAAAATGATAAATAATAAAACTAAAAAGAGATTTCAGCACTTCTTATTCGTGATGTAATAAAGCGAAAATATGTTGGCGCTTGCCTTCGGATCTAGATAGGTGCGCAAGGCTCCCGAGCCGGGCATAGTTCTTTTGACATGAATCTATTTTAATCAGCAGTGTATAACATAGCAGCTGACTTTTGCTATTGATATCACTGTAAACTACAGCAGTCTGTCACATAAGCTTCAAGTACAGCTCATTCGTGTTTAGCATTGAGTATTGATCTGTGCAATCACAGCATTTATTCAAAGTTAAAACACTCTGATCGTGGTATTGATACACGCTGTTGATCTTCAATCTCGCGAGTTTAATCTTATTTGTTTGACTTTGGTTTGAAGTTCAGTTCGTTCGAGCAGGTAAGTAACATTTTGTTGGCCACTTTGCTTTTGCAACTATTTTCAAGTGGGGCTTCCAGTAATCTCCTTTTTGTATATACCATACTTGCGGATGTTAGACTTCATTTCTATAATAATTGGCAACTTAGCATCTAGGATATGAGGACTGGGGCTCAAAGACGGATTGGCCTTCATAAAATATTCGATGTATGCAATGGAGCTTTATAAGTTGGCATTTTTAGTGACAAAAATAACCATAACTTTTACTTCCGAACTCGTTAAAAGGGTTAATAGTATGTATTTTAGAATACAGCCATAGTTTTGACTGCCTCATCTTAAAGACTTTGTTTCCTGTATGCCATGCCATCTTCACTGTAGTGGTGAAGCTGTTGGGTTAAATACTTGTTTGTTCACCAGTTACGGCTTAACATCAGGCGCCAGGAGTAGGTTGACATCAACGGTCCACCTCATGGGGCACTACAAGCAGAAGCTCATGCTTTGACCTTGGTATCTATGGGCTTCACGGTCACAGGTTTTTGTATATTGAAATCTCGAGATAATGAAAGCTTACAGGCTACAGGCTATCATTAATGATTACTTAGTTTAATAGTTAAATAAGCCGATTGCCTGATTGTATCAGAATGAAATTTGTTCTCTCAGAACGGGTTATATAGGCTTTGGTGAAGGCGGGCTTTACTAAATCGTGCCGTACAAGGGATTAGTTTTGTCTGTCAGGTAGGGTTATAAACAGGTCATGATCTTCTGTATGGGAGTTTTTGTGGTATAGTGTTGGGTGATTAATGGCAGTAGATGCTAGACAATGTAGCAGCTTGCTGGCTGCGCAGAATGGCGTAGCTCCTGTCAGAGTTAGTACATATTCTGATAACTGTGTGGTTACTTTTGATTCAATGCTGCTTGTATTTGTATCCAAGCTTCTCAGTTTAACTGAAGGGATTAGTGTTTATAAGATTCCCTATTGGAGCTTGTGTTTTGTATTGTCTATTCATGCGCTTGGCGTCGCTAAGCCCGAGGCTTGCTCTGAACCACGAGGAGCTGGTAACTATGTGAGATGGTAACTATGTGAGAAGGTCGTCGTGCTCACATTGGGAGCTCAGCACAACTAGGTTTTGAGCCAAGAATCGTTTGATTTTGAATGAACGGCTCCAGTCGCTGAGCTATTGCACTAGTCAAGGGGTATAGTGAAGAAGCACCCCTCTGATTAACATTTGTACCGAAACGATGGTTTGCTGTATTGAGTGTTATAGCGGCGAAACACGGTGGCGGCAACAGTTCTGCCCATCTATTGTCAATTAATGCTCTATGGAAACAGGAATAGCAGGATCTAGCTCAATGGCCAGAGTCAAGTCCCAGTCATGCTGAGCGTCCGCTGTGAGAATGAGCTCTTCGCTGAATTCCTTGCTCCTATCCCTCCAACAAGCCTCAAGCTTAGGAGGTCAGGAGGACGGCTGAGTGCACGAGCAAAGTACCTACTATTTTCGTAGGAGTTCTATAAATGGTGAGGATTGGCCTCCAGAGAGTCCCATAGCTCGCGTCTACGACGTAAGGAATTCACCGTCTAAACTTATTATTCTCAACAACAGAATGGATAAGGTGAGCTAGTACTGCGCTGTGATATTCAGCTCAAGTACTAATTGAGTAGAATAAATTACTGAGTTTAAATTATTGGTAAGTGCGGTACTTGGCATTGTTCATATTAATAGCTTGCTAAGTTAGTGTCTGTGAACCACACAGACCATGGTAACCAGCCCTGAATTTATTGACTATTGAACAAAATATGACTTATCCTAGTAAAGAACAACAACACTGGATGATATTGACGTGCAGTGAGATTCTAGGAAGGTGATATGCACTTGAGTGACCGACTAGACCAACATGATACGCCGAATCCAAAGCCAATATTATACGCTTGTTATTCACAAACAGGAAAACCTAGAAACCATCCGATTTTATTTCGCTTCATTTGTTTAGTATTGAAAGGTTATCTGTGCATGCACACCAGACATCTATCTGTTTGTTCTGTGTAAATTAATGATGTCGTTATCAACATAAAACTTTTGTTCATTTTAGAAAAGTCATCTAAGAGCCCAATCTGGCAGATATAATGGGTAAGAACATAGACATATATGCCTTCAACAATTGATCGTGTATGTCTATGTGATGATACAGCGAGCCAATTTCTGTCACGTCCGAAGGGCTTCATGTTTAGCTATTTCTAAGATTCACAAAAATGTAAACTTATTGCTCATTCCTCTAACTGAAGGTGGTCGTTTTGGCAAACTTCAAATAGTTTTTTATCCCCCAAAATTGACCAATCTAGGTCATGGACAATCATAGAATCAACTCTTTTGTAGGGAGGAAAGAAAAGCTGCACCAGAGAGACACTTTCGGTGTAAGTAATTTTACACGTAATGATAAACGGCTGACTTTTGTGTTGCCTGAAGTTAAATTGATTTTTTATCGTCTAGGACACCAATTATGGCTTAGCAAAGAGCGTCACGAGTAGGTCAGTATCAACACTCCCATCAGCTAAATTGTGATTTGCAGTTTAGTGTACCAGATCTTGAATTAGATTTCTGGTTAGTGTGTCACTCACCTATTCCGGTGATGAGAATGACCAAAGCCTTTGAATCTTAATTAGCGTAGACTTTGTAATCTCCGCGATCAGTGATCCCGATATAGGTGATCCTAGACCCATAAATTACCGAAGAGAAGTTCTAATGACAGCCTTGGGCTATACTGATACAATTGATCCATTCTGTAGCCGCGTCACCGCCACAACCGGAGAGGCACGCTGAATGTCTCAACTCCAGTTCTCCTAAATATAAACCTCCTCACGACACCGAAGGGGTGGAGAGTCGATATGGAAACAAATCATCACCACATAACTACCTCCAGCGTTATCCGGCCACATCAGGTCACCCACAACCGTCACAGTGGCATCACTATAGTAGTCAGGTGGATGCCAATCGAAGCCCTGCTGCTCGTAGATCACAATCCGCTAAACTTCCGAGGAAGAAAAACAAGGAACTGGTTCCACCCCATTCATTCAGGTTAGAATCAGTTAGACTCCTCAGGCATATGCACTGCATGTCTGGGCTCTCTTATTATGTTTGCTCTCTTAGATTCAATGATTTCCTTTGTATGGCATCATTTTGATACGGTGATGCTGCCGATGATACGGTGATGCTGCCGGTGATACGGTGATGCTGCCGGTGATACGGTGATGCTGCCGGTTTAAACACTTCCTTTTGTCTTGAGCTAGGATTGGAGTCCACCATTACCAGGATTTTAACCCAGGCTCTCATAGTTGCAGACCCGGTGCTCTACCACCGAGCTATCCCGTTATCGGGCATCAACTTATCATCATCAGTCAAATCCACGAGTTCACATCAGAGGAAAAGAATATTCCAGTTTTCAAGTCTTCGTTGATGTCCGGGGGTTATTGGTTCAAGCATTTACTAGTTATCTTTTCACCCGTATGACACCTTCACTGTTCTGACGATGCGGCCAGGTAACATACTTGGCTTTTTACCAGTTACAGCTTAGCATGGAGCACCACGAGTGGGTCGCTATAAATGCTCCACATTTGTCAAATAATATAAAAATGTAAATTGTTTTACAGAAAAAACAAATGTTGGCTGCAGCATCCAGACATGACTAAAGGGCAGAAGCGATACATCCATGAGATAGCCTCTGTGTATGACATGACGCATATGAAACAGTTGGTGCAGGCTAGATATGTCCAACTGATTCACAGGGAACAGCAGAGAGGTGAGCTGTGTGATGAGCGGATCTATTGTTGACAACGGATGGTCTCGAGAGATAGATTTGTAACACGAGGATTTGTTGGTTGTGAACCATTTTGAAATCGAGACTTTTGCCTCAATAATGTTTTTCATGTGGAGAAATCGAGAAGTGAGATCTCTATCGTCCTTGAGATGATGGTGTAGCTCCTTTTGAAGGCACTCGGCCTCGGCAGGAGTGAATTAGTGAACCTTGCATGACTTTCGACCAGAGCTAGCTGCACTCTGCCGGATGCAATACATTTAATCTTGTGGTTAGGGCTAGAAGTTTGACTATAATTCATCGGTGCTCTGAATAGGTGTCTTTATTAAAGTAGAAATCAGAATTATACAGGTCTTAGAAATCCTTACGATGTTTTTACGCTTACAGAACAGCTGTTTATGTTTCATTTTCTATTCAGCTAGACTTAAGGGTGCCGTGTTTACACAGTATAGTGATCTCCATAACGATTTTCTATCTCACTGAGTTTCTTTATATTCCACCCTTTAGCCAAAGGTAAAATGTGCTTGCTAACCTCACATCTTATAAGATCTTTTAGTGTGTTATATTTGTAGTATGAATGGTAAATAATTCGCTCCGCTTGTAACAAAAAACATAATGGGCTACTCTTGCGACATGTCATCAAGAGTGTGGGTGGAGTCCCTGACATATAATAGATGGTGAAGCGATGGGTTAGTAGGTAGCGCACTGGACCCGGGATCCTTCGTTCGATTCCCAGTTCAAGTAAAGCGGAGGCCTGGTCTTGCAACACCCTCGCCTGTTCCGGATGGGGCCGCCATATGAAGGAGGTCTACCCATAGAGTTACCTTTTCTACGGGGCACAATATGTCCATGGGTCATTGACTTACCTTGCCTCCCCAACTTGTTCAATTATGATTTCATGGTCAGTTCTTTTATCTACAAAATGCAACGCTTTATCAGCTGAGCTATCTAATAATATTTAATGAGTGAATTTTGTGTGGTACTGATGAAAACCATTCCAAGTTCATATCATAAGTTTATTTTATTCCCTATTCCCTATCGTTAATTGGTGAGTTTTAGGTGACTTGACCTGCGGTGGGGATGTTGCTTCCCTCGCCCCATCCTCATCACATGCGAAAGACAGGATCAACTGGCTAATATTAGTTCCAGTACAGGGTATTGGAGTAATAATTTAAAGGCTCAGTTCCACAAGACTGAAAATTTTCCATAAGTTCAAATATCTGGATGGGCATTCAAACCGTATTCTAGAACTGAAGCCGCCGGACTGATTTTAAATCAATTTCCTGTAAATTGAGTTTCTTTAAATTGAGGAGTTACAGCGCTTTTACATGTAAGTATGCAGGTATATGATGCTGCCAATATTTGCATTGAGTTACTAAATTAAGAAAGGGGCTTCTAAGATCATTTGAATTCTAGCAATCATCGCACAACACTCAGATAGAGCAATCCTCGCAATCAAAGAGCG
>Ga0224501_10003051_pt1 | contig 13177 bp, 14 predicted proteins | sample SF_Oct11_sed_USG_4_FD_169105 | JGI IMG/M metagenome (GOLD analysis project Ga0224501, IMG submission 169105) | Sediment microbial communities from San Francisco Bay, California, United States - SF_Oct11_sed_USGS_8_1 | ecosystem: Environmental > Aquatic > Marine > Sediment | place: USA... | reverse complement strand
TCTTAATTTTAATATTTATGACTTGTGAAAGAAACTTCGATTGTTTCTAAAACCTATATTCAGAATAGTCTTGAGAAGAGTTTCTTATGAATGTGGATTCAATTAGGCTTTAATGATGATATAGTAAATAATAGCTTGGTTATTCTTTCAATATTGTTATTGCTCTTTCGAGTATCTTCTCTTTAAGGATTCTCCATTCATCATCATTGGGTGGGAAACTAATTAGATTGTCTTTGCAAAACTCTTCAAATTTCATTTTGTACCATTCTTGCTGCTTATCTTGTTTTTTGTGATGAAAATAGCATCTTATTGGGTCTATCGTTTCATCCTTTATATGCATATAGTCATGCATGATTTTGTAAATTGTAGAGATAAAAATCGAAAAATCTTTTCTGTTTTCACATGTAGTCAAGATATCGCTTCTATCACTTTTATTTAACTGTACATGAGCTATTTCTAAGGTTTTGAAGAAAATCATAGTAAGTTCTTCTTCTTTTGGCCTTTTAGATAAGGAATTTTGAATGTCTTCGATTTTTTTGGCTAGAAAATTCCTCAGTTTATCCGAATTCAAAACCACATGTTCGATCAATGTATTTTCATTCTTCAGTTTCTTTGACCAATCTTCCCATATTTTTTGCTTTTTTTCCGTTTCAATAATTCTCAAGAATTCTGGGTACCATTCTGATTTGGCTTGCGGTTTAAGGAAAAATCGTTCCACATAGTTTACCAGTTCAAATTCGCTAATTTCTCTATCCACGATCTCCACAAGCACTTTTTCTTTCAAAAGGTCTACAAAGTCTTGTAAAAGAATTAGGGCTGGAGGCTCCACTATTGCCCTCTTACTTGTATGTTCGTTAACCCAAAAACCGCATATGAATTTTTCTACATCTTTTTTAAAGTTCTCTAGAAAAGTAGTAAGCTCTTTTTTTCGAAGTAGGTTGCTATATTCTTCTTCATTATAGCTATAATATATGTTCCCCCTTTGGAAGAAACAATCAATTACGAAAGCCAAGAATTTAGAAGGATATCTTGCAACAAAAAAATCAACTTTTTTGTGAAGATTTAATTTATTTAATATGGACTTTACGAGAGATTTTCCTTTGTGCGAGATTGAAAATAAATTGTAACGAGTCTTATCCTTGTCGGGCCTCTCGTAAAAATAATGATCTTCAACTTTTATAATTCCAAGCTGTGAGAGGGGAAGTATCATCTCTTCTATGTCTCTTTGATTGAAATTCAGTTCGGAGATTTTTTCAGATGAATAAATCTTCAAAACCACTTTGTTAAATCTCTCTTTCCCTACTTTCTCTATTATTTTATCTATTACTTGCGACTCAAACTCCATGAGTCCACACCAGAGTAACACATCAATCGATGAGAATATAATTTTTGTGTTAACATATCAAGTACATTGAAATCATAAATCGAATACATTTGTATCAATCCTTTAAGCAGAGGTAAAATGTTACACTTTTATGAATTATGTAAGAAAGTTCGATTGAATTATAAAACTAAAATGTTAATGTTTACAACTGTTGAAATTGGGATTCTAATCAGTTCTTTTGGTTGTGCTATAAGTTTTCCGCATTTCTAACATTTAGAAACTATGCACGCTAGGGTTAAATACCTAGACTGAGCAAATTTTAATTGTATCTTTCTCAATAGAGGATGCTTTATGGTTGCAGAAGATAGATTGAAAAAAGCCAAACATCACTTGGATAGGCTTCATTTTCTTATATATAGAGATAAGGCTGGGACGATGGTAAATCCAAAAAAAATCCATTATGAACTCGAACATTTCTTAATAACAATTAGGAGCGTTCCTGATTATCTTCTTGAGGATTACAACAAAAAATACGCATTAGGTATTTCCTTGGATGACAAATTGCATCCAAACGCTTTCAAACGTAAAGCAAGAGAACTCAGAAATGAAGACGCTACGAGCTTCATAAAATGGTATGAAAAGAAGTTAAGAGTTTTATACAAAGACGAAGTTTGTTTATTTGTGAAAAACAAAAGAGATATTTCCATTCATAGGCAAGAAGTTACACCTGTCGCAACAAGGGGAAAAAGTTTTGCTATCGATGTTCTTATTGGAAAGCCAGAAGATTTTGAGAGCCTGAAAGAGCAAATAAGCCCAGAAGAGCCCACAACTAAAAACATAACGTTCGGATGGTTCTTTACCGATTATCGTATGCAAGACATTTTATCAATTTGCGAACACTACTATGAAAAAATGAAGAGTTTTTTAGAAGAGACCAGGATGATGTCCCCCTGAGCCGTTCTTAATACTGATATTTCTTCCAGAATCTTTAGTTGCTACCATAGTTTTTTCCACATTTACTACATTTACAACTTCTAATGGTTCATACATTGGAATCAAAACCTTAACTCTAGGCTAATTTACAGGATAGATTTGTGCCGAAGATTATAAATTATTAAAAAACGATAAATATACTACAAAACAGAATTTGGGAAAAAGATGGTGAAATGCCCGAATTGTGGAACAGAGGTATCTGAAATTCTAAAAGATTGGACATACGGAGTTTTTCACGTGAATATGTACAAATGTAGTTGTGGCAATCAGTTTAGGGAGTACTTTCATAAAGGAAAATTGAAATTTATTTTGAGTGCTCATGATGGAAGTTTGGCAACAGGCAAGAAAAGAAAGAAAGAGGCATAAGATACGATGCCCAAAAAGGTATCTCGAAAGATCGAACACATAGATTATGCAATCTCGGCTAAAACCCATACTCCAATGTATTTAATGCACAAGTATTGGGCGAGAAAACCCCACAATGTCGTTGCAGAGTATATTAAGAACTATTCGAAAAAGGATGAAATAGTACTAGATCCTTTTGTAGGAAGTGGAGTAGCGGCTATTGAGGCTCTGAGATTAGGAAGAAAAGCAATCGCTATCGATATCGATCCAATGGGCATATTCATAACTCGTATGACTGTTACTCCGATTGATTTAGACGAATTCAAAAAAGAGTTCCTGAGGACCAAACAAAAACTAAAGCCCAGAATAGATTCCCTCTACGAAACAAAGTGCACAAGATGTAAAAAAGCTGTATTTGCAGAAGCCATAATATGGAGAGACAACGAACCCTTAGAGGTACGTTATAGATGTAAATGCTCTAAGGGGGTGCAGTGGAAAAAAGCTGCAAATGAGGATCTGTGTAAGGTTAAGAACATCGAAAGAGAAAGAATACCCTTCTGGTATCCTGACAATGAGTTGATTTGGAATACAAGAGTTAATGTCCATAAGGGTACCAAAGTTTCTGATCTATTTACGAAAAGGAACCTTCTTGCACTTTCAATGATCTATCATGAAATTGAGGGAATTAGGGATGACAAAATAAGAGATATGATGAAATTCACTTTCACTTCTTCTCTCGGGCAGAGTAGCAAGATGGTTTTTGTCTATCGAATTAAAGGGAGAGAGAGACAGGTAGGAGGATGGGCAACAAGAGGCTATTGGGTTCCTCCAGAATTTTTTGAGATCAATGCTTGGAATTGCTTTGAAACTCGCTTTAGAAAAGTCTTTCGAGGTAAAAAGGAATCGAATGAAGAAATTCCAATTGTTAACGAAGCCTACAGTTTTGACGAGTTAACCCGAGATAAGAACATTCTGATGAAAACACATAACGCTCTTGAGCTGCTGTCTATAGTTCCTGAGGAATCAGTAGATTATGTATTCACGGATCCTCCTTACGGTGATAGTGTTCCTTATCTTGAACTAGATTACATGTGGTCTTCGTGGATGAAATTTTATGTGACTTTTGATGACGAGATAATAATTAGCGACAGTCCATTAAGAAAAGAAAAAAATTTTGGCATGTATCAGAAAATGTTGAGAACTGCTTTTAGGCAGATCTACAGAGTATTAAAAAAAGGTCGATATTTAACTGTCACTTTCCATAATACAGATATCAAGATCTACAATTCAATAATCAGTTCAGTGATTTTGGCAGGGTTTGATCTGGAAAAAATAGTATATCAACCTCCTGCGAGAACCTCGCCTAAAGGACTATTAGCTCCTTACGGGAGTGCTGTAGGCGACTATTATATTAGGTTCAGGAAGGCAAAAAAGAAGTCTTTAGGGCTTAGTGCCTTTTCCGAGATTGATAAAGCAAGATATGAGAAGATTATAGTCGACACTGTGAAAAAGATTATAGGAGAACGTGGTGAGCCTACACCTTATTCTACTATAATCAACAGTTATCCGATAATCTACGAAGAATTGAAGAAGAACGGATATCTTTTCAGTGCACCAGAGGGAATTGAAGAAATCCTTAAACGAAATTTGGACAAAGAATTTGTTCTCGTTGATGTCAAAAATGAAAAAGGCAAAATTGTCGGTCAGAAATGGTGGCTTAAAGGGGTTCTTTTTCTAGATAGAGTACCATTATCTGAGCGAGTAGAAGCCACAACCATTAATGTTCTTAATCGAGAAATTAAAGTCTCTTTTGATGAAGTTTTGCGTGAAGTTTATCTGAAATTTACAAATGCGCTAACTCCTAGCACTCAAAGCGTAAAGGAAGTCTTGGAAGAATATGCTGAAAAAACAAAGGACGGAAAATGGAGACTAAAACCAAAGATAAAACAAAGAGAAAGCGAACATGATTCAATAGTGGAAATGTTGGCGATTCTCGGTAAGAAAGCTGGATATGAAGTTTATGCCGATTTATCAGGATGGAGAACACCACTTGAATTAAATCTTCCACAAGAGAACTTAGAACGGATTAAGGAAATTGATGTTATCTGGATTGACCAGAAACAGATAACTCATGAGTTTGAAGTAGAAAACACGACTGGCATAACTGAAGCGATAGTAAGAGGATCCAACATACCGAGTGCGGATACGAAAAGATATATTGTCATTCCTGAGGAAAGACAAGATTTCTTTTATCGAAAAATCTCAGAGCCTATGCTTAAGGAAAAAGTTGAAGAATACGGTTGGCAATTCATGTTTTACGATGCTCTAAAAACATTCTACGAAAGAAACAAAAGAAAGAAAGAGATTGAGCTTTCAGAATTTGAAAAGCTAGCAGGAACTCTAAGTTTGAGGATTGAAAAACAACAAAGTATTCAAGATTTTCTTGGATAAATCCATCACGATTAAATCGAAAATGTCCCGATTACGTTTAGATTAACGCTTCATTCATGTTCAAGAAAGAATTCTTTGAATGGATTATCAACAAACAAAATCTAAGGGAAAAACCTATCATTACTGGTATGTTGAACATCACATAGGAGACAAAATCAAATGGTGCTATTTAACTCAAGAAATAGAGAAAACGCTCGGAATACCCTAGCTATCTTTGGTGTGTGTTTGATTATGAAACTTTCAATTATTAATAATAGGCTCGCGCGCTTTTTTCTGTTGTTTAAAGCTTTCAGGCTCTGCCCATTAGCGTAACGGTCGACGAAACCCTCTAATTAGCTACTCCATGATACAGAATGAAATAACGCCAATTTATAAACGGCATAATGTCCCATGTCTTTCGTAGCTTTACCGTAAAAACCTTTTCCGTCCCAAAATTTCTTAGCTCTTTCACATACACACACTGCGGGCAACTAACTCTCGATTGCTTTTCCATGTTTAGATAGTATGAGGGCTATTTTTTCATTGTTACCTTTCAGTCTGTTCATTATGTTAGAAACATGCCTGTGGATATCTCTCTGTGATTTGTCAATGGAATCATTGATCTTTTTACAGTCATTCAAGCATTGAAGGTTGTCATCGATGTGATACAGGATGTCTTTGTTGTCCATTATGGCCTGCAAATCTATTGTTTTCTTTCCTAACCTGTAATTCTGTACATACATGTCATAGAATATTGCGAGTGTAGAAACAGCCATCTCGGGTGTTGTAATGATTATGATTCCAAGAGTGTCATCAATCATGTAACCCTTGACCTTAGCTCCCCTTGGTGTTTTCCTAACAGATAGTATGGCAGTTGCAATACCATAGCGTTTCATATCCCTCTTGGTCTGTTCAAGGAATTCATTGCTCCATGTTTCAGTTGCTTTGCTTTCTATCAATACTCTACCGATTTCCAAGTCTTGATGGCTGAACTTGACAATCACGTCGGTGGCATCAGGACCTCCAAAGGGTTCAACAGTGACGTTCTTGTTCGCTAGGAACGCTTCATTTATCATGCCCAGAAGTTCTAATTCGGCTCTCTCTCCTTTGACCGGTGCGATCTTCAGCCTCTGTATAATGGCGTTTATTCCACCTACAGCGCCTTCCAAGCCACCTAAAGCACTTTTTAATTCCTTCTCAATTTCATCCATTGTCTTGCCCTGTTTCAGGAGGAGTTCTACTTTTTCTACAAGGGTTTTGACTTGTTCCTCAACTATTTCCTTCACAAACTTCTTGGTATCTTCTTTCAATTCTTTCTGTATCTGTTCGATGCTTTTCTCTTGTTTCAGGAGAGTTTCAATCTTATCAACAACTAATCCCATTTGATCCGTTATCAGGGTCTTTACGAACTTCTCGGTATCTTCTTTCAGTTCTTTCTGGATTTCTTCAATGCTCTTGCCTTGTTTAAGCAGAAGTTCAATCTTTTCTACCAGGTGAGACACTTGATTCTCAACGGTGTACTTTATGAATTTTTCAGTCTCCTCTTTGGCTGTTTTGGTTTGCTCCGCTATGTTCTGCACATAGTCTTTCACCGACTTGTCCATAGTCTCCCTTACATCACTGACTATGTTGCTCACATCATCTTTGACACTTCCAAAGTCGCCTCTTATTTCTCTAAGAACCTGAGCAACAACTGCTCGCACATCAGCACCTATGTGCATTTGTTGATCTATTGCCCTGAATGCTTTAAGAGCTATGACCAACCTCTTTTCATCTTGCAGCTTGAATAACCAATCCCCCACTTCGGGTTCAACTTGAGTTAGAAAGCATATTCTCTTTATTTCTCCACAGAATTTAGGTTTCTTAACTAAGGTTGAAAGGGTTGATTGACCACGTTTCAATCTCTGTTCCTCTACCCAACAAAGCATGAATTAAATAGAGAAATGTTTTACGACCTACTATTATTGATACTAAATTCATATGCCTACTCAGAATTATGAAAAGTTAGTGTAGGGAAGCTCCTCTAGAAATAAGTTTTTCCCAAGCATTCATATAAGTTGAGTAGTCCCTCCAAGGGTCATTAAGTAATTTTTCTCGGTTCTTTTTCGCAATTCCCCGATAGTCGATAATTCTTTTCTTTCCTTGGTATTCAAAGACTCTCAAGTACATATTTACCATGTCGCCACCTGTGTAGTAATAGTTTATCCTTTCATTTAGATCCTTTGCGGGAATTATAAAGAAATCACGTTCAAACTTTTCATAACCTGTTTTTGATGATTTGGTGTGAAATAGAACGAAAACATAGAAGTCAATAATTTTCAAGTTCTTCTCCATTTTTCTCCTACTCAGTTTGAACCATCCCCCATACCCACCTAGCTCATCCTTCCAATCCCAAAATCTGCTACCTTTGACTTGGATAGCTACCGCTCTTCGATTTTTCTCTGATAGATCTTTAATAATTAGAAGGTCTATTCCTACATCTTTTGCTGGAAAGAAGACGTGTAATCCGCGTTTTTGAAGTTCCCACGCTACAACTGCCTCTGCAGGGTTTAAAGACCAGATATTTCTCACAGACATTTTACAGCCCCTATTTTAATTTAGTCTATTAAGTTAAGATATCCTTTTGGAAATTAAAAACACTTTGAAGTACTAGATATTTAATGCGGTACACCACCAAACCAATAGTCTTTGCTTCAAAATCCTTTTCACTTTCACTCATCTCTCTCCACTTATCCAGCATGTCGCTTAAACAGTGGACTTTTATAGTATATTCATGATTACATTCGTTCGTTTTGAGATCTAAGCTGGATGTTAAAATAATGTGTAAGATTCCTAGCGGATGTTGCTGAAATGAAGACGCGAGTCCTAGAAGAAAAAAGGGTTATGCGACTGTGTTTATGTAAATGTTGAAACTGTATGTTCCAGCAGTGGCGTTCTCGTTTACTAGACAACTGATAGATATTGGGCATACTTCCTTTGGAGCTAATGTTTTCTTGTCAAAGCTAAAACACACTTTGCCAATGATGACGCCCAAGTTGGAGTGAGCGTTTAAGGTAACTGTTGTTTCTGCCAGATTTTTTGCGTAAATGTATAATTGTTTAGTCCATTCTCCTCGGTGGGCAGAGCCTAAGTCTATGGATGTTATTTCCTGTGTGCACTCTGGGTCGCTGTAGATTCCCAGCAGAGAGATTTATGGTTACTGTTGCAGGCTTGGATAGGGTGTAGGTAACCGTGGCTGTGGCTGTTGACGAAGCTGCCAAAAGCAAGGCGATGATTAAAGCTGAAGAAGTCTTCCCAATTTTCAATTTTCCGTCGCTCACGTCACCATTGAGTTTTGTAGGCTTTTCCAGCATCAGCCTTTCCGCCTAAATATTGTAAAGTCACGGTTAACGTGAAAGTTTTGGTTGCTGACGTTTTCACATCCAAGTGGAGAGACAGAAGCATGAGGGAAAACGACTTTGAGTATGAAGAATCAACATTTAAGATTCATAATATTTTTTTATAAGCCTCTATTAGTGTTTGCCACAGGGAAAATTCCATGAAGAAATCTACCCAGTGGGACCTTTCCGGCATATTCGCTCTTTTCATGGGGTTCAGTATGTTAATGGCGTTTATTTATGGGGGTTTGACATCCTCTGCAGGCAGAAAAGTAAGTATGTTCATCAATTTGTATGGCAACCCGTTTGTAGGTGTTTTTGCAATTGCCTTCAGTTTCATGTGCTTCATTTTTGGATTCTTAGAAGGTAAAAAAGAACAGCGAGTACAATGACTTATATTTTTAGGTCATTTAGGCTAGGTAAACGTTAAAACACCTAGTCAATAGTATGAAGGTTACAGTGGTTTCAAACCATTATGTTTGGTATGGAAAGCATCCAGAAAATCTAACTGTGACTTTGAGTCCACGCCCTTCTGGTTTGTGGGGCTAATGCTGGAATTGGTTAGGCTTAGCCGACTTCTTTGAAAGAAGCAAGCTCTCCAACATCAGCCTTTCAACCTATTCTTCATATTGTAAAGTTACGGTTAACGTGAAAGTGTACGTTCCCGGCATTAGACTGGAGCTGAGAGAAATTGTAAGGATTAAATGGTTAAATCTTTCGTCTATCCAATCTTCAAACTGAAAATTTCCTTCACTAACCTCGGTGAAACTTATGTCGAGGCTGTTGGGTTCCTTTGGTGGAGCATCATACGAGCAAAGCGTGCCTTCAAGATAAAAGTCTCCAAAATCAATGGCGGAGTCTTCACTCGCTATCTCCAAAGTGATGCTCATCCAGAAGGTTTGGCTCCTGGGATTCATAAACCTCAGCTCCGTCTCGTACGTGGAACCAGCCGCCATCGTTTCAGGCAGCCCTTTAACCACGCGGAAGCTTGGAATATGCTTGTATGTCGGTCGCATTGAAAAAGATGTTTCACGCATCATCAGAGTTAACAAAAGAACGAGACCGAACAGGATTAGGCGACGACGACGCATCTTTTCACCTTCCGACCACTGATAAGGATAACATAAAAAAAAAGGGGAAAGTTTTAGACTTTCGATTATCGCATTTAAGACCATGTTATTTCCCAAGTCAAGTAGTCTGCGCCGCCTTCAAAGTAGAAGGTTCTGTCAAATCCGTTTATGCTGTATCCGCCGATATTTCCTATGGCTATGTTATCAATTGTATGTTCTCCCGCGCCAATATGCCATATCAACTTTAACTTTACACTGTAAGCTGGAGAACTGCCGAAGTTAATTATGTAGCCTTGAACTCTATGTTTGTCGGTTCCCAACCAAACATCTGTGTAACTGCTTTCCAAGATGGCGCTAACATGAGCAACAACGCCTCAGGTGGTCCTTGTATGCCTTGAAGACCTTGCTCACCTTGTGGTCCTTGTTCTCCTTGTGGTCCCGTCTCGCCTTGTGGTCCTGTATCTCCTTTGTCTCCTTTTGGTCCTTTAAGAACAGGAATAACTGTGCTGGCGATACCGTAGCTTAAAAGCACGGAAACGAGAAGAACTGCTATTAGACCCATTGCGAAAGCCTTTTTGGATGTTCCCACTGTTTCTTGTCCATTCATGTTATCACTCTCCTTCTGCCTTTCACCTTAAACTTTTTCACCTTAATTTAAAATAAAAAAGGGGAAGTTAAAGGACATATCTTTCCTGTTTTATGGCTTTATCGTAGTGTAGATGTCGTATGTGCCAGCTTCAATGAGCAAGTCGAAGCTGTAGCAGATGTAGAAGTCTAAGTGTTCGTAAGGTTGTAATATTAGTTCTGTGAACTCCTCGGTCAGTGTAGCATGCACGTAATTCGGCATATCATCATTAACTATTGGATTAGTCCAGTCGAAGTAAGCAGTTACACCAACTGGGCATGACATTTGTTCGTAAGTCAGATAGTTGCTATAGAAACCACTACCAATTGCTAGGTTTAACGCCCAATGGAAGTCGTCACTAAGTTCAGACTTGTCTATGGTTATCGTGAATAAGCCGTCAGGATTAACCTCATTGTATCTGCCGCCACTACACTCTACCCAGTCAAGGGCGGTAACCAGTGTATTGTCGTCACCTGAGTGCCATCCAAACCAGCCATCAGTAATTGTCGGTCCCCAAGGACTGTAAAGCCATGTTCCCCAATCAAAAGTATCATCAGCTCCATCGTTATTGTGTATCTGGAATGCTGGTCCATAGCCATCGCCATCAAGAGCTATAACTAAGCCAACAGTCATAAGACCATTACCTTCTGACGCTTCAAATGGTGCTTCCAGTGGGTAGTCGATAGTCCAAGTTATGTGAGTTCCATCGTCTGTAACGTCTATTTTTACTGGTTGAGTTCCAACAGTTGTGCTAAAGGAATATTCAACAGGTTTAAGGTATCTCACTGTGATTTCACCAGATGTAAGTGTTGGCAAGAAGCTTGTTTCAAACTGCAATTCGACTGGTACGCTTGTTTGACTTTCCAACCAGTGAGGTCTGCAGAAGGATTCTCCGCCTGCCACAGTCGCTTCTTGCGTTATTGGCATGTCAGCATAACTTTTTCCGTCAAGAAGAACGGCTTGCGTAACGGTTGTCGTCACTTTAACCTGTCCGAAATACAATATTGTCCCAGCACTCACTATGCCCACTAACAACGCTATAGCTAAACTTGCGATTAACATTTTCTTTTTGTTCATTTTTCCTTTCTCCTTTTACGGTAAACTCTCTGTATGTTTGGTGTTAGAATTTAACGTTTGTGAAGAAAACTTCTATAACAAAACATCGTAACTTTTAAGGGAGAGAAAGGAATCATAAAGAACTGTGGTTTGGCATGTTCAAGATTTACGAGAACATTGTTTCTTCTTTCGCTTACCTAAGCATAATTATTGAACTTTCAAAAGGAAAGGAAGTAACAGGCTACGATATTCTCGATCATGTCACTAACTTCGGGTTTGCGGTGAGCTCGGGCACGGTTTATCACCAACTCGCAATGCTGGAGAAGGCTGGCTTCATCAAACCAAAACCCGTCAGGCGTAAGCGAAGTTACAAAACCGTTTACACAATGACTGAAAAAGGCATGAAAGCTTTTGAAGAGTTCAAACAAAAATGGAAGAAACCCTTAGAATACGCATACCAGAACCTAAACACGTAGGGCGCAACAAAAATTAACATTTCAACCAAACAAAATACAGACAAAACAGACAGACAACTTAGTACCGCTTTCGCCAAATATTATATGGGCACTGATTCCAGCAGTAGCTGCCACCCCTAAAAACGCAGTTCTTACACTCAGGCATATCGAAAACCCTAGGCTTCTTCGCCACTCCAAACCACTAATAAGAGTTTACATCATCCAAACCAATAACCTTTGCTTCCAAAATCCTTTTTCACTTTAACTCGTCTCTCTACCTATCCAAAGTCTCGTTTCACCAATTCCCTTTTATGAACCCTAAAGACAAAAACATAATTTTTACATGGAGACTACGCCAAATGGTTAGAATCCACTGTAGAATTTCCAGAAAACGATATCTCCACAGCAAACAAACATACAAGTATGAACGCATAAGCTTGCCCATTCCCCGCAAATTCCACAACAGCCTTTCAGAAGGCGCAAATAGAAAATGACGAGGGTTTATCCCAGAAGCCGGGGGTGGGAGTTGAACTCCGCAATCAGTAGCGAAATCTCCCGCAAAACCCCTCTTTTTCTTTGTTTTTGTTCTGTTTTAAGGGATAGTGCAGGAAAGTTTCATAAGATTTGAGAGTTCTATCATGAAGCAAGTTGGGTGAGATTGTGGGTAAGAAGCCTTCGTGTGTAAAGGCTGTTAGAGATGTTGCTGACTTTATTTCTTCTTTGGAGAAAGGGTCTTATCTTCGCCAAATTGTTGATAAAGGGTTGGATGTGTTGAAGGAGAATATGTTTGCTGGGCAGCGAATTGAGCGGAGAAAGTTTCCGAGGTTTTATGTTCAAAGGTATGGAATTAATAACCTTTACAAGTACAATTTGGATAGGGCCAATCGCCTTATCTACACGCTTGTTTCCGATGAGACAGGCATAGCAGTTGTTGTCTTAGATATTTTGAGTCATAAAGAGTATGAGAGGAGGTTTGGCTACAAGTAGGCTTTAAGAAGTTTATCTGAGCTTAACGCTGCTTTCCAAGAGTTCTTTTAGCTTTGGATTATCTGGGAAGACCCATATTATTTTGTGGCCGTCGAACACTATTTTGTTGGAGCTTTCGAGGTATTGGAGTATGCGGTTGAAAGTTTGATATTGGATCTGCTTTGGTAGGTTTTTCCAAAGTTCTTTTTTGGTTGGGTATGATTTGGCTTCTCTGATGGCTTTTTCAACCATAAGTATAGTATCGAGTTGCGGTTCGTGAATTACTTTCGTTGTCATTTTTCATCGTCTTTTTATGCTTGACTGGTTTTAGTATGGGCAGACTATTATATAAACTTATACAATAATAACCATGCTAACTGCTTGAAAATGAGTCATGGTTCTGTTCATGTTGGTTCAAGGTTGATTTCCAAGATGTAGTTTGCGAGGCTTCAGAAGATCCTTCAGCAGACAAAGAAAAAGAATAGCCCAAAAACTTGGAAACCCGAGAATACAACAGATCACCTTTCACACCTTCC
>Ga0224501_10003050_pt1 | contig 13180 bp, 12 predicted proteins | sample SF_Oct11_sed_USG_4_FD_169105 | JGI IMG/M metagenome (GOLD analysis project Ga0224501, IMG submission 169105) | Sediment microbial communities from San Francisco Bay, California, United States - SF_Oct11_sed_USGS_8_1 | ecosystem: Environmental > Aquatic > Marine > Sediment | place: USA... | reverse complement strand
GAATGCTTCACTGCGAAGGTGATCGGAGTTAGCAGGTTAGATACTTCGTTTTCCACCAGTTTTGATGTACTATTGAGCATCACGAGCTCGCATGGGTTTTTGTTATTAGGTGGGATTAAAATGGGGCCCGCATACAACAGGAACCTGCTATGACCAAGATTCAGACCCAAATTATCATAGTTGCAAGCCAAGCACTCTACCAGTGAGCCGCCCCGCTATCCCTATCCGTGATGTAAAAATTCATCAGTCAAAGCACTCTGTATTCACGTTCGCCTCAAAGGAAAACACTTTTACACAGACTCACTTGCCTGCCAAGACAAAAGCAGTTCAGACTCTGTATTGCAGTGGAATCTTATTACTTTGTTGCTAAGGATTACTATAATTATATTTGTACATTTTCAGTTGCTGTCAAGCTGGCTCCTACAACAACTCCAGCTGCGACACCAGCAACCACTCCCGCAGCTCCGACCAAACCACCAACCACTACAACACTCGCAGCTACGACCAAACCTAAAGGTAGGACAGTGGTTAGAGATACATTGGTTCGCTCTCCCAACAAAATAAATCACGGCTATAAGCAGAGGTAGAATAATATAATATATTTTAATTGAATTGACTCGAGGCTCTGAGAGGGGAATAACTCCACAAGTTGATTGTCCATTGCTGCTCGTTTGAAATAATGATGGAATGCTATTGAATTCATGAAATTTAATTCCTGTTTAAATGTAATGGATTTTCAACGATAAATTTAGGATTCACTTTAAATTGAGAAGACATAATAGATAGATGCGATATTTTGTGCAATGTTACTACTGGATACCTCATAAATCATACACGTATTTGCAAAAACGCTTCATGTACTAAATGTCTTTTTGTAAAGACACTAATGGTCGTAAAACAGTTTTTTTCATTCAATTGGATGAACTAGCTCAGTTACTACTTCGCATAGTATATTGAATGCCTCTCTTATAGATAATGGGTGTACCATCAACAAAGCTGATATAGTTTTTGCTGTGGATACATCGTCCTCAGTAGGAGAAGACAACTTCAAACTCACACAAGCTTTCCTCAATCGAATGTTAGAGAGATTTGATTTTAAGAACAACAGAATAGGAATCATCAAGTTCAACGACGGTGTACAGAATGAATTCAACCTGGGACAGTACAGGTAACACCTTTAAAATACAGTTGTATGTTGATTTAAAGACATGATGGGCTTGCTTAAAGGAACACCTCCGGAAAGGATTGCGCAAGACTCGAGGTGGACAGCGGGAAAGCTCAATGGTAGAGGTCTGGGCTCACAACCATGGGAACCTGGGTACAAATCCCACTGTCAGTGTGAGCGTCTCAAATTAATCCTAGCTAACAAAATGAGCCTCACTACAAGGTGCAGTATTGATGCTCACCGTGGCGCTCCATGCTAACTCGCAACTGGTGAAAACCCAAATATCTAACCCGACGGCAAAAAAAAGCTCATCATAAATGTGAATCTATGTGTCTATCAGGTGTAGAAGCATATTCTAATAATACGTCAGAACGTCTGAGGGTAGATACATTTTATCCTTCATCTTACAACCTGGGCACATCAGGCATATGAACCTGTGCCGTGTTTCCTTAAAGCATCTCAATGCATGTACAACTGTGTGTACATACAACATTATGTAAGTAGTCTGGCATTCAAAACCGCACCCAGGTAATCGTGATAAACTAGAGCCCTGATAAGAACGGGATGTCCAATAATGGATACTCACGGAATCGATAGGTTAGAGGGATGTCTATGTGTTTCATCTATGTATTTCAAACGCAATGATGTGAAAGTTACATATACATTCCTTAAAAGGCCCAAAAGTTCGTCTGAACGTGTTTATTCTATCTTTTGCAATATTTCAGTACATTAAAAGCCGCTCAGGCGGCCGTTGACGCAATGAAGTATGATAAGGGACCTTCAACTGAGATCAGCGCAGCCATCAAAGAGATGAGAGAGGTCTCATTATCCCCAGCTAGTGGAGGAAGGCCCAACATACCCAAAATCGGAATCATTGTAACAGACGGGCAAGCTAAGGACGCATACCGAACATACTTCGAAGCAAAGTAATGACTGATCATACGGTTGTTTAGCTCCTGTTCGTGTTTCGTGCTCACTCTATGAACATAAGCAATCGAGTTCTGCAACCCTGTGAACATGGCTGCCATCTATTTGGTTCACATGTATGGGAATGAAATATAGCACTCATTACGAATTCAATTTTTCCCACCATTTTTCACCATTGCGCTGCTGTAGAGAAATTGTCAACGAAGTCACCCATCCCCATAAAGTATTGATTTAGGGAAAAAAGTTAAAGTAAAAATCTAGATGCCCTTTTCGTAGTGAGATAAGTATGATCCATGCCTTGTGAATCATAACGGAACAACATATATTGTTATTTATTTCATCTACAGTAAGACCAAGGATGAAGGTATAAGACTCTTTGCTGTTGGAGTCGGCAGCGATATTGATGTTAATCAGCTAACAAAAATCGCTTCTTCTCCTGCCAATGACTTTGTCTACATTGTGAAGGCTTATAAAGAACTGCTCTCAATCAGGGAAAAACTATCCGACAAACTCTGTGCCCGTATGTATTCGACCAATGCCACTCTTCATACTATAGTATAGCCTGGTTGTGGATCACCATGGTATAAATAATAGTGGTCACAGCCGGCGGATAAGGGTCAAGACCATCCCATGTTCAGTAAAGATTCACCCCGTTTTCTCATATCAGAGTAGCTGAGTTTTCAGAACAGGACAGAAGTTCTCAACATTCTGATTGATTGACCCCCAGCCTAACCTGTTCAGCCTTGCAGGACAATGCTGCTGCTGGTACGCCGATAGAAAGGGCATGGCCCGGTTCATGGTCAATGTTCATTATTTCAACCCAGCCCAGGTTTTATAGCTTAATTCAATATAGAAGCTACACAATGTTCTCTCGGGATCTATGAGTGCCATACATTCTATTTAATAGCTAATAGTAAAATTTTAGACTAGCTGCCAGGAGTTTTACAGAAATTGGTCTACTGAGTGTATTTGACCCAGCGTTTCCTGTGGTAAATCACCTTGTGATTTCAAACCAGTGGGGCCACTGAGATAGTTCAAGTAATCTGATGTCATTCATGACACATCGCCAAAATAATATTCTTGGTGAGAAAACACACTTAACTTCAGCCATATTAAGCCTTTTAGGTTTGTTAAAAAACAGTGTGCTAAATTTTCTCAACAGGAATTCTGGTCGCTTAGTCCGAGTAAATAGTAGAGTTGTAGAGTGGCAGCCAATAAACGGTGGTGTAGTGGAATCGTGAGAGGATAATTCATCCTATCACAGGTTTTGTCTTGCCTTTCCCATTTTACTACCTACCCTCTTTGGTATCAGACTAGATGTTCCTTGGTACCTGGTAATATATTTGGACAGACGTTTCTTTCAATGTTTCAGCCTTAGACGTTATGATTGCAGGTTACACAGTTCCTACTACGACAATGATGGCTCCAGTGATTTGTGTGGATGCCATAGATTGCAGTGGATACAAAAGGGAGACTACATGCTATGATGGATCATTCCGAGCATGGGCCAAGAAGAACTGTAAACTATATTGTGATTTGTGTAAGTTCATTCAATTGTACAATTGTATCCACACACGTTTTCCTAGAGACAAACTATTTTGAAGTTCCAGGAATTTTTATCTGCAAACCGAAACAGTGGATATGCTGGTACAGCAACTAGGGAGCATGGAACTTGGGCTTTGAGCATGAATTTTGAGTCTTTATACTGAAAATGCTGCCATGCCAAATGTGACAGTCTTATAAATGACATTTTAATATTTTGACATCAGTGGCAATTGCTAGTATGGATGAGTATTTCACAAGGCAACGTATAGGGAAATGTATTAATGTTAACTCGCTTCATATCTCTTTCTCTCTGTGTTTATATCCAGGTGAACCTCATGAGATTCTTCCACCTCTGCCATCACCCAAGCCATGCGTTGACAAAAAAGACTGTTCAATTTACACCAACGTATGCACTGATCCAAGCTTTGGTCCATGGGCTTTGGAGAACTGTGCGCGTTTCTGCAATCTCTGTGACCAAGTCAATACACCAAGTAAGTTGTTATTATGTTGCCGAACCTGGTCGCACAAGTATGATCAGAGAAAAAATGAAAGGGGTTCGAGCACTTTTCTTCTTATACAATGTGTTTCAAATGGGGGTTGGAGGCAATCGTCGCATGCCCACAAATCAGGACACCTGGCCAGGGAGAAGCTACCATGATCACCTGGTTTGTCTGCAAGTGTTGGAGGTGGGTCTACTCTCGCCACCATCTATCAAACCAAAGATGCCAGGCATATGTCACTTGGCTACGGATAAGCCAGTCATGCTCATAGAAATTATCTCTATTTTCAGGATGGCAGCGTACTACTGGATCACCAACAACACCCACACCGACAACACCTACCACCCCCACTACCACACCTCCAACTACAACTCCACCAATTCCCACTAAAACTACATCATTTGTGCCACCTGCGCATGGCTGTTATGACAAGGAGCGCGATTGCAAAGGATACAGCAAAGACACTTGCACAGATCCTCGATATAAAGGCTACATGCAAAATGCTTGCAATGAGTACTGTGGGTACTGCACCCCACCAGGTAATTGAATTCGTATATATGCCTTGAACCTTTTGGGGTTGATGCTCTAACGTGCATGGATCATTATTAAGAATGAACACATAAACCGTATGTCATCTTCACTATTTTGGTGAAGCTGCTGAGTAAGATACTTGTTTTTTGGCCAGCTGTGGGACTTGCGTCAGTTTTCACAAATGTCGCAATCATTGTAGGTGGCACAACTACTCCAGCATGTGTGGACAAAATTGACTGTTCTGGCTACCAGGACAATATTTGCTTTGACCCGAAATACAAGGGATACATGGAAAGCAACTGCAGAAAACGATGTGCTTTCTGCGGTGGAGCCACCTGTACGTGTTCTGCTTAATGTGTTTCGCTAAACCTACCGCTGTCCACACCTAATCAAGATATGTTCAAAGCACACCGGTGCATCAATAGGCGTTGCTTGCAAAACAATCACCCCCCCCCTTTGGATCAGCTGATATTACCACAGTTTGCATCTTTAAATTGTAAACCACTTCAACTGTGTTTACTAAAAATGATCAGATTTTGCCATACGGAAGGCAGTGTGTCATATACACTATTATATGGCGTATTTTCAACTGGAATGTCATGGAGTGCACAAGAATCAGTACAACCAGGTCTCGTGTTTTAGTGGCAACACCCACCCCGCCAACGGAGTGTAAAGACGAAGAAGATTGTGGCCCATACGGACAGGATGTGTGCACAGATTTCAAGGACTTTGCATCCAGACAATGCAGAGCTTTTTGTAAATTCTGTGATGCTCCAGGTAAAACGCTCGGCCCTGTCCTATCTGAAACTGGTCTTATCTCATAGTGTGTGATGCTGTTTTGTGAGGTGGGCTTGTTATTGTTGAGTGCCCAGTCTCAGTTGTAGCAATTTCATCAACGCTTATGCATAGAGGGCAGACTTTGAATGAAAGGATTGGCATGAGAAATCTACATCACAGTTTGTCAACCGCAGAGCCCAAAGTTTATAGGCATTGTAAATCTCCAGTGGGAAATATACATGTATATAATTTTAGTCACAGAAAAACCAAATAAAAAGATTATATTACATCCATGGATGCAAAACAGTTTGAGAACTATTTACATATCGATGTACATTGTACATTATTGTTTTGACAGTGACGAAGGCAGTTTGTGTGAACAAACAAGACTGTACTGGATTCGACAAGAAGTACTGTGTTGATCCTGACTACAGACCATTCATGTTGGGCAACTGCAGGCTCTACTGCGATTTGTGTGATGCTGATGTTTAAATACCAACTATCGAAGTTCATTAATGGCAGTACAGGATGTCTACTAGAGAGAGTATTTAGAAGTCCTCTTGAATTGATTCTAAGTGACTTGGCTCCAATCCTCTTTCTTTTAATGCTTTCTTCTTCTCCTCTATATCTCTTTGTTTCTAAAATGTATACCATTACAATGGGTGATGAGTAATCCCGAATACGAAATCCAACAGTTTATTGTCCATCTTCGTTGATGGACATAAAAGTACGGTATTCTGATCTATGATGCCATAGGTACCAGTAAATCCAATCTCCTTGTGTCACATCATGATCAGTGTCAGGGGTACGCAAAAATTATCCTACTGACTCCTTTACTCAGCAGTTCCATGGATAAGTCATTAGGCGATTTTCTGATTACACCAGCGTGCGTCATAGCAAAAGTTACAAAATGGGCGAGTCTCCTTTATTTAAAGCCATGAATTCGACGAGTGTCAAACACAAAATGAGACCCGAGCCAGGAATTAAACACGGGACCCCTGATTCTACGTCCAGTCCAATATCCAATTGCTACGAGAACTAATGATGGCCTTGCGGTGAATCTCAACAGACCAACAGCTAAATTGGCAAAAGTATGCATACAGAGAGAGGTGTGAAATACACAAACCTGTAGTTGAATCGCTCTTTGTTTTTCTAACACCTCGTCGATGGGAGCTGGAATTAAGCCAGAAGCTTTAAACTTTTCTTCATCCTGAAAACACATAAATCACAACGAACTACTACCGCAGAGGAATGCAGACATAGAGATATGCGCTGATGTTTGTTTTATCCTCTTACAGGTGCACACTGGACTTGTAGTTACACAGGTCTATATAGAAAAAATGTTCAACAAAGATATAGAAATAGTTTCAGAGTGTAGTTTTTCACCTCTGTCAGCGATAATTATTGCGAAATGATAGAGGCCCGAACTCATAACTCATAACTATAAAGTTTTAGTAATTAGAACCCATTTTATTTTTATTTGGGCCATTTGGGCCGTAGTTATTCGAGTGACCGATATTTGGTTTGTGGAAAAAGGCTACTCACTATCGCTGTAATAAATGCGCCGTTGCCTCCCTTTAAGAATGGGGAACACAACTCCGAAAGTGTAACTAACATCGATCGTGTTATAACTCCTTTAATCCCCGATCACTACGGCTTATTGCTAAGAATGAAAGTTTTGTTTTACAAAGTGCGTATTGAAGTGAGCTGTGAGTTAGTAAGCGTATTCAACAGTGATCGTAGGACAGAGCTTGTACTCAATGACTCTGTGACTCAATGGTTGATTTTGGGTCATTTTGCACTGGTGTCACTGGGAACAACGCGGCAAAAAGCAGCAACCCTAAACGATATACAACTGTATAAAAGTACTAAAACAATACGAACCATTTCACCTAAAAGGATAACATTCTCGCCTCTTATCACAAAGATACCTCTTGGAATATCACCATACTGCTTGCCTACATGAATGCGTTCAACAGTCCGATGTAAGACAAGATTTGCTGCAAAAGAAACCCAAAGTTCTGTAAAAGAAAACTGGGTAGCACCTAGGTGTACTAATTCATAATTGAAATATTATAAGTTTCTCATTCAAAGCCGATGTCTCATTAGTTTGAGTTGGGTTACTTACCAAACTGGTCGATAGTACGCAAGTAGCCAATCAAAGTTCTGCCATCTCTCAGTACAATCATAAGCTTCTCTGCAACATGGTCACAATGTTGGCAGAACACAACAAAGTGAGACGGATGTTGAATACATTTTCCAGCGCCAGATCAGAGGCAGAATTATTAACAGTTGGATGACGAGGCAATTGTTTTTTGGCTGATCAGAATCAGCATGTCTCCAAACCTACCCGAGTCAGATTACAGTGCATAAGGCGCAACAGAAGTGCCCTTAAATCCGTGCTAAAGATGACAAAATTGAAACCCTCTGAAAAACATTTTAAAAAGGCGGAGCCTAATCGGCCATTTATATGGCATATCGAGAGCTTGATCACTAGTCAATGGCCAGGCACTCAAAGTTGGTCATTTTCTACCTGGCTTTACGGGGAGTGTCCCAATATTTGGGACACCTCATCACCACTGGCACATTCCTAAGGTTGTACACAAGCATTGAGAATGGGTCTAGGGTGGCAGCATTTGCACCTGGTCTGTCAAGACAAGCGTAAAGAGAGCCATGTTTGGCCGATATTGCCTGGGAATCCCAGGGAATACAAGTGATCTGCTACAACGATATGCTAAAGGGTAGAGTTGACGCCATGGCTTCAACTGGTAGAAAACCGTACGGATTACAGCGTCAGACAGCCACGTGGAATAGGACTAGGTTGCAAACATACCGCTGGCCTATTTACGCACTAAGAGCAGCTGTTTGGCTATTAGTAGTGAACACAAACTAAGACTGAAAGACCGTTTTCGAAAGAGGTGAGTAAATTCACCCTGTCACCGAGTTAGTGTCATTCACTTTGATTGCGAGGTAGATTAGAGTTAGGACTAAGTTAAACTTGGTCAATACATAGGAATTTGTTTTCATTTTTGGGCCCATTTCGTGCTCATACTTCAATCCCAGTAGTTAGAAGTATGACAAAGTTGTAGAAGTTGGACTTTGGCTACCCATCGTGCAGGCGCGCATATGTAATAACGTGGATCCGCTGTGATGTCTTTCGCGGCAATGTATTTTACGTCACGCGGGAAAATTTCAACTGGATGAAAGTTCATTTGAGAATTCCAAGATTTAACTGTATTTTTTTACTACACCGCCTGCTCAGTATGACCTTTTGGTTTTTAGTTGACTCAGTTAGGTTCTGAGACACACTGATTCTGATCCAACTTTTAAGTACTAACTACTGGGTAGTCAGTACACTCTGATTTACCTAACATAACTGACTCATTCACTCATGATAGGGCGCTCGCAACAGTGGGAATGACTTGCGTGAGACTGAGTCAATGACACGGAGTCGCACAACGAAAGGTTTACACTTACAGCTAGCCTAGTGAGTTACACTCAGTTACACTTACAGGCACAGGTCAATAGAGTAGTCAATAGTCATATACTCACTGATACACTCACGCAGAGGGTGACTGCTTCAGTCATGCAGTGACTCAGCACTCAATTCAGCAGTGTGAGTGTCACTTTCAGTCTCAGTCAGTGAGTCAGTCATACTCACAGTCACAGTCAGACTCAGAGTCACCGTCACTCGTCAGTCAGTCGAGTCTGACTCAGTGACTGGAGTGATTTCGCCATTGAAATGATATTCAGTTTCAATACTCACTGTCAATTTCGTCCAACAAACTAGCTGTTCCTGGTAAGTAGCTCATGTTAGGTAGACAGATACGTCGGCGGAATTAAAGTTAAGCAGCGAATGGTTCGAAATAACTAACTTAGCCAGGTGACAAAACAATCCGATGGGACAAGATCGGGAAAATCAAACAGAAGAAGTTTTATTAGAGTCGTCAAAATAACGCCTCTAAATTATCAGACATAATATGCCAGTGTGATAGATCGCGTTCAAGTATAACTGAGTCAAAGAGGATTATAATTACATCAATAAAAATATTTTTAAAGCGTTAAATGAAGCTTTAATCAGTATCAAATATAAAAGTAAAACGCCATTTTAAGGCTACTATAGACAAGTGGAGTTGCCCTCACTTCGTGATTGGCTAGCTTAGGCAGAAGAGCTCGGAAGGTTCAACAAACCAGTGTGACATAGAACATGTCACTGTTCTTGGTCAACTCTTGGAAAATGCGATAAATAGTACCGCTTTCAAACGTGTGTATCAATGAACAGAGTGACAACAAATATGGCAGAGGATGATAATTCGAGTGTGAGGGTGGCTGTAAGGTAAGAAGAGACTATCCAAATCAAAATAGAAAACTCCTGGCTAGGCGGGTGACCCGGGAGCGGGAAGAGGTGACAAGGGCCGAGTGACTAGTGACTCAGTGAAGTGACTGACCGTGACTGAATGAGTGACTCGACTGGCAGTTCGATTGGAATCAGATCATGATGATGATTGACTACTGAGGTCGACATAAAAACGAGACGCCTCTGACTGTGAGGCTTTGAGTCACTCATTCACCCAGCGTAAGTGATACTGATGCGATGGACTCCGAGTCGGATCTGGATCTGAGCCTGGGCCTGGCACTGTCTGTGTTGGAGTTTTGCAAGTGTTACCAAGTACTGACTAACTCAGTTGCTGACTGGGTTCACACACAGTCACATTACCAGTGACTGTGTGTGCCACTCACTGATTTCAGCAACAATCTAGCGGATCTAGTTTGACCTCTAAGTTCTACTGCTAACAAAGCGGCCAGAACAGGTAAAACTTGTCACTCAATGTCACTAGCTTTCAAAATGATTGTCACTTTTACTGTTAGATGTTTCGATTACGATTTCCGTATATATCTACTTACAAGTTACATAGCTGTGTATGTTACTAGTAGACGGGTCATGGGACGTTGTCTATGTGTGTCCGTTGTATTCCCATTCCCAGTGGTACCATTACATTACTTTTAAAATGTTGACACGCTTCCCTATACCTATACCAATAATTATTATATGTCAAACATGCACTTCTCAGTCCGTCACTTACTCATGTTCAGGTTGGGTTGAAAAGTAATAGCGCTCTCACAATTGTCTGCTACATCATTGGACTGGTTTTGTGTAAGGAAAGAGCCCGCTAGTTAAGTGTTGATCTCATAAGCCAGTTTACATTTCTTTTAATTTTGCGGTTATAAACCGTTGCACATATGCATCCTAAAACCCACTAGTTTCCATTCAAGGCATGCAGTTGGTTTGCTGTGAGATCCTGACATGCACACACTTTCTGAACAGTTCTTGACAAATCCTAACCACTCTTCTCACTTCTGTCATCGTACTCTTTACAATGAATTGATCACTCTGCACCTGATAGGCTTCATTGCATAACTTCATATTGGCAACTCCTTGCGACTCATTGAGTGAAGTGTATACCTTTAGGCTGTTACCATTGAATCATATCAGTTTATCCATCTGTTCACGCTTTACAGTTGTTAATATGGCTCTTTTGTGTCTCTGTGAAGTTGGTTGCACATGTTTTATTTCAAGCCCTGTGTAAATGTGATCGGTTCACCTTTGTGTTACTTAAAAAGGTTCAATAACACAAAGAACTCTAACCCAAATCATAATGCTCAGAATTACACACGCAGTGGGCTACATGCATCATTTAAAATTGATACTAATTCCATGCATAACTGGGACGGCGATGTTGGTTCCCTGACAACTCCTGGTGGTATCTAATAAATCCTAAATCCTTCACCCAGGAATGGCTATCTATTTGTATAGGATTTAATGTATAACCTTCCTACTACAGCCTCGGTATACTGCAACTACAAATTCAACCCCATATCAGCTACTTGTAGCTTAGTTTACTATCTGGTAGGGATTTGATTATTCATTGAGGTCTAATGTTTGAACTGCGATCAGATTAACTTTGTCAAGCCAATTCTCTGGTCAAACAAGGAGCCCAATTCATTCACTTTTTGTAGTCTTTGACATAATAGGCCTTATTGTAGGCTAGATGACACCCACTGTCACATTAGAACAGTAGAACTTGTTGTGAAAGGTTGCTTAAAATTTAGAATAAAAAAAGGCTGTATGCCCACTGGGCATGCAATCACCTTCATAATTCTTTGAACAACAGGCAGTCACTTTCTAATGATAATACTGCAACTTCAGCAAGACAGTTATATGTTTGTCTGTTCGACTACGTTCTTTATGTTTCCTTCACTCTCTCTGTACAGCTGAACTTACACCCTTGCGCCAGCCACTCTGATGCTCCTCATGTGTTGTAGGATCCGGCCTCAGCTGCCCAGAGAGAAGATAGACAACTGTCGTATTTGCACATCGGTGACACCGGGGGAGCCACAAGTCGTGCTCGGCAATGACAAGGCATTTACCTTTGACCAGGTGTTTGATATAGATACTTCACAGGAGACGATATTCCAGGATTATGCGCAGTCTCTTATTGAGGGGTAGGTTGTGTCTTTGGTGGACGTGACTGTATTTCTTGTTAAATTATTGTGCCGTATGTGAAACTACGCTTAGTATGCATTGTGACATGTAGACAAGTGATATGCTCAGGGTGCAGTCATTCAATGCTGTGATGCGTTTTGATCATTCTTGGATATGGTAACAGGCAGAGTTTAATAACGTCTGTACAGAGAGAAGCTTTACTAGTCGATGAAAGATACTCCAGTCTGTAACCTTTGAGGCCTGTCATTGTTCACTGAGTTTATACCATGGGAACAGTTGGTGACCCGATAGTGGGCAGGCGTCATGCATTGAACCTGCGCTGTTAAACCGGGGTCATTTGGCCAGTATCCATTGTCGAGCTAACAAGATGAATTGACTATGAAGGATTATCCCGTGTTAAGCTGACGCGATAAATCAAGTGCATGAAAACGCCATTTGTTTGCTGAATGAGTGCTTCTCTAGCTTTACGCTGCAAGCGCTCAATCGCAATGCAATGAATTTTGGCCATTCACAAAAAATAATGATAGATTGTGTGTGAAATTACCTCAGTACCTGTCCCGGAAGATCATGGTGCCTTGCCAGTGATAGTGTACAAAGAAAGTCACTGAACCGAGACTGTACCGTATGGCTATGGTTTTCATTTCAATCATATTATACTGTTATCAAATAGTCATTTCATAATAATACCCTAGTCTTGGTGCGGAAACTTCAACCGCATGATTCTCCGCCACGTAATACCAATCATCTTCAGTACACATTCACTGTGCACTCAAATTAATGCCGCAAATGTGGTTGGCTCAGCTGTGAATAGATGTGCGAAGCCACAGTGGTGTTTAGCTAGTTCGTGGTTGGTTTTGCGGGAAGTTCTAGTATCTTGGTAGTCATCTCGGCGACAGTTTTCTGCATAGAAATCCTAGCAGCGTGGCTCCTGCAGTGTTTATGTTTGCTAATGTAACTGCACTCAGGATACCTAGTAGCCACTTGATGTCTGCTGGCAAACATACTAGTTTACTACGGGTATATGTTTATGAAATGGTGAATAACATAATGTGTAAAGGGTCAGCCATGTAAGATGTTGGCATCTTTGCGTAAGCAGCAGAGGCCTGCCTAGGGTGACGCAAGCCCGTCTGCTAGGGTTACGGACTTTTCAACTCCGAAACGCTATTTGAGTGATGCCATGAAATGGGATAATTTCTATCGAACACTGAAATGTAGATGCTCTAGGGACTG
>Ga0224501_10003049_pt1 | contig 13180 bp, 7 predicted proteins | sample SF_Oct11_sed_USG_4_FD_169105 | JGI IMG/M metagenome (GOLD analysis project Ga0224501, IMG submission 169105) | Sediment microbial communities from San Francisco Bay, California, United States - SF_Oct11_sed_USGS_8_1 | ecosystem: Environmental > Aquatic > Marine > Sediment | place: USA... | reverse complement strand
GGCATCCGCGACCATGTTCAAATACCGGGGTTCGAAAATATTAAGCGGAAAATGCCCATGGGGCAGCAGCAACGCCCCGGTCAGCGGGAAAAGCGGCAAAATTTCAGGCAGCGAAACCGCCTCGGGGATAGTGGGCGTCGCGTTCACGAAAAAAGCACCGTAGATAATTTTTGCCGTCCGGAAACGGTTATCGGATCGGACGGGCCGAGAGCCTCGAATATTTTCAAAAGCTGCTTGCGCGCGGCATCTTCGTTCCAGGCGCGGTTGCGGCCGACCAGATCCAGCAATTGATTGACCGCGTCCTCGTTCCGTCCTTGCGCATAAAGCGCGGCGGACAAATCGAACCGGGCCTGATGATCGTTAGGATCGGATTCAAGACGCGCGCTCAACTCGGCGACATCGCCGGCTTCGCTGGCCTGGCCGGCAAGATCAAGGGCGGCGAGAACGGCGGTGATTTCGGCCGTGGCCTTGATCTTGGGGGGGAGTTTTTCCAGCATGTCCCTGGCCTTGGCATTGTCGCCGGCGGCCATGTAGCACCGGGCAAGACCGGCGATGGCGCGGGCGTTTTCCGGATCGGCGCCGAGAGCCTGACTGAAGGCGCCGCCGGCGGCGGCGATATCGCCGGCTTCAAGCGCCGCCTCGCCGAGCTCAAGGGCTTGTTCGAGTGGCGGCTTGGCGTCGCCGATCAGGCGCTGAATCAGGGCCTTGACCTGACTTTCCGGCTGGGCGCCGACAAATCCGTCCACCGGATGGCCGTCCTTGAAGGCATAGACAGCGGGAATGGACTGGATTTGCATCTGTTGCGCCAGGGGCTGGTTTTCATCCACATTGATCTTAACCAGACGAACCAGGCCGCCCGCCTGGGTGACCAGTCTTTCCAGCAGCGGCCCAAGTTGTTTGCAGGGTCCACACCAGGGGGCCCAGAAATCGACGATCACCGGCACCGACCTGGAGGGTTCGATTACGTCGGCAGCAAAACGGGCCGTGTCGCTGTCCTTGATCAGGTTTGCGGACGCAGGCCCGGCGCCGGAGGGCGTGCCTTCGGAGGGGCTGGGGGGGGCATCGGGATTGACGATGATTTCCATGGTTTATTCCGGAGGTCCTTCAGGGGGTCAGGTTCGAATTCTACCCCATAAATGGCCGCAGCGGTGGGAATGTGCAAGGCCAAAACACCTAAAGTTCAACGATTCTAGGGTTATGACCGGTGTTCCGGAGGAAGACAAGCAGGCCTTCGGGGGCGATTGAAGTGGTCCGGGCGTTGTCCAGCGGGTGATAGTTGAGAAGGGGCTCCGCCATCATCTCCTTGTCCAGAACCACGTTGACCCGCCCGCCGGTGTCGTTGATCAGGGCAAAGGGACTGACCGAGCCGGGCTCCACGCCGAGAACTTGCCGCAACAGGTCCGGCTTGCCGAAGGAAAGCGCCGCCGCCCCGATCCGACGCCGAAGGTCCTTCAGGTCGATGGCGCGTTCTTCGGCCGCCACCACCAGCCACAAGGCGCCCTTTTTGTCCTTGAGAAACAGGTTCTTGCAGTGGCCCCCGGGAAGGTCTCCGCGCAGGGCCTTGCTTTCCTCGACGGTAAAGACCGGCGGGTGGCGGTGGGTTTCGCAATGCAGGCCCAGGGCGTCCAGCCGGGCCAGCAGTTCTTCCGGGGTCGCTGTCATCGCGGCAGCCTATCAGGGCCGGCCCAGGCTGTCATATACCTGAAAAGCGCCGCTTCCCCTGAAACTGTGGGGACCTTACAGGACCCTTGCATTGACGGCGGCAAAGATTATGATCGGCCCGCCGTGAGAAAAGCGGCACGATGCGGGCGTAGCTCAGGGGTAGAGCGCAACCTTGCCAAGGTTGAAGTCGTGAGTTCGAATCTCATCGCCCGCTCCATTTCTTCCCTTCTGATCCTTGTTCGGCCCTACCCGGCGATTATCGCCCGGTACGCGGCCATGCCCAGGATGACCAGAACGTAAAACAGGGTCGCGAGGCCGACAAAAAAGAAAATATTGGCCGCTGAACGCAGGGGGTATTCGTGGCGTTCCTGGGCACGGCGGTCCGGCCCGCGCTGTTCGGTGCCGCCGACCAGAGTCAGGTAATAACGGCGGAAAAATAGGGGCAGGCTGAAACGGATATTGACCGGCGGCCGCGACCAGGACGGATCATCGATAACCTTGCGGATGGCTTCTTTTTGAATGTCGGTCAGGCTGTCGTTGATGTCCTGGGGAAGACGGTCAAACAACCAGTTCTCGCGGAAAACCCGCCGGGCGCCGTATCCGCCTTCCGCCGTCAGCGTATCCTCCGGAAGTTCGTTTTCCGTGAGTTCCTGTCCAGACATCGATGTATCCCCCCGTGGCCCCAGGTCCATTAATCGTCCCATTTGGCAGTTAACGGGCAGTTTACCGGGATCGGTTAAGAATAGAAAAAGATTTATTCATGCCGTTGCAGCCCGCGCCAACCAATCCATGGTAATCCCAGGGATATGATCTATGTATATGCAAGCGGATGAAATAGCCTGGAAACTTGAAATTAGCCCGCGGCCTCACCCGCAAGCCGGGCAGCCATAAAGGAGGGGCTCATGCCCCGTAAGCCGGACGACCAGAAATCGAGCTTGATCAACAAGGCCATCCGCGAGGCCCGAAAAAATTTTAGCGGCGAAAAGGCAAAGGCCGCCGGGAATTACGTCCGTCTTTATTACCGGCATGTTCCGCCCCCGGACATCGTCAACGCCTCTCCCTCCGAACTTGCCGCCGCCGCCCTCTGTCATCGCGCCATCGCCGATACACGGCCTGCCGGCGAAGCGGTGATCCGGGTCTACAATCCTGAAAAGAAAAAACACGGCTGGAGCTGCGATCATACGGTCGTCGAAATTGTTAACGATGACATGCCGTTCCTGGTTGATTCGGTATCCGCTGAAATCATCAGCCATGAACTGACCGTTCACCTGGTCGTTCATCCGATCCTGAACGTTCGCCGTTCAAAATCCGGAAAACTACAAAAACTGACGGAAGGCAACGATGCCGAAGCGATTGCTGAATCATTCATCCACATGGAAATTTCAACGGTCTCAGGAAATCGGCTGGATGAAATCCGCAACAGTATCGCCTCCGTTCTTGAAGACGTTCGATCCGCGGTCGAGGACTGGCGGAACATGCGTGACAAGATGCGCGCGATCATTGCCGACATAGCCAACAAGCCGACCGGCCTGAGCGTTGAAGAGGCCGCCGACGTTCGAGACTTTCTGAACTGGGTCCATGACGATCAGTTTACCTTTCTCGGATTTCGCGACTACACCTATTCATCCACCGGCGGCAAGATTTCCATGACCGTCGTTCCGGGCGCCGGTCTCGGCATTTTGCAAAATCCGGATAAGATGGTCTTTCACGAAATCAGAGACCTTGCCGACATGCCGCCAGAAGTCGGCGCCTTTATGAAAAAAGACGAACTGCTGTCGGTTTCGAAAACCAATCAAAAATCTACCGTTCACCGCCGGGTTCACATGGACGCAATCGGCATCAAGCGCATGGACGATAAAGGAAAGCTGGCGGGGTTCAGCCTTTTCATCGGCCTGTTCACGTCGCAGGCCTACAACAAAAGCGCCAGCGATATTCCACTTCTCAGCCGCCGGATATCGAACACCGTGAAACGCGCGGGCTTTCCCGCCCACAGCCACGATGGCAAGGCGCTCATTCATATCCTGGAAAACTTTCCCCGCGATGAGCTGTTTCAGGTCTCGGAAGATTACCTTTATGAAACAAGCATCGGTATCTTACAGCTGCAGGACCGCCAAAGGGTTGCGCTGTTTCTGCGCACCGACGATTTCGAACGTTTCGTATCCTGCTTGATCTATGTTCCCCGGGACCGCTACACCTCCGACCTCAGGCTTCGGATGCAGGCGATTCTGGAAACCACCTTCGCCGGAACGGTCGCGGCCCATTATTCGCACCTGGATGATTCGCCCCTGGCACGTCTGCATATCATCGTTCAGACCACGCCCGGAAAAATTCCCCGCTTCAAGATCAAAGTCCTTGAAGCCAAGCTGGTGGAAGAGGCGCGCGCCTGGGCCGACCGCCTCAACGAAGCCCTGATCGCCAGCCGGGGTGAAGAGGCGGGCCTCAGCCATTTCCGGCGGTACCGCGAAGCCTTTCGTTCCAGTTACCGTGAACGGTTCAGCGCCGAGGAAGCAACCGCGGATATCGCCAAGGTCGAGGAAGCCCTTGCCGAAGGTGAAATCAGCATGGCCCTATACCGCGACCCGGAGGAAGGGAGCCATCAGGTCCGGTTCAAGATCTATCATCCCCATCGCCCCATTCATCTTTCGGATATATTGCCGATGTTGGAACATTTGGGCCTTCGGGTGATTGACGAAATTCCCTTTTCCATTCACCCCGCCGGGACCGGAGCTGAATTGGTGATGATGCACGATTTCGGTCTTCAGACCGGAGACGGCAGCGCCATCGAACCCGCAGCCATCCGTGAAAATTTCCATGAAACTTTTCTGCGGGTCTGGCGCGGCGATGTCGAAAGCGACAGTTTCAACGCGCTGGTCATCCGCGCCGGGCTCCCCTGCCGGGAAGTCTGCGTGCTTCGCGCCTACAGCAAATACCTGCGCCAGGCCGGGGCCAGTTTTTCGCAGACCTATATGGAACAGGCGCTCAATAACAATCCGGAAATAAGCCGGCTGATCGTAGACCTGTTTTTGACTCTCTTCGATCCGGCGAAGAGCAAAGGATCGGAAAAGCGCGCCAAGGTTATTCGGAATGCGCTTAAAGGCAGCCTCGATATGGTCGCCAGCGCCGACGAAGACCGCATTCTGCGGCGGTTCATCAATCTGGTGGATAATACGCTCCGGACCAATTATTTCCAACAGGATGAACGCGGAAATTTCAAAACTTACATCTCGTTCAAGCTGAATTCGAAAGAAATCGAAGGTCTGCCCCTGCCCCGGCCGTTCCGGGAAATTTTCGTCTATAGCCCGAGGGTTGAAGGCATTCATCTGCGCTTTGGCAAAGTTGCGCGCGGCGGACTGCGCTGGTCCGACCGGCGGGAAGATTTCCGCACGGAAATTCTGGGACTGGTCAAGGCGCAACAGGTCAAAAACGCGGTCATCGTGCCGGTAGGGTCCAAGGGCGGCTTCGTCGTCAAACAACCGCCGGCCGAAGGTGGCCGCGAAGCGATGCAAAAGGAAGGGATCGCGTGTTATCAGACGCTCATCCGCGGACTGCTGGATATCACCGATAATCTGAAGTTGGGCAAGGTGGCGCCGCCGAAAAACGTGGTTCGCCGGGACGAGGACGATCCTTATCTGGTGGTCGCCGCCGACAAGGGAACGGCAACGTTTTCCGATATCGCCAATGAAATATCCGCGGACTACGATTTCTGGCTCGGCGACGCTTTCGCATCGGGGGGCAGCGTCGGTTACGATCATAAGAAAATGGGAATCACCGCGCGCGGTGCCTGGGAATCCGTGAAGCGCCATTTCCGCGATTTCGGTATTAATATCCAGGCCCATGATTTCACGGTTGTCGGCGTCGGCGATATGTCCGGCGATGTCTTCGGCAACGGCATGCTGCTGTCCCCGCATATCAAACTGATCGCTGCTTTTAATCATCTTCACATCTTCATTGATCCCGATCCCGATCCGAAAAAAAGCCTGGCTGAACGCAATCGGCTGTTCGAAATGCCCCGTTCGGGTTGGAACGATTACAATCCGGCTCTGATTTCGAAGGGCGGCGGTGTTTTTGATCGCTCGGCAAAGATCATCAAGCTGACGCCGCAAATCAAAAAAAGATTCGCCATCATCCGCGATGAAGTTACGCCCAATGAACTGATCCGCTATCTGCTGCAGTCAAATGCCGATTTGATGTGGTTAGGCGGCATCGGCACCTACATTAAGGAAACGGACGAAAGCAACGTCGATGTGGGTGACCGCACCAACGACGATGTCCGCGTCAACGCCAGTGATCTGCGTTGCCGTGTTATTGGCGAAGGCGCCAATCTGGGGGTGACGCAAAGGGGCCGCATCGAATTCGCGCTTGGCGGCGGCCGCCTGTATATGGATGCCATCGACAATTCCGCCGGCGTCGATTGTTCCGACCACGAAGTCAACATCAAAATCCTTCTCGACCAGGCGGTAATCGCCGGGAAGCTGACAGTCAAGAAGCGCAACAGCTTGTTGGCAAAGATGACTGACGAGGTCGCCGACCTTGTGCTTTGGGACAACTATTCGCAAACCCAGGCGATCTCTCTTCTCAAGGCCTACGGGCACGAAGATCTGGACAATCAGGTGAGGCTGATGCGGATGCTGGAACGGGCCGACCTGCTCAACCGGGCGGTAGAATTCCTGCCCGACGACGAAACCCTGGAAGAACGCGCAAAAGCGAAACTGACGCTGTCCAGTCCGGAGATGGCGGTCCTGATGTCTTATGCCAAGATCTGGCTCTATGATGAACTTATCCATTCCACGATTTCCGAAGATAAGTTCCTGAACGAAGATTTGATTCGCTATTTTCCCACTCCCCTGCAGAAAGATTATAAGAAAGAAATTGCCAGTCACCGCCTGCGCAGTGAAATCATCGCCACCCGTGTCACCAACAGCCTGATCAACCGCGTCGGCGGAACCTTCGTCAATCAGATGATGGAAAAAACGGGCATGCGCCCGGGCGATATCGCCCGCGCCTACACTATCACGCGTGAAGTTTTCCAGCTGCGCCCCCTGTGGACGGCGATTGAGAGTCTGGATAATCTTGTGCCGGCGCCGACCCAGACGGCCATGCTTATAAAAATAAACACCCTGATCGAACGGGCTACGATCTGGTTTTTGCGCAACGGTTCCCGGCCGCTAGACATCGGCGCCAATATCGCTGAGTTCCGGGACGGCGTAGGCGCGCTGGCCGCCGGATTGGAAAGTTTTCTGCCCACCCATTATCGTGATGATCTGCATGAACGGGCGCAGATTTATAAAAACGACGGCGTGCCCGAAGACCTGAGCCTACGCATTGCCGGCCTTGTCAATCTGGGCGCTGGTTGCGATGTGGTCCGTCTGGCCTCGGGACGAAAACGGAAAGTGGAAGACCTGGCGCGGTTGTATTTCGCCGTCGGCACCCGGTTCCGATTGGGCCGGTTACGCGCCGCCGCCGAAAAGCTGGAAGCCGACGGCCATTGGCAGCAATTGGCTCTCGCCGCCCAGATCGAAGAGATCAACGGCCACCAGCTTGCGCTGGCCGCACAGGTGCTCGATTTCTGCGGCAAGGAAACCGATCCGGACAAGGCGATCGCCCTGTGGACGGAACGGAACGGCCCGGCGATCGAGCGGACGGAAGGCTTGTTGTCAGAGCTGTGGGGGACTGAAATCGATGATCTGTCCATGATCGCGGTCGCCAGCCGCCAGCTTCGGGCTCTGGCGGATCCGCCGGCAAGTTCGTAACGATATCGTAATAATGCTTGAAAACAACCTTATTCCCAAGGGTGGCGCCCGGCTTTCGGCGCTGGCGGCCTGGGCCTTTTATGACTGGGCCAATTCCGCCTTTCCCACCGTCATCACCACTTTCGTCTTTGCCGCTTATTTTGAAAAGGCCATCGCCGCCGACCCGGTGTCGGGAACCGAGGCCTGGGGCTATGCGCTCAGTGCCTCAGCGCTGGCGGTGGCTTTCGCCGGTCCGGTGCTGGGCGCCATCGCTGATCATGCCGGCCGGCGCAAGCCCTGGGTGTTCGCCTTTACCGCGTGTTGCGTCGTTGCCACCGGGATGTTGTGGTTCGCCGAACCCGACCCGTCCCATGTGATCTGGACGCTGATTGTTGTCGCCCTTGCCAACTTTTCATTTGAAATGGGCATGGTTTTTTATAATTCCATGCTGCCCGATCTGGCCGGGCGCCACCATATGGGCCGGGTTTCCGGCCTGGGTTGGGGGCTGGGGTATGTGGGCGGCCTTGCCTGTCTGGTGCTGACGCTAATTGCCTTGGTGCAAACGGAAACGCCCTGGTTTGGATTGAGCAAGGCGAACTCGGAAAACATCCGCGCCATCGGGCCGCTGGTCGCGGTCTGGTTCGCCGTCTTTTCGTTGCCCTTTTTTCTGTTCACTCCCGACGTTCCGGCGTCGGGAATATCGTTCATGGACTCGGTGCGCCGTGGGTTGAACACGCTCCGGGGAACCTTCGCCCAAATTCACCAGTACGCTTCCATCGCACGCTTTTTGCTGGCGCGCATGATCTACACCGACGGTTTGACCACGCTGTTTACCTTCGGCGGCATTTATGCCGCCGGCACGTTCGGCATGGACTTCGAAGAACTGATTCTGTTTGGCATCGGCATGAACGTGACTGCCGGCTTCGGCGCTGCCGCTTTCGCCTGGGTCGACGACTGGATCGGTCCCAAGCGGACCATCCTGATTGCGCTCGGCTGTCTTACGGTGCTGGGCGCGGCGGTGTTGATGGTGCCGACGAAAACATTGTTCTGGGTGTTCGGACTGCCGTTGGGCTTGTTTGTCGGGCCGGCGCAGGCGGCCAGCAGATCCATGATGGCGCACATGGCGCCCGATGGTCTGCACACGGAAATGTTCGGGCTTTATGCGCTTTCCGGTAAGGCGACGGCGTTTCTCGGCCCGGCCCTGCTGGGCTTGATCACCGGTATCTTTGAAAGCCAACGCGCCGGCATGGCCGTTATCCTGGTTTTTTTAATCGCCGGCATCTTGCTCCTGCGCGGCGTGCCCGACGTAAGAAGTTGAAATAAAAAAGGGGCCCGAAGGCCCCGCTGATTGTTCCGCAGATATAATTTAAATTGTGGTCAGTGACGGAAGTGACGCATTCCGGTCATCACCATGGCGAGCCCCTTTTCATCCGCCGCCGCGATCACTTCCGCGTCGCGCATGCTGCCGCCCGGCTGGATCACCGCCGTGGCGCCGGCTTCGGCCGCCGCCAACAGGCCGTCGGCAAAGGGAAAGAAGGCGTCCGATGCGACCACCGACCCGATCGCCCAGCTTTTGTCGTCGCCCGCCGCTTTCGCCGCATCTTCCGCTTTCCAGGCGGCGATGCGCGATGAATTAACCCGGCTCATCTGGCCGGCGCCGACCCCGACGGTGGCGCCGTTCTTGGCATAGACGATGGCGTTGGATTTAACGTGCTTGCAGATGGTGAAGGCGAATTTGAGGTCGGCCATCTCCTGGTCCGTCGGCTGGCGTTGGGTAACAACCTTGAGCTCCTCGCCGAAAACCGCATTGTCCCGTCCCTGCAACAGAAAGCCGCCGGCCAGCGTCTTGACGGTCGTGCCGGCGGCGGTGGGGTCGGGCATGCCGCCGGTGGTGAGCACGCGAAGGTTTTTCTTGGTGGCGAGAATTTCTTTTGCCGCGGCGTCAATGTCGGGGGCGATGATGACCTCGGTAAAAATCTTGACGATCTCTTCCGCCGTCTCGCCGTCCAGGGTGCGGTTGAGCGCGATGATGCCGCCAAAGGCGCTTTCCGAATCACATGCCAGCGCCTTGAGGTAGGCCTCTTTTAAAGAACCGGCGACGGCGACGCCACAGGGGTTGGCATGTTTGATGATGGCACAGGCGGTGTCCTCGAATTCGGCAACCAGCTCGAAGGCGGCGTCGGTATCGTTGAGGTTGTTGTAGCTGAGGTCCTTGCCTTGCAATTGCCGGGCGGTGGCGACGCCGGGCCGGGCCTCGCCGTTGGTGTAGAAGGCCGCTGCCTGATGCGGGTTTTCACCGTAGCGCATGGTCTGGTAGAGCTTTCCCGCGAAAACCGCGCGGGAGGGGAAATGCTGATCCAGCCGGCCCTCGAACCAGCCGCTGATGGCGGCGTCATAGGCGCCGGTACGGCCATAGGCCTTGGCCGCCATTTCCTTGCGGAACTCCGTGGTCGTGGCGCCCTTGCCCGCGGTCATTTCGCCCATCAGCCGGTCATAGTCCTCGGGCTCCACAATCACCGTAACGTAGGCATGGTTCTTGGCCGCAGCCCGGATCAGGGCCGGGCCGCCGATGTCGATATTTTCAACGCACTCCTCGAAATCCGCACCCCCGGCCACGGTTTCCTCGAAGGGATACAGGTTCACCACCAGCAGGTCGATGGGCTCGATGTTGTGGGTGCGCATGGCGGCCAGGTGTTCGTCGTTGTCGCGCACGGCCAGAAGGCCGCCGTGAATGGCCGGCTGCAGGGTCTTGACGCGGCCGTCCATAATTTCAGGAAAGCCTGTAAAATCAGAAACGTCCACCACAGAAACGCCGGCGTCGCGAAGGGCCTTGGCGGAACCGCCGGTGGACAGGATTTCAACATCGTTCTCAACCAGGAAACGGCCAAGTTCGGCCAGGCCGGTCTTGTTGGAAACGGAAATTAAGGCGCGATGAATTTTTTGCGACATTGGGAAAGGCTCTTCAGTCATTTCAGGCTGATTACATATGGGGGTATACCAGACTTAGCCGCCGAAACAACAGGGATTATCCAGCGGCGAGCTCGCGTTTGTCGCCAGAAACGCGGTATTCGGGCACCAGGGTGCGAACGATTTGAAGGGCCCGGTCCTGGTCGTCGGCTTCGCAGGCGGCTTTCAGGTCGGATATGGCGCGGGTAATTTCCTTAAGATCCGCAGCCCTGGGGGCCGCCAGCAGAATGCCGGAATACTCCGTTGCCACCAGTGCTTCACCGTCGTGGAACACTTCCTCGAACAGCTTCTCTCCGGGCCTAAGGCCGATAAACTCGACCTTGATATCCTTGCCCGGGACCAGCCCGGCGAGACGGATGACCTGGTTGGCGAGATCGAAAATGCGCACCGGTTCGCCCATGTCGAGGACGAAAATATTGCCGTCCGGGTGTTTGCCGCCGCTGCCCAGGGCGGAAGCCTCAAGCACCAATTCGACGGCTTCGCGGACGGTCATGAAGTAACGCTTCATGTCCGGGTGGGTCACGGTTAGCGGGCCGCCGGCGGCCAACTGCTTCTGGAACAAAGGCACCACCGATCCGGTTGAGCCGAGCACGTTGCCGAAGCGGACGGCAACAAAGCGGGTGGAATCTTTGACGGCATGCTTCCGGTCCAGCGCCTGGCAATAACTTTCCGCCACCCGTTTCGACGCCCCCATGACGCTGGTCGGGTTGACGGCCTTGTCGGTGGAGATCAGTACCATGATCCCGACGCCGGCGCTGACGCAGGCATCGGCGACGTTGGCCGAACCGACGGCGTTGGTCATCAGGCCTTCGATCACGTTTTCCTCGACAAGCGGCACATGTTTCAAAGCCGCGGCATGAAAGACGAGATCGGGCCGGACGTCTCTGAACAGGCGCCCAATGCGGTCCGGGTCGCGGACATCAGCGATCAGGGCGCGACGCGCTAGATCAGGTGCCAGATTCCCAAGTTCCATATCGATGGCGTAAAGATTGAACTCCGAATTATCCACCAGAACCAGGGAAGCCGGCCGCAACCCGGCGATCTGGCGCACCAGTTCGCCGCCGATGCTGCCACCGGCGCCGGTAATCAGGACACGCTTGTTTTCGATCAGGGCCCGCATGGAATCCCGGTCGAGGGGAGTTTGCGGACGGCCGAGAAGGTCTTCAAGGGCGATGGGGCGGACTTCCACCTTATTGTCGACGAGACCGCTTTTGAAATCCGTCAGCTGCGGCAGCCGGGATATGGTCATGCCCAGTTGCTCGGAGATGTCCAGCAGGCTGCGGACCAGCGCGCCGTCCATATCATCCTTGGTCAGAATCAAGCGTTGCGGCCGGTTGCCTTCGCGGTCCAGCCGGTGGACCACGTCATTCAGTTCGGATACAACGCCCAGAACGCCGACTCCGTGAATGCGGCGCCCGACCCGGCCCTCCGTTTCCGAAAGAATGCCGACAACCCGGTAATTGGCGTCCGCTGAACGGGTCAGCGAGCGGATGAACAGTTCGGCGCTGTCACCGGCGCCGACGAGAAGAACGGGCACGCGCCGGAGGGCGTTCGGTTCCAGGTGGAAATCAATGCGCCGGTCCTTGAACAACCGGTAAAGAAAACGGGGCCCGCCCAACAACGCCATCAGCACGAACCAGTTGATGAATGGAATGGATCGGGGCAGGCTTTCCAGACGGATCCACAGGAACATCGTCGCCAGAAATATCAGGATGACAATGCTGACGGCCCGGGTGATCGCGATCAAATCGTTCATGGAGGCATAGCGCCAGACGCCGCGGTAAAGTCCCATAAACCAGAAGACGCCGGCGGCGATGAGGGAAAAGGCAATCGTTCCCTGGATCAGAAGCTGATCCGTATAATAAGAGAAATCCTCTCCGAACCGCAGGTACAGCGACAACAGGAACGAAGCCCCGGCCATGAAGATATCATGGATAAAGGCGATATAACCGCGCGCGGGAATTCTGCTTAGCATCTCTTAATATAATGCCTTGTTTCTCATTCAGTGGCGACGGGTTCTGAGATACCATTCCGCCGTATTTTTCAGGCCGCGCGCCAGGGTATAGGGCGGGGTCCAGCCCAGTTCGCGGCGGATTTTTCCGTCATCCACCACCAGCGAGTCAAGTAGCCGCTGGGCGGCAGCCGGCCGGCCGGTTATCAGTCCCAGCAGACGGAGAAGAAAGGGCGGCGCCGGCACCAGCATGACCTTGCGACCAAGGGCATGGCCAAGGTGGTCGATCAGGCCGGAGGTGGAAACATCCTCGCCGTCCCTGACCAGGTACGTTTGCCCCGCCGCTTCCCGCCGGGTCAGGCATTGGATAATGATATCCAGCAGGTTGCCAAGGTAAATTATGCTGCGCCGGTTGTCGATGTGGCCTAGCGGCAGCGGCAATCCGACCACAGCAAGCCGCAGCAGGCTGAGAAAATTACCCTTTACGCCTTCCCCGTAGACCAGGGGCGAGCGGAGGATCACCACCTCGAGCCCGGTACGTGCGGCGAGATCGGTAAGGATTTGTTCCGCCTGCCATTTTGATTTTCCGTAAGATCCTTGGGGGGCCGGCAGATCACGCTCGGTGAAGGGAACGGCACAGGTTTTTTCTCCGTTGACCTTGACGGTACTCAGGAAAACGAACCGCTTGACGCCGGCGGACACCGCAGCTTCCGCCAGGCGGCGGGTGCCGTCCACATTGATGCGCTGGTGAAGGGTATCGGACGCGGACCCGCGTTCGCGCATGACGTGAACCCGGGCGGCCAAATGCACCACGGCATCGGCCCCTGCGAGGGCGACGCTCCAGTCGGTATCGGGGCCGATGTCGCCGACA
>Ga0224501_10003048_pt1 | contig 13182 bp, 12 predicted proteins | sample SF_Oct11_sed_USG_4_FD_169105 | JGI IMG/M metagenome (GOLD analysis project Ga0224501, IMG submission 169105) | Sediment microbial communities from San Francisco Bay, California, United States - SF_Oct11_sed_USGS_8_1 | ecosystem: Environmental > Aquatic > Marine > Sediment | place: USA... | reverse complement strand
CCAAGGGGATTTCCTACCAAATCCTCCACGTTGCTGATGGCCAGGCTGAGGGCCCCGTCCACCGGCGCTCCGCTGAGAGCAACCTGGTATGTATTGCCGCTGGTGTTGGTGACGCTGCCCACGGTCAGGCCGCCCGTGGCCGTTCCGCTCAGAATGTAGTTGGAGGTCACGTCAGCGTTTACTACCTCCTTGCTGTAGGTGACTTCTATGCTCGTGAGCCCTGTGAGCAGGGAGGTGGAAACGGGGCTGACCGTGGATACCGTAGGCAGATCGGTGGTGCCCTGCAGTGTTATCGTGGTGTTCACCAGGGCGTTTTCCGCCAGGTCTGTAATGTTGCTCAGGGTGATAACAATATCCCCGTTGTTTACCAGGCCGGAGAAGGCGAGTGTATAGGTGAATTCGGTTGCCTGATCCTCCGTTACGGAGTCGATGACCAATGTTCCGGCTCCAGCGCCGCTAAGGGCGTAATTTGCCAGAAGGTCTGCTCCCAGCATCTCTTCCGAATAGGTGATATTCAGGCTTGCCAGGGTGGAATGCGTGGTGCTTGCGGCTGGGTTGGTGGACGTAATCACCGGTGGCTCGGTATCAGGCGGTGGAGGGGTTTCACCCGGAACCTCCTCTTCAGTCCCTCCGCAGGCGCTCAAAATGGTTATCGTGAAAAACAACAATATGCCAAGAAGCCTTGAAACAAGGCGTTTTTCAAAGGGGAACATGCCGTTACCTCAGCTTGGAAATAGTTAACAAATGCCTTCGTCGTTGAATAAAAATAAATAACAGAGCTCAGTATCACCGGAAGGTTAGAACACACACAAATACATCAGGGGCCCGAATTCTCCATGCCAGCTGGATAAAAAGCTGTTTTTTTTTCACAGTATTTTGGCGGACTGTCAAGGTAAACGCTGGAATTTTATCCTGAACGCCAAAGGCCTTGCGGCTCGAAGGAGCATGTTTTCTGGCCAGAGCCCAGCGAAAAAAAACGTAATTCAGGCGGTTGTGATTAATAACACCGCGAATGCGCCCGGTTGCCCCTTGTTCAGGCATAAATAAGATGTTCCGCCAGGAATCCGCCGATCTCCCGCCATACCGTCCGGATGGTATCGGGTCGGCGGAACCCATGGCCCTCGCCCTGGAACAGGTGATAGCTGCAGGGGATGCCGCGGGCCTTGAGGCTGGCCGCGATGGCCTCCGACTGGGCCGGGGGGACCACCACATCGTCGGCCCCCTGGAACAGCAGGAGCGGGGCGCAGATCCTGTCGGCCATGTTGATGGGGGAGCGTTCACGGTATATTTCAGCGCCCTGGGGCAACGGAGCGATAAGGGAATCCAGGTAGTGGGCCTCGAACTTGTGGGTTTCCCGCACCAGCGAAAACAGTTCGGAGATGCCATACAGACAGATGCCCGCCTTGAAGGACCGGGGACTGGTGGTGAGCACGCGCAGCACTGTGTAGCCTCCGGCGCTGCTGCCGCGGATGGCCCAGCGCTGTGGGTGCACCCAGCCCTGGCGGGCCGCGTGTTCCGCGCCGGAAATAGCGTCGGCGGCATCGAACACCCCCCACTGGCCCCGCAACAGGTCGCGGTAGCGCCTGCCATATCCGCTGGAGCCCCGGTGGTTTACATCCAGAAAGGCATAGCCCCGGCTGGTGAAAAAAAGCATTTCCGGCTTCCAGGAGCGGGAGGCCTGGGCGGTGGGGCCGCTGTGGACGTTGACCACCAGTGGTGGCGGGCCCTCGCCCCGGCAGTCCGGGTGGGCGGGCCGCGCAAACAGCCCGTGCACTTTTTCGCCGTCGGCGGAACTCCAGCTGATGGCCTCCACCTGGGGCAGGTATCCCTGCCGGGTCTGCTCCGGCGCCGAGCGGCGCAGAATGGCCGGGGGGGGCTGCGGCTCCGTTTTCAGGGGCAAAACAGCCAGCCGGGGCGGGGTCTTTTCCGAAGAGCATACCAGGGCCACGCGGTTGTTTTTCCAGTCGCACACCGGTCGGGTAAGCGAAGGATACTCTCCGGCTTCCGGCAGTTGCCGGGGGTCTTCCCCGCCTTCGACGGAGGCCAGCAGCATCGAGTCTTCCCCGTTGCGGGAGCGGATCACGGCCAGGGTCTGGCCCTCATCGGCCCAGTCGAACCAGCGCATGTCCTGCACCCACGCCGGACCACCGTGGTCGCCCTCGCCGGGGGTCACGCAACGCGCGGACGATGGCTCCCCGCCGGGCTCGACAACGAATAGCCGGTACCAGTCCTGTTCATCGCTCAGGTAGGCCAGCCGGTTGCCCCGGGGGGCATAATTGGGCTGGATAACGGATACCCCGTCCCCGCCAGCGATGGCCACGGCCTCTCCGAAGGCCGGGCCGCCCGCGCCAGGCTCGACCGGCTGGATGTACAGGCGGGTTGTGTCCCAGGGCATATGGGGGTGATCCCAGGCCACCCAGGCCACCTGCAGGCCATCGGCGCGCCAGGCGGGGTGCATGTAGAAATCGTGACCCCAGGCCACCCGGCGCGGCCACTGCCGCCCCTGGGCGTCCACCAGGGCCAGCCCGTTCTCCCCCTCCACCTCGTACACATACAGCAGCCATTCGCCGTCCGGGGACAGGGCCGGGGAGGCGCACCTGATTCCCGGCGGGGTGATGGGACGGGCGGCCCCGCCGGCCAGGGGCTGCGCGTGGATCCGGCCCTCCCCGGCGACGAAGTACACGAAATCATTGCCGGGTGCGAAGGCCCCCCCGCCATAGCCCACCCGGGCCTTGACGTTCAGGCCGCTGGTAAGCTGCCGGGGGGCGTTTCCGTCCAGGGCGCTGGCGAACAGGGCGCCCTCGCCGGCGTATTCCTCCTGCCAGAGCAGGAGCTTTCCGTCCGGGGTCCACCCGGCCTCTCCCAGCCGGGTTGATTCAGCCAGCCGTTCCGGTGAGAGCTCGCTGGGCCAGAGGCCGTGGGGCAGGATGGTTGCGGTCATGGCGGAGTCTCGTGCGTGGGGTGTTAATTCCTGGTTTCATTCAGCCCACCCATAGCAGCAAAGGCCCTGCCGGGGCAAGTCTGGTCACCATCGGGGCAAGTCCTGGTGGTGCTCCAGAGTTTTTTCCCCGCACCACCCTTCAGGAAGCCGGGCCGGGTGTTACTGGATTGCTAACAGGTATGGGGTAAAGCAGGGATCAGTTGTCCTGAGGGCCGGGTTTTTTTGGGGCGCGGCGCAGGGATACCACCTTGCCCTGTTCCATCAGGAGACGGGCGGTGTTGGCGATTTTCTGCTGGGCCTCCTCGATCTTTTTCACCGGCACCGGCCCCAACTGCTGGATGGACTGGAGCAGGCGCTCGGCTGAGGCGGGAGCCATGTTGCGCATAAGATGGCGCTGGATGGGTTCGTCGGCCAGTTTCAGGGCCACCGTAAGATCATCGCTGGACACGTTTTTCAGCACCAGCTGAATGCCGTAGTTGTCTATCTTCAGCAGGTCGTGAAAGTGGAACATCCGGCTCTGCACCTTTTCGGCCAGGCCGGGATTGCGTTCCTTGAGCTGCCGGAACAGCGTGTCCTGGGTGGGGCTGTCCACGGCCCCCAGCACTCTGGCCACCTGCCGGGGGCCCACCGCATCGTCTTTTTCTCCGGCGGCCCGGGAAGTCTCCGTGGCCAGTTCATCGCTCAGTGAGGCTTCAATTTCGTCCAGCCATTCCTGGGGGATGGTGCGCAGCCGGGCCATTCTGGTGAAGACATCCTCCTGCATTTCGCCGGGCAGCTCGCTCAGCACGGCCTGGGCCTGGGAGGCATCGCCCATGTTGGTCAGAATCACCGCGATCACCTGGGGGTGTTCGCTGGCCAGGAACTCCGCGATGGTGCTGGGATCGTGCCAGCTCAGGCGTTCCAGGTTGCTGCCCGACCCGCCGGTCACCAGCCCCTCCACCATTTCATTGGCCTTGTCCGAGCCCAGGGCCCGGCCCAGTACCTTGCGCAGAAACTCCACCTTGGTTTCCGGTTGTTCCGGGATGAACCGGGCCTTCCGGCCGATGAGATAGAACTCCCCGGTTACGCGGTCCACATCCTCCGGCGTTATGTCCTCAAAGTCTGCCATCAGCGCGGTGACCTCGCGCACCTCCTCCTCGTTGAGGTTGCGCAGCACCTCGGTGGCGGCTTCCTCCTCCAGCGTAAGCAGCAATATGGCGGCTTTCCTGGCCCCGCTCATCCTTTTGGTCATGAATCGCCCTTGGGGTTATTTTCCTTCCTGAGCTCCCTGGCTGTCCAGGTTGTCCCAGTATGTGTCGAATTCATTGCTGTCCTTGAGCATTCGCCGCCTGGATCTGACCACCTCGCCAAAGGGGGTCTCCGGACTGGCATAGGCCCGGAAGGATACCCAGTGTTTCAGCCTGAGGGGCGCCACCACCTGACCCAGAAATTCATCCACCGTGTAGGAGTGTCCCTGATGCTGTACGCGCCCGTCGGCGCCGATATTATACAGCAGGCGCACCTTGGTGCGGGAGCGCCGCCTCTGTTCCTTGGCCAGCCGGGCCTGCTCCAGTTCCGCGGCTTTCTGCTCCTCGGCCTTGAAGCGTTCCAGCAGCGGCTCCAGTCTTTCCAGCGCCTCTTCCACCTCCACCTCTTCGCCCGTCAGACGCTTCAGCGCCTCGGAGACCACCTCCAGCCGTTCTTCGCTGGCCTGTTGGCTGTGCTGGATGAAAAACAGCAGGAGGATGAAAAAGGCCACCAGCAGAAAGAGCAGATCAATGAAGGCGATCAGGGGCCCCGCCGAACGTTTTTCTTCCTTGGCGATCAAGGTCATTTGTTCTCGTACAGGCTCGATTTGCCGGTTTTTTCACCGGGTTTCTGCATCCCGGACGTTCCCGCCCTGGGCCTGCCTGCTCCCGGCGCTGTCTGGTCCTTGAACACCTGTTCCCGCAGTTTTGGATTGGCCGAGAGCATGTCCTTCTTTTCCTGGGAAAGGCGGCTCATGTGCCCGGCTATCTGGTCTAGCAGCAGCAGGGTATCGTGGTTGAGCACACGCAGCTGGGTCAGGTCGTGTTCAATGCGCTGATTGGAGATACCCCCCTGGGTAACCAGGGTGGATTTCATCTCCTCCAGGCTTTGGGCCAGCATGTTCACCGATTCGGCGAACCTGTCCATGCTCTTCTGCTGGCCTTCCAGGCGGGAAAGATCAACCGAGTCGGAGAACGAATGCAGGAGTTCCCGCACTTCCTTGGCCACCTGGGCGGTTTCCTTGGCCATGGAGCCCCCTCCCAGCTTCATCTGGAATTCCAAAAAATCGTTCAGCGAGCGCGTGAGATCATCCACAGCCTGCGTGATCCGGGTATCGGGCTGCCCGTGGCCATAAAACCCCTGGTAGGCCATTTGCTGGCCCCTGGCGCCGCTCCCGTGCATCCTGTCCAGCACCGATTGCTGGGTGGGGAGGATGAACATGGCCATCAGCATCTGCATGGTGTTCAGGATCTCGTTCATGGAGCGCTCGTTACGCATATAAAGGGGGCGCAGGATCAGCACAAACAGATTGGCCATGATGGTTGTGCCCAGGGCCGTCCCAAAGCCGGAAAGCAGGGTAAGCTCGGGGTTTTCCACGTCCTTTCCAAAGGCGACGAACATGTGCATCAGTCCCAGCAGTGTCCCCAGCAGCCCCAGCAGCGGCAGAACGTCTATCACTGTCCAGGCCAGCTTCATACCCCGCTGGGTGAGCAGGGTGTGGATATCGGTAATGGAGGCATCCTGGCTGACCCAGGCCCGGCGATTGCCCTGTTCGAACGTCCGCAGGACGTTCTGGTAGTGAATCTGGAACAGCTTGCTGCGGAAAAGTCGGGAGTCCGGGGTCTTCCGGAGAAATTTGCTGAAAATCCCTGAACCGGATTCCTGCAGGTCCGGGCCTTCGGTGTGCGTGTTGATCATTTCCGAATCGTCATGCAGACGCAGGGTTTCCAGGTGGAAGAACAGCCCGTCCAGGAACAGCATGATGAGGGCCAGTCCGGCGGCCACCCCGATGGCGCCGTATATCAGCACGGGCGCCAGATCACGGGTTTCATAGCCGATCATCAGGGTCACCGCCACCACCAGCATATACATCAGATTGCCATGCAGCGGTGATGTCAGATAAATCTTGTGGCGGGGCAGTTCCAGCTGTTTAAGGGGCTGGCGGCTCGACTCGGTGTCGTGAAGTTTTTGCTCGGAGAACTCCTCCCAGGAGGGAAAGTCCTCATGGACGCGCTTTTCTATCTCCCGGCCCACCAGGATTCCGGAAATCAGCCTGCTCAGAAAACCCGGGCGCTTGGGGCCCTGCTCCTGATTGTTCTTGAAAAGTCCCATTGTTTCCGGCTCGGCTTTAATTTAAATGAAACAAACATTCATTGTTCATTCTACATGATCGCACTGGAGTTCGCACCCGGTGCGCTCCCGCATATTGTGACGGTTGTGCCATTGTGATAATTTGGGCTCAACGAGGCAAGGGGTTTTTCACGGCATTTTTGCAACTAAATTTATACTACAAATTTTACGGCGCACCTCACTCGATGGTTAAACGGAGGAATCACCATGAAAGTAACTCCGATTTTATGCCTGAATGACAACTACGCCTATCTGGCGGTTTGTGAACAGACAAATCAGGCGGCTGTGGTGGACCCTTCGGAGGCCCTGCCGGTGCTGGCCGAGGTGGAGCGCCAGGGGGTTGAGCTGGTTTCCGTTCTGGCCACGCACCATCACTGGGATCATGTGGGCGGGGTGTTGGATCTGGCGCGGAATTTCGAAAAGCTCAAGGTCTATGGCCACCGGCTCGATGAAAAAAGGATCGAGGGCATAACCAATCTGGTTGATCAGGGAGACCGGGTCCATTTCGGGGAGGTCGAGCTGAAGGTTCTGCACAATCCGGGGCACACCTCGGGTGCCATCTCATACCAGGGCGAGGGGGTGGTATTTACCGGCGATACGATGTTTTCCGGCGGGTGTGGGAGGGTGTTCGAGGGCACGCCGGAGATGATGTATCACTCCCTGGTGGATGTGCTGGGGGTTCTGGATGATGACACCCTGATTTATTTCGGGCATGAGTACACCGCCAACAACCTCAGGTTCGCCCTTACCGTGGACCCGGAAAACAAGGATGTCCAAAGCAGGCTGGAGGAAGTGGCGGGCGACCTGAAGGCGGGCAGGATTACCACTCCCTCGACCATGGGGCTGGAAAGGAAGATTAACCCCTTCCTGCGGGTAAACGAACCGGCCATCAGGGCCGCAGTGTTAAAGGACAGGCCCGCGGACGGGGAAACACCGGAGTTTGTGTTTGCCGCCCTCAGGGAGATGAAGAACCTGTTCTAACCCCACGGCGGCGGGGGAAACGGTTATTTGACCTGCTCCGGCCTTCCGGGCAGGGCCATCAGGGTCACCAGCGCGGTGGCGCAGAGTTTCTCCGAGTTATCGTTCAGCGAAAAAACTTCAGAGCGGGAGACAATCAGGGTCCGGCCGGGCCTGATGACCGTGCCCCGCGAGATGAGCTTTTCGCCTGTTCCGGGCGCCAGCAGGTTCAGTTTGTATTCCACCGTCAGCACGGAGTCCTCCCGGCCCATCAGGGTATAGGAGGCGTAACCGGAGGCGTTGTCGGCCAGGGTGCCGATTACCCCGCCGTGGAAGTAGCCGTGCTGCTGGGCCAGGTGGGGCGCATAGTCCAGGTGGATCTCGCAGAAACCCGGGCCCAGCTCGTGCAGCCGCGCTCCCAGGTGCTCCATGAACTGCTGCCTGCTGAAGCTGTCATACACCCGCTGCCGGTAATCCGGGTCCTTCACTGTGAATTCTGCCATGGTCGCCTTTGGTGGTTGGTTGCCCGGCTGCACCGGGGCTTTTTTTACGCCGGAGCGCACCAGGGAGGAAGACCTTTGCAGCCCCTTGCGTTAACAAAATTTAATGTGGTCAATCAGTAAAAAATGTTTCAACATTTACCATGCATCAGTTGATCTGCTTGCGGGTGTATCCCCAGGCGCTATCCGGCGGGTCTCATCCCGCGGTTTTTTTTACTATCTTCAAAGAGGAGTTTTTTCGCAATGGCCCAGTTGAAGCTGAATGACCCCGCTCCCGATTTTGAACTTCCCAACCAGAAAGGCAAGAACATACGCCTGAAGGATTTCCGGGGCAAGCATGTGGTGTTCTGGTTTTACCCGCGGGCCAGGACCCCCCAGTGAACGCTGGAAGGGATTGGATTCCGTGACCGAATCCAGAAATTCACCCGGGCCAACGTGGTTGTCCTGGGCATCAGCAATGACAAGGTGGAGGACAACCTGGAGTTCGCCCGGGAATACCAGTTCCCCTTCGACCTGCTCAGCGATATCAACAACTATACCGCGCTGGCCTATGGTGCCGTGGACGACCTGAACGCCTCCAGCCACCGCCGCATGAGCTTTGTGATAGACCCCCAGGGCCGCATTGAGCGCATTTATAGCGAGGTGGACGCGGAAAAACACGCCGAAAAGGTGCTTTCGCAGCTCTGCTGAGCCCCAACCGCGCCGTTATTGACCGGCGGCTTGCCTTTGACCGCCGGTCTGTTAAAATTTCACATTATGGCGGTTGCCGCGCTGCTTTATGCGCCCACCGCCGCCGGATACCGGGGACGTAGCTCAGCTGGGAGAGCGCGGCGTTCGCAATGCCGAGGTCGGGAGTTCGATCCTCCTCGTCTCCACTATTAAAACAAAGAGATAGCCCTCATAACAAGAAAACAAAACGCTGAGCGAAACTGAGCTAAACAGGATTTATTCGGCCTGATTGAGCGGAAATTGAGCGAAAAAGCGCTCCCCCACCCGCACTTTTCACGTTTAACCCTACGCACTTCCGGCAATAACCAGGCAGCCTATTTCACCTCGCCCGCCCTTATTTCATGCCCCATCGCGTTTATAGCGCGCACCCAGATCCCTTTGCCGGAATCCGCTCCCCCCGGCGGTGTCTGGCCGCGGCTCGACCCGGTTCGGGCGTTGTTATAAGTTCTGAAGCAGCTCCCGCAGTTCGGCGCGAGAGCCCGCGTCCAGCGTAGCGGCGGCGTCTTTCACGGTTCGGAAAATATCGGCGATGTCACCCGATTTTATCACGCGCAGAACGGCCTCGCCGGTGGCAACGGTGGTTCCGCAGCTCCGGCAGCGCCTGATTCTCTCGCAGGAAGGGAATTCCGGGTCGGGGTAGGTGCGAAGCACACGCATCCGCGGTTCTCCGCAATTTGAGCAGATCATCCAGGCCAGGCTCCTATTCCGGAGTGTCGTCCTCGTTATCCGCCCCCAGGTCGTACGGCTCAAAATCAACCTTCGACCCGTCAGGAAGATATTGATTGATTTCATCCATTAAATCAAGTTGAATGGGCCGCACCACGTTCTTGTGATACAGATCCACCACCTTGTCCAGGTCGCCCGTGGTGGGCAGCTTGTTATCGGTCAGCACTGCCAGAATCTGCGGCGGCACCCGGTGGGCGCTGATGATATCGTCACGGCTGATGTTCTTGATCTTCTCGAAGTCATCCTTCGCGAAGTCCCCCACCGGGATCAAGGTCACCTTGTCCTCACCGCTATCGGTGTGAATCATAAGGTTCCTGAAGTTCCCCACGCCCTTGGTATCCTTCAGCCTGTCCTCGATTATATCCATCGTGTCGTCGTCAATATCCCCAGCAGTGTGCAGGATGAATCCCATGTGGGCTCCGTTGACGTAGTATTTCCGCCGGAACAGCGTGCCCTGCTCGTTGAGCAGCACCGAGCTGAGCGCCCCCAGGTATTCCGGCAGGCCGTACACGCTTGATTCGGGAGCGTACATGCTTACGTGTATCACTTCCCCTTCCGCGAACTTGATGGTCTCGGTGGGCAGCACCTGGTGGTATCGCCCCCGCTCCTTGGCCCGGCGCATGGTGCGGGCATGCAGGTGATCCAGCCGCACAGGCCTGCCCGCCCTGTCAGGGACTATCCGCAGGTAGGCATTGCCGTAGAGGATATAATCGAATGCGACCGCGCTCATTACCTTGCGCGCCACCGCTGCCGGAGCGATATAACCTGCCAGCACAGTGTTGCGCTTGCAGTGAATCGCGCTCTCGTGGTGGGCGTTCACCCTGAGCAGCCTAGTCAGGTGATCCAGGTTCACCGGCGGCTCGTAGTGCTCGTGGGCCTCGTCCCACCATGTGGTCAGGTAATCCATGGTGCTGTTTTCCAGCACCGGCTCCAGCCCCCCGATCTCAATCACCGCAAAGTTGCTCTTCTTATCCGTCCTGCTTTTCTTCTGCTTTCCCATGGTTCCTCGTCTGGGGTGAGGGCGCCTAAGCCGCCCGGCTCCGTCGCCGTTTGGCCGTCTTGTCAAATTTCAGGGCGTGGGATACAGCCCAGGCGCCCTCGGCATGTCCGGTGTCTTCGGTGCGCCCGGCCTTGAAAGTCATCCTTCCGGCGTCGGTGCCGGTTTGCTTTATGGCCAGGAATGAATTTGTGATGAACTGGTCCCCCGTTTCATAGTGATACCGCCCCTCGTCAAACACCCTTTTCGCGCCCAGTATCAGGTCGTTCTTGGTGTCCGGCGAGTAGTTGATCTTGTGGCTCTTGCTTCCCAGCTCGGCCTTTGCCTCGTCATAAACAGCAATCCCGGCGCCGGTGGTGTCAATCCCCACCTTGTCCACCTTGTCCCAGCCTGCCTCACGGCAGATATCCACGATCCTTTTGGCCTGCCAGGCGTGGGCCTTGTTGTGCCATTTCCAGGTGCTCAGGTGGTAGTGCCGCTCCTTGCCGTCCTTGCCCCTGATCACACCCAGCAACACCAGGCAGGCATAATCCCGATTTCGGGACGGGTCGTAGCCCAGACGGAAGAAGTCAAACCTGGTCGGCCAGCGGGCCGGATCGCTCTGGCATTTTTCCATCAGCGCCATTTTGAACAGCGAGGCTCCGTCGCTAAGGGGGATACACTCATAGAGTTGCCGGAATTCACCCTCGGTGTTTTCCTGCCTGATCATATCGATGTCGATCAGGTCGTTTCCGCCGGCCACGGCGTCGTGCACCGTGGTCAGGATGCGGGTGATGTTGTCGGCCTTGCGCTTGCCGTTCTTGTCCACATCCCCTTCCCACAGCTTTTCAAACTTGTGGGTGTCGATGGAAACCGTGGAGAAATACATCTTGCGGTATTTCTTCAGGGTGGCCATGCCCGAGGCCGTCGCGCTCAGTTTTTCAAAGCGGGGAATCCAGGCGGCCTCGTCGATGTACAGATCACCGTCATGGCTCTGGGCCGTGGCGGTGTTGGTGGAAAGGAATATGAACTTGCCCCAGGGTTTCCCGTCCCTGTGCAGCGACAGCTCGTCCTTGCTGCCGTCCAGCTCCCAGCCGAAGGCCTCCTGCCACCTGTCGCAGATGGCCTGCTGGATCACATGGGCCTGGCGCTTGGATGCCGAGATGAAGATCTGGTTGTGGCCGGTCTCGATGATCCGCCGGATGGCTTTGATCGCCACCACGACCTTGGTGGCCCCGATCTGCCGGGACTTCTTCCACAGCAGAAACCGGGAATGGTCATTGATGACTTCCTGCTGGTAGGTGAACAGCCTGGGCCAGTTTGCCGCCTCCAGATCGATCTCCCCCACCTCGTTCTTTTTGGCCTTGCCCTTCTTTTTCTTCCGCCCATCACCAGGTGAATCCCCGGCGGAGGCCTCCGCCATGCCCGCCGTCCGGGCTTGCGCCTTCAGGCTCGCCGCCTTGGCCCGGCCCAGCTTCTCCAGCACACCAGGCAGACGATCCAACTCATCCCACTGCTTATCCGTCTTGTCCTCCCCCAGCCCCACCAGGTGGGTTATCCGCGCCTGGATTGCCAGCTCCGGGTCCAGTGTCACCATCCATCCCTCGGCGGCGATCCACTGGCGCAGGGTCCGTTCTGGCACTCCGGTCTCCGATGCGATCGCGGAGGCCTTCCACCCCTGGCCGTGAAGGGCCCGGCAATGTAATTTTGTGGCGCTGGAATGTTTGGTGCTCATTTTTCCAGCCTACCCCGCCTTTCCAGCCACCAAATAGCGAATAAATGGTGTTTATCGGTGTATGTGTGCATACACCGAAATGCGCCACTAAAACGTTTGAATCACTCCCAAATCCGGCACAGGATGGAAAATATAGCAGCGAAACAGCCGCCCCAAACAAGTGGAGAATGAAATGCTGGAAACCAAGTGGATGAAGGTCGCGACTGCGGGCCTCACTGTCGATGGACGTGAGATCAAACCCGAATGGCTGACTTCCATGGCAGAGAATTACGATCCCAAGGACATCTACATGGCCGCGGTGAACATCGATCACTTCTCGCTGTTCGGTTCCGGCATGGGCCATGTCACCGCCCTCAAGGCGGAAAAAGACAGCAAGGGCCGCATGAGCCTGTACGCCAGAATCGATCCTTCCGCCTACCTGCTCAGCCTCTGGCAGAACAAGGACAAACAATTCTTCTCCATCGAGCCGCAACCCGACTTTCCCTCCAAGGGTCAGTGGTATCTGGCGGGCCTGGCGGTTACCGAGTCTCCGGCATCACAGGGGCTGCAACCCGTAAGGTTCAACAAAGGCGGCTCCCCCGAGGTCTTCACCAACACCGCCGCCATGACCCGGCCCGCAGGCAGCGACTTCACCGCCTGGGAGGATGCCGACCCGGCCACCCTGGCCGCTTCCGAGACACATCAGGACAACAACGATCAACAAGACCCGCCCTGGTTAAACAAGTTCATGGGCGAGATCAAAGCGCTTTTCGGCGCTCAACCCACGGAGAATGACCCCATGACAAAGGAAGAACTGGAAAAGTTCAAGGCCCTTCAGGGCCAGGTCGAAACCCTCAGCAAGCAACTGAGCGAGCTCACCGATAAATACACTGCGGCCAAGGCCGAGGAAACCCCGGATGCCGGGGCACAGCAGGAAGAAGCACAGGCCGGGGAGGAAAAGCTGAACGCCGAAACCGAGGCCAGGTTCACCGATCTCAACGGACAGATCGAGTCCCTCACCGCCCAGGTGGAAGATCTGAGCAAACTGATGGCCCAGCCCGTGGAAGGCGGGCAGGGCGAGGTCACCGGAGCCACTCCCCAGGGCGAGAAGTTTGTAGCCTGATCCGGCCACCAGCTGGACCCTGAAGCACTTGATTGAAACCACCTGCCGTGGGGGCGGCCAACCAACTTTGAGAGAGAAAAGATGGGAAACACGATTCAACTGACCGCCGAAGCCCGGCAGAAAATCAACGCCTACCACGCCGCCGCCCTCAGGGATGCA
>Ga0224501_10003047_pt1 | contig 13187 bp, 8 predicted proteins | sample SF_Oct11_sed_USG_4_FD_169105 | JGI IMG/M metagenome (GOLD analysis project Ga0224501, IMG submission 169105) | Sediment microbial communities from San Francisco Bay, California, United States - SF_Oct11_sed_USGS_8_1 | ecosystem: Environmental > Aquatic > Marine > Sediment | place: USA... | reverse complement strand
CTCTACTACCAAACAGATAAATGGATTACCATCTGTCACCTAGACTATCAGTATGACCGTGTGATTAGCATTAAGAATGAGGGCATTACAAGTAGCAACCCCCAATGGGTTCGGCTGCATCAATAATGCATCGCCGTGTAATTCATGCTCATCATGTCATGAAGATTTACAATGCACAAGAAGCAAGTTATCTACGAACATACGTTGCGAGCCAACTCAAAATCAAGGAATGATAGCAAGCGATCATATAATTGACGGTTCTATGGTTCAGAGAAAAAGTTGCGAGTCCTTTTCAAAACGAAGCATTTACGTCTGGAAATCTAAATATGCGTACTCATTACTAAACAAAAGCAATTTCCTGCATTCACTGAAAATCTAATATCTTGTTGACATTTGCTAAACACGAACAGGGTGAAGGATGGCTAATAGAAAATCTGTGTATGAAAAACCTATGTTTTCTCGAGAGCGATACTAATTATAAATGATGGACATCAATTTGTGAGACTGACTTGTGTGCCCCCTAGGGGCAGACAGGAGTTTACTCTACAAAGCTGCAGCTATGTAATGTAGTTAGTCAGTCATTTAGACAAACATATGTTGTTAAAGGTCATACAAGTTATCATGCTAATCATGGTGTAGCTTAGTAATTGAACCTTGAAAGCTGAAAGTAATTCTGGTTGACCCTATACTGGAGTAATTGACTAGAGGCAAGTCACAGCAGCTGTTGGATATAAACATGGATGGCAAGTAGGTGCTGAAGCCTCCACAGTGCCTGAAAAATCTTAATCCACTGATAACCAAAGTTTTTAAAATGAGCAACTGGTTATCATACATAAGCAGATAGGTAGCGTGTACAGGTATTAATGCGTAAATTACCTCTAACGAGAGTGTGTAATGGAGCGTCTCCTCCAATCAGGCTACAGATTCTATCGAAGAGATTTTCTGTATCGTCTGGATCACACATAACTCCTAAAAACGGCAGAGAAAACTCCATCAAGTCTCCATAATAAGCAATATTATGCAAACCGCATTCATATTTTCAGTCAACCCTACAATCTTTTTTCACCCCTATAGCTTTTCACACTCATATCATTAACCACAAAATTGACCACAGTGATTATTACTTTAGGTCTTCCAGGGAACAGAAATCGGTTTTTGTTCACCCAAAAAAAAGGTTTCTAATGAGGTTGCAGACAGAAGGAATAAAACGTCAGGCGTAGTTCTGCCCCTGAGGCAATACTAATCATCAGCATTGTTTGATGGCCATTAATCACTTTGTCCGAGCAACCGCTAGTTAATGGCAACCGAACCAGAGAAACCGCAGAAACATCAAATTTAATATGGAGGCCATTTACATGAAGTAATTTATGTTAATCCTCTGCTGAGCCTTAGGCTACATACGCCCAGAAGCCAGATAAGTCTGGATCACCCAGAGTGCCTGATTGCCTGATTATCTAGTTGAGCTGGGGTGTTGGTCAGTCAGCCCAGCGTGTGTGCTGGGCTGTGCTAAATGAGGATAGGGGCTGACCAGTGACTGGGCTGACCAAAATAAACAACAGCTCATTAACAGCTCATCTGATTGGGAATTAATTGAGCCAGCAGATCCCAATCACTAACTACTGACTAGTGACTAGTTTGAGGGTGTCCTGACTTTTACTTTCACGCTGAATCAGCGGCCATTCTGGTAGAGTAAAGCTGACCCTGGGCGTGGCCAGCTTCCGCTATACCAACCCGTCCAGGTAGCAACTTCATTAGTAGCTGTCTTAGTTGCACTGTGATCGAAAGGCAGCGAATTATTGTTATTACCTTCTTTATATTGTATGACATTAGCGTGTCTCTGGGTAAATACCAAACATCTGTAGCAGACCTCCTGTTCACTGCTACTCTCACGACTCCTAGAAGTAAAATAAAAATCAAGCTTTGTTATCGTCTGTCTGAATGGGGTCGAGGAAATGTCAAGGGGGATAGCTGCATGTTGTGATGCCCATGACAGCTAATGTCATCCCATCAAGACCGATTTCCAAACAGGGCCAGGGAGTCAGAAAGGGGAAAAAGCATCAGTTAATGATTCAGTGAAAGGTTATCGAGGATGTTACAGTTACCAGCAAATAGCATGCGGATAATTGGTACTAGTTTGGATGGGTCTAAGTCTCGAATGGACTTAAATTGGGGCTTTTCAGCCTCACGCTAGTGCCATCCACATTCAGTGAAGCTACCCTTGAGAGAGCGCTGCCATGAGTGGCCAATCTAATTTAGCTAAGAGTGACAGTTTGGAACAAGTGTCGCCCTGAATGAAGCTGGCCATTCGAATTGGTTGTGAAGATTTTCAATTGAGAGCTTCAAGGGCTCAAATTGAAATGAAGTCACTTGGAATTTAATAAAGCCTTAGGCAAAATAAAATCTTGTGAAAGAAACATCATGCAATCATTGGCCAATCGCAAACATCTGCCTGTAGCGATCCGCTAAACCGGCTTCTGGTTAAAATTCACCATAATAATCGTAATAATCCGACACTGCCCATCTGCTCATTGAGCACGTATGTACCTTAATAAATACTGGTGGTCTTCTCGAGACATGATACATTGGCCCTTTGATGGAATCGTGTTATGGGAAATGGATAGTCTGATGTTGCGGCCGTAGCCATTCATCACCCATGAGTCTCTCCAGTGAGGTGGGAAGCTGCAACCTGACAGACCTGTAAATTAACAGAAGGAATGTTATTCTAAAGACTTACATCAGAGCACTAGTCAATAGGTATATAGTAATTAGCCCAACTGGGGCTTCCTAATAGGGACTCTGTGACTCATCTCAAAGGGAGATCTCGAGCACTGGGAATAGTACCAAGATCTAAAGGTTACCAAGACTCTTATAGCTCACTGATTGCAATATGATTGAAGTGATAATGGTTATAAAAAAGCCACCACAGTACAAAGAAGATCTGGCAAGATTGTTAAAACATTCCTTATGGCCATTCAGTCATTACTAAGGGTTTTAGATGCAGCTGTTTTTTGAGCTCATCAACTTCTGAACAGTTGCTATTCGTACCCCTGTCAATTCAAATTGGAAAACCTAAGTTTTATATTACCAGTTTCTTACAAACACAGAGTATCCTGAATTCAAAACTAAGGCATTGGAATGAATGATGACATGATAGAAAACCACAGAAAGCTCATGGGACATATTTAGTATCATTACTACCAGGACTATATATTTTGTCTTGGGCCCTACTCGGTAAATTGAATCAATAGACTCCGGATATCATGCTCAGGAAACTGCTATCAAGTAGGGCCAGCTAACCAATCACTGCTTTGCTGGCTCTATGAACAGGTTACAAATCCACTCAAGGCATCACGCGAATGTCAAAAGATCCTGCAACTATGGATAAAGTCCCGGAATTTCAGGTTATGAATGCTCTCTTGGTTTTAATGAAAACAGAAGCAACATTTCTAGTCTCTTATTAAATGGCTATATTAGTATGTATTCAAAAGATTAAAATGTTTATAATAGAAAACACAAGTATTATAATGAAAGGCCTTTATATCATAGGAGTTTCAATAAAAGAAGGGAATTGTAGGTTAATCTTTCACAGTTGTGTCATAAGATTTGTACCTAGTTGTCATTGGCATACGCGTGAGTCACTAGACAAGACTCAAACTTTAAAACACCCAATACAGAAAATGCTTACTAGTCAGAGTTAATTAGGCACTATCATTGTCATTTTATTTTATCTAGCCTAAGGGCACAAGTGGACAGGCGACAGTAAGGATGGATGAGTGTGATATTACTTGTAACAATAGTGCTTTTATACACACAATATCCAAACAGCTACTTGCCGTGTCTATCTGAAAGAGGACTAACTCTTCATCATGATAATTACTTACAGTTTTGAGCTCAGTAATTGATACTCAACATGCACGCAACAATAGACGTGGGAGCAAAACAAACTTATGGGGATGATCCGCAACAAATGCCCCACCACAGAGATAGGTTGTGCATGACAGAAGCAATAGTAGTTTACTGCTTACTCACTCAGGGTTATAATTATTGATGACACATCTCAATCACTCACTGACCGGTAAATGCGAAATTAGAGGCTAGTAAACTAGACATCCGTTGGTGATTTGGTTACCGAATCATGGAATCATATGCCTGTGTACTTAGTTCCGACTAGATTCTTGTGTAAAACACGTAATCCAAACATTGATACCAGACAATTGCTACTTGTCTAAATGTACACTACTATGTCACAGTGTACACACATTTAGGCATCGATAGAGCCAAGGAGGTCAAGCCACCGAGGTATAAAGACTCTCTGGGAACAATGCAAAGGATGTGTTAAGAAAAGCCCTGAAAATGGCACAAACAAATCTGAGCAGGTCGAACAAAAGTATCATAAAGGGCGAATATTATGACAAATTTACCAAAAACGTGCCAAATGATTCAACAGGATGTACTCATTGAATGGTAACAATTGAATTATGAAGCTCAATTCTCTCCCAACATGATCTTTCCATTATGGGTTATGACTTGTTGTATTTAGTCAGGAACAGACTGTTTTAAATTATCCTTCCACACAACAGGTTGAACAGAATAATATACCGGTTTTTCAGTTGGTGGATTGGGTTGAGAAAACTGATTGAAGAGGTGAATCATATTTGATAAATTGGAACCGACCAAAATGGACTAAACCTACAAACCATAGAGTTATTCTCCCTCTAACTCTAAGATATAAATTAGCTCCACGAAGGAGTGAGAGGGAGAGATGACGCATAGAGTCAAATGGCTGTAGTAGAGGATGGAGGGGGGAGGGTCGAACGGTTAGTTCATCAAAACGTTTCATCTGGATTGAAGGTACAAGTAGTTATATCACAAGCGCTCGAAACTGCTGTAGCGGATCATGATGAGGATGAAGATAAGATAGTTTAGTTCATCAGCAAGTCTCATCTATGCTTGAGTTCATCAAAGTTTGCCAAGCAGAAGTTATAATGACCATGATGAAGATGAAGATGGGACCTGGCAGTTGCCACGATAGCCAGAGGCTGCATAAGTAGTTTGCTGAGTACATATAAATTTTGTTTTCATTCATCACTCCTCTGCTGGCTTTCCATACAAAGCATCAGTATCTAGGACATCAACTGCTGGCTTTCACACGTGTGAAACTAAAAGCCAGGTATTGATATTCAGTGTTATGATAGAAAAACGTCTAAACAGATGTGAGCTCACATTACTAAAAATCTAGTGCGTTTGTTTGTCAGGTTTCTCAGCCAGTTATAGTTTCAACCAGAAAGCCCCAATGCAGGATGATATTGGACAAGTAGGTTCAAGTTCATAGCTTATTACGATTGGATATGGGTATAGATCCTGATACCATTGGTGAAATATGTTACGGGAGACCCAGATGGTAAAAAAAAGCCATTTCTAATTCGGATCATTCCACTAATCTCATCACACTCCAGCATTGGCTGTAATAATACTAAATGTAAGCGAATTCGGAAACAGTAGTTTGTTGACCTACGAAAGGATCATCCTGGTCTATAGCTTGACATGTAGACTAGACATTGGTGTCACGCGAATTGGTAATTATTCTCATACACCAAATCAATGTCCTTGCAGTCGTAAGCGGCTTACAGATTCAGCTTGTTTGTATTATTGCGGGATAACTCATGGTTTTGATGGTCATTCTCACGTAGCAGGTAAACTCAATGATGGTGGGTGAAGCTTGTCATTAGATAGAGCAAACTCGCAGCATAAGGTAGAATACCCGAGGGAAAAAGAAACAATTTATGTATTGATCGAGGCATATTCAGACTGCTGAATATTGCATTCCGGTTTCACAGATGTTGAGTCATCGCCTACATTTTGCGATAGTAACTTATACTGTAAAACAAAAATCAGTGAAACTCAAGTCCAATGCTGTATAGGATTAAAGAATCTAATCATAATAAATTGCTTGGTGCTGCTATAAGAAAAAGAACCAAATGACCCCAGCAATTCTCTCTTTCTCTGCAGCTAAAGCGAAGCCATTAAATTGCATTTCACTGTGAAAGAAATTAACAACAAATCAATTTCCACATTCGAAACCTTTTGATGCCAGTTTTCGCTAGCATTTGAGAATACTAAATAGCCTACTATAGCAGGATAGGTGAAAACCAGTTGCCATGCTCATTAAAGTGAGTAGACATAACATAGTTCCTGACCATGTAGATCAGAGTGGTTTCAGGCAGCACTTCAGTACAGATGGTGCATGGGCATGAGTGTTTTTTTATGCCAACTTCAGTGTATAGGTAAACATTTGAAGCACCCCCTTGGAGGCTAGTAAGCAACTGTGTACATTATGCATACAATACAACGCTTACATCTCACAAAGGCTATAAAACGTAATTGAATATCATTTTGTTTGGTTTAAGTTAGACTTTGGATAAATGAAGTCTACTAAAATATACTCCTATCTAATAATCTATGCTAGAACATGAGTATAGTGTCTATAGACAAAGATCTATAGTCGATTTTGATATGATGTGACGTACCTTGAGCGTGTGCCGATCCAAGGGCGAGAGATCCCAGTAAAGCAAACAGATAATACGTCTCCATCCTGCTAGATTATATCTTTTTGGGATGTCCTGAAGGCCTGTTCAAGCCAAGATATCTTTCATTATACTGTTACAGGCTAATAAGCTGATCTATGTCCAAGACCAGACGCTTGGAAATCCCGGATAAAAACTGTATAAATGAGTAGTGCTAGCTATATGCTGAAAACTTCCTTTTCTGAGAAACCAAGTGCTGCGCGTGGAAAAGAATAGAGACCCGTTTCAGTGTGGTTGTCCTGTGTTCCAACAGGTTATGTCAGTTCTGTTCCGTAAACGACACAAAAGAGAATTTTTGCCTGTTGTTGACACACCTCTTAGAGTTACTTCGAAACCAAACTGCTTATACCGTCCTATCTGTGCGTCCAGAATATAATTTCAAATCAAACTGCTCCGCTCCAGCTTACAGTATGCTTCGATAACCAGTCACCGGCTGTCTGTGTGCGCTGAGCAAGAAATTGAGGTTTTTGAACACACATGGCAGTGTTTATAATTAGGCCCCGCCTCAATCACGTACCATGTTCATTTTATTCTATATTGCGCTAAACATGTCAGAATTTTACTCTTAAATTCAGAATCATTTTGTTTTAAGGACCTAAGCTGTACAAATTTGAAGTTTTTAGAGAATGTTTTGCCGATTTGTGACCTATTTATGGAAGATTTACAAGCCCGGTGCCGTAACCGCGCACCTCTATGCGACCGAAGTGTCAACCCTCGTGGTGGCGGCGAGTAGTTCTCTTTTTCTCAGATGCGGTGATGGGCCAAAAACTTTTGGGTTCCTTGGGAATTTTGCTTGTTGCCGTTGTATTTACGGTATTGCTGCATTCAGGTAAGTTGGCAAAATGGTTGTAGACAATCTAGGTTTTCTGTCATGTATTGGCTGTCGTTTGATGTCGTACGAATATGAGCAAACTGACCTGTGGACAAAACGAAAATCCCATCTTTTTGACCTACTTTGTTTGTTTCTATCAAATGTTGGGTGAGTAGTTTCGACTTGTCAAACTGGATGTCTGTTGCCTGTCTACTTTCAAATTTATTATTGATGCAATGCTGCCAGGGGAATACTGATGTTAATGTTTTTGTTGGACACACCATCTACGAATTCGAACCCATATACTTGTGGGTTATAGCTGTTGTGTTTGTTCAACTTCACCTCATGTCCAAACCACTGAGTCACTGACTGACTAGTGAGTGAGTGACCTATCTTCGTCTTATTTGTTACTCACTTAATGACTTACTGCTCTTCTTTCTTACTTTTAGTTACTACTCTTAAAAAAAGTCTTACAGAATATTTACACTATGTCTACAGTCTCAGTCTGATTGACTCTTGTCTTAGTCAGTGAGACTCTTCTTAGTTGGTATTACTCGTATTACTATTAGTATTAGTTATTAGTATTACCCTTACTAAGCCTACCTTAGTAATTCACTCTTCCTATTTTTAAAATTTATGACTCACTTTAATCAGTCTTCCACTGAATAGATGACCACCGACTCGAGGGCTGACTTAAGTTGCTGGTACGAGTCGAGCCTCCCGGTCAGTTTTTCTATTGAACCTGATTGTTATCAGGCGTTGCTCTGATTGAGTCAGTGATTGAGCTATTATGTTATATGTAAAGTGACTGAGCCGGACCTCACTTTCACTTTGTTGTAAGTCCAAGGCGCTAAGAGTAAGTCTAATGCCTCTTGTAAATTGTAGGAGAAGGTCTAAAATGTTATACATGCAATTCATATGATGATCCTGGATGTGCTGACTTCTTCAATAATCAGACCTATGTAATCCACAGATGTCCTGATGATGCTAAATACTGCCGCAAAGTTGTGCAAGAAAGTAAGTGGTCCAGATGGTCAGACTGGCAAGCGACCCTTGATAAGTAGATTGAATAAATATTCCTTTATAACTTTTTGACATGTTGTGTGATCTGGTGTGTATGTAGGGAAGGTAGGGTATCATGATTTAGTCTTGCAAATATGCCAATAAATCAGAAACCCGCCAGAAAACTCTAGGAAATCTCATGCTGAGATACATTGACAAGTTCTCTAGGGATGTATTTAAAAGCATGCCAATAAAACTCCTTAACTGGGTTCATTTTACTGACGAATGTCATAAAGGGTGTTACAAACCTTCGGGGGGAGGGGGGTATTATGAACCCAACGAAAGCATTCTCAGCTTGTGTTCCATGTACTCTCTGGTACATAATACCCCATCTTGTCCTATATGGCCACAATTTGTGTTACCGTTTTCGCTTTCCTATGTACAATTTGTTGTGATTGCAGCGTTTTATGAGGGCAAGTGGCATATGAGATATATACGCCAGTGCGCCCGCGAAGGAGAACTGGATGGAGGTCATATGAACCAAGACTGGAACTGTTTTGATAAGATCGGTACTTATAGGGTTAAAGTAAAATACTGTCACTGTATAGTGGATGGATGCAATGCTGCCGCGCATGTCAAATTGAGTCGGAATATTGCCTTGATTCCCATAGGAATTTTATTGTTACGACAGTGGTTGTTTTGAGGGTTTTAAATTTTTTTAGTATCGGATTTTTTTGACGATGAGAACACTCTGGGTCGCAAAACATTCCACGAAATGTAGTGTGTATGAAGATGGTCAAGCCTTTGTTACACTTTTTACAAGTTTTATCATTCCATTCACTGACGTAATTGTGTACCAATTTTGTCTACGCTTGTAAATAGCCTTTAAATAGTTTTTATATACCAGCCTCATTCCATTTCTTATGCTCAAGTGGCTGAACATTTGCAAACAATTGCACATGTTTTTATAAAGTCATAGAAAAGTCAAAACTCCTCGTTTACCCGCTCCTATGACAGTTTGACACTTAGCCAGATACCCTGATACTGTGGAATGTTTTACACCTTCTCACTGTGTCCATGGGTTGAAGTGATGACTTGGTGGATTGTGTACATGGCCTTGAACCTGTGGCCCCTGGTTCGATTCCCTTACAGGCTAGACCTCTTCTTCCAAAACTCCCATGGTTTTAATTGCAATGCGTAATAAAGGAGGCACCTATGAGGTACACTGCCACTGGTATAAGCAGAAAGTCCCATAACAACACACACTAGAAGTTTTCTATGGCTTAGTAAGACTTACTATGCCATTCTCTGCATGACACTGGTCAGGATACATAGGAAGAACTGTAGTTGCGGCACTATGATTTTTTTCTAGTGATGGCCTACTTGGAGTAGGCAACAGATCCTCTGGGATGGATGTGGATCGGAATAACACACAAAATTCTTTTCGAAAATTCGCACTGGTCCCATGATTATTCACGCATTTGAATTACAACACAGCAGCCTACAGTTCTCTCGCATGCGTGATAGGACCTAAAGCATGGGTAGCTTTGAGCCTTCAGTCTTGTGAATTTAATTATGGTTTTTCAGCCCACAATTGATTGCCGGATGAAGAGTTTCCTTTGAGTCTGCGATATGGATGAGTGTGCTTTAGTTCATGATTTTACACGTTTCTTTTTTTCCCCGCATTTAATACCAACCCTTTGTATTTTCCAAGGTTGTCAAATTTCCTGGGTCATAGTACCTTCAAAGAAATGACGAAATAGAGCAGCGTCAATAGTGCTCGGTCGGGAGTCACTAAACCCTAGGCGCTAGCATCAATGGGAGGTTCCACAGTGAATGTGAGATCTCAGATCATTTCCACTCTTATTTTCTACCAATTGATCAAATGATAATAACTGGCAATAACATTTATTTTGAGTTTACTTGACCTGGGGAGGGCGGACGCGTGTTGAAACGGCGACTAATGTTAAAACTTTTCAACATTTGTCATTGATTTTAATATTTGTCGTTGGGCTATCGGCGACAATTGGTAAAATTGCCGACAAAAGTTTAAAAATTTGTCGTTTCAACAATGCAGCGTGCTCTTTTTTCCCCAGGGTGGACCGAGCAGTGACCCAATGCCAATGCAGAGTTGCATTTGCTGCTCTACATAGTCTTCCCTTGACCAATATACCGGAAGCAGGAGTTTCCTATGTGAAGAAAGTCTGCGCTATCATCGGGTCATCACCCGGTCAACTCCAGGAAAGATAATACAAACAGCGTTTGCTCTCTACCACTGATGCACAGGAAGAAGACGCCCGCGTCACTGCTGGTGTTTGCACCCCAGCGTTGACGCTGAAATACTGCTCACCGTCCACCGTCCTGTCACCGCTGTCGTGTAGACTCGCACATGGAGTTTTATTGGGTTATACAATAAACCTCTGTCTTATAAACAGAATATCGATTCCGTCTCAGTTTATTTAAATTTTGGTTGATTATTCAAACTATCCATGTAAAAAAAATGTATAGAAGAATTTATTCAACTGCAAATGAAATCTCACTCTGACCTTCAATACCTGCAGTGATCACATCGCCAGAGGTCACCGGGCCCACTCCAGATGGAGTGCCAGTCAAAATCAGATCTCCTGGCTCTAATGTAAAAATAGAACTTATAAAACTGATCATCTCTGGCACTGAGAAGATCATATCTTTGGTGCTTGCATTCTGTCTCATCTCACCATTGACTTTCAGCCAAAGCTGCACGGCATCAGGTGAGCAGATGTTTTCTTTTGGGATGAACTCTCCGACGGGACATGAAGTATCAAACCCTTTACAAATCGACCATGGTAGCCTCTTAGTCTTCAATTCTTCCTGCTTATCTCTGTCGGTCATGTCGAGGGCGATCGTATACCCCGCTATGACTTTCATAGCGTCTTGAACTGGTGTATTTTTACATTGCGATCCAATAATGACGCCGAGTTCGACCTCATGATGCAGAGAACTGGCACCCGGGGGAAGCTAAAATTCAAAACAAGAAATATTTTGTCATTATGTAATCCAAATCTTACAGTGGCCTTGCCAGAACATCAACCAGTAATACTTCAGATGATGCAATAGCAACACTGTTGATAACAAATCATCTCCCCTCTGGCCGGTGCTAAGAGAAAATCAAGGTATTCGATGTACATATTCTTTGGCTGTATTACTGTCAGACAACCAGTCAGAACCATATTACATTAACGAATATCAGAGAGAACAAAATTTGGGAGAAACAGAGGCGAAAGGAGGCTGTTTTTTTACAGTTTCCGTTACCTTTATTTTCTGACCTTGTGTAATATATGCCGTTGTTGGCTTCAGAAACAGGACAGGTTCTGTGGGTAAAACATTTCCCAGTTCTTTGGCATGCTCGCTACAACAGACAGCAACGATAAAAACCAAGCACTATAGACAGTGCAATTATTTAGCTAAAGCATTACTGCAGTACAGAAGAGATAGTGTAGAATTTCCCGTAACATGCCCATTCATTGTAATCTATTTAGTAACCCACAACATGATCATGATGATGAATGTAAACACAGAATGATGGAAACGTTCCTGATTCACGAAAAGAAAATGAAGCATCAGAATAATAATTCTGTGCGTATTATGTTAACAATCACTCCGATAAGTGAGTGAGCGATTCAGTAAGAAAGTGAGTAAGTAAGTTTGCAACGCTCGACTCATTCATAATCAAAAGTTTGCTTAGTTATTTTTAGTTCTACTTAGTATACTAAGTCAATGCTAAGTCTGTTTAAAAACCCACGATAAAGGGAGTAGTTAGCTTGTTCATGGACACCGACACTGAACACCTAACGTTACAAGTACCTGTAGTTTCGGCCTACAGCAACGATCTTCTTTCCTAGTTCAACGAAACGGGATGCCGTGTTGGGGGCGGACATTTTTTTGGCGGAAGCAGTTTGTGCTCAATCACGGTGCTAGTCGTAAATTTTGTTGCGGCCAATAAGCTTGAGCGCTGCAGTAGGGTACTATAGGGTACTCAAGGGTGTACCCTCGAGCGCGGCACAAGGATATCAGTTGCAGCAGGGAAAAATTGAGTGTTTGTCATTTATCGCATATATACGACGAAAAGATCATTTTCTTTAGCAAGTCTTTTTGAAAACCTCATATATTACTATGGAAACGGGCTAACAATAACAATACACTATATCCACGCTCGATGCTATGGACCATGGTGGTGTATACCTTTGCGAAACATCAGTACAATGTCTTTGGTAACTCTCTTGGACTGCCAGTTGCCAGTCAGTCTGGTTTAATTGGTGGGCCTACTAATCTTGCGTCACAGCAACGCATTGCACAGAAACAGAATTAGTTAATCGTAGGAGCAATATGTTCTCCAGATCTCACCTACTTATCGAAAAGGAGCTAGGCTACTTACAAGAGGCTCATTTATATGTAAGCATATACATGGGTTCAGTCTCTGCTGTGCAAGGTTGTACGTGTACTCCTTCGTATGACTACAACGCGGTTTGTTCCTCGGAATAGAATAGATGCCACTCCATACCAGGTGCTGGATTTCTGTGCCAACAGTTATCATTTGCATATGTGTACAGCCAAGAGTGTTTAAAACTTTAATTCTCGCTACTTTTTTTTGCAAGTACTAACAACAGAGCGAGTGACACAATTGTCTTGTTCTATATTGACCAAGAAAAGTTCAATTATCTCCCTTAGAACTTCTGTACATAGTTTCTCGTTGCTGATATTTGTAGAATATCAGTTGAGAGTCTGCCTGTTTCTCAAAACCTATTGCTTTG
>Ga0224501_10003046_pt1 | contig 13187 bp, 7 predicted proteins | sample SF_Oct11_sed_USG_4_FD_169105 | JGI IMG/M metagenome (GOLD analysis project Ga0224501, IMG submission 169105) | Sediment microbial communities from San Francisco Bay, California, United States - SF_Oct11_sed_USGS_8_1 | ecosystem: Environmental > Aquatic > Marine > Sediment | place: USA... | reverse complement strand
TACTTGATGTTTTTTATTTGGTTTGGCAGGAAAGCAGTTATTTATGGTGATTGCTTTATGAGTGTCCATACTATTGTTTCCTCTACAAGCAGCCGATGATATCACTTTCTGGCATTCTGGTCTATATCTGGTGTAGTCATTGTGAAAAGACCAATTGGTGTAATATATTTGCTGTAGTGCGTGAAAACACTAATTCGTAGTAATCTCCCTACATTTCTGACACCCATCTATAACAAATCCAAACTTTGCTTTCATCCTAGACGGATCCATGATACCCTATGAGAAGTGATTGAGGTGACTTGAAGCTTACTATTGTTTAGTACACTCTAGTGGGGTGATTCGGTGGATTGCAACACATGGATACCACACATGACTTAGAATAAGATGTCACTGATTCGAATTCCGGTTTGAGCACACACGACTTTACGTTTCACCCTCGACGATGAATTCCGATCGCGACCTTAAAAAACAGACCAGCCCATGTCGTAACCCCTTCTATGGGGCATGCCGCAGGCCGTTACAAGCAGAATGTCCCTTACTACGCTCCTTGAAAAATGCCGAGTCATAGTCTCAGTAGGCAAATTTCTGCACACTGCTGACACTGATCAGGATACCAAAGAAAGCGGTTATATTATAGTCATGGAGATTGTTGAATTATGCTGATTTTGTTGTCCATTAGGAATTCCCTTTGTGCGTGTATCACTGACCAACTTTTGGATTCCCAGAACCCAATTTTGAATGCAGCGCGTAGACTCCCAGTACTGTTAAGCCGAGTAGCACAGTTTCGGCGGGTGATATGTGTTGTGTAAACTGACTTGGGTTGACTAACCTCCTATTCGGGGCAATTATACTGACCGCACATGGTGCGCTGTGCTGAGCTGTCATTAGTGAAAAGACTAGTATCTAACCCGACAGCTTTTCTATGCGTGAGATAGATAGTACTGATAATGACACTGCAAAATTCCCTGATGTAAGTTGCGTTTCGGTTAAGTGCACTTGAGGGATTTTTCGATTCTAAATAAATGCACGAGACTTAGTTCCTGCTGTGTCACTGCATTGTGATATCTGCCCTCAGCCTAATATAGTTATCCTCCCCTAGTGTCAGACAGATAATGTGCCAGACAGATAATGTGCCAGACAGAAAATGTAATGGAAGAACACAACTCCAACAATTTGTTACTGAATGCAACAACTTGGATACAGTCCAAGAGTATGTTAGTGTTTCCCTCATGGGGAATAACTCTACGACCATATGGTCTGCATCAGAGCTGCCCATGCACCCTGTGGCTCCGGGTTCACATTTGGCCCCAGCCATTTGAAAATATCGCGCAACACTGTACAACAGAGCTAGTAGTACAATATGTCCCCATGAGCACTCACACGTCTCATAGCTTGCTGTACCACACGTAGCAACTGATTCTGCCGAGACGTGGTCCAGAGGTGGCCCTAGCTATTATTCCATTTTTCAAAAGTGGCCCCAATCATGAAACGTTTGGGCAGCCCTGAGCTAGATAGAGGTTGACACGCGCTTTCTTATAGTTTGACAGCAGCCATACCAGGTCATGGGAAAAAGAGCAGGAATTTTTCAGGAAGGTTGCATGAAAACTCATGTTTATAAATTTGATTTTATTGCTCGATATTACTGAGGAGGTCAGGAATGCTAGGGTGCCCTATCACGTGTTGGTGTGCTCCATTACCATCACATATTGGAGCTGTCACCGTGGGTGATTCGCATTGATGATGTCATTAAACATTTTGCATTTTGTATATAGGTATACCATGGGTAATGCACAGCTGCCTGTTCAATGCATGTACTCTATATAGTTTACTGTGGTCTCCTGTAGATATGCCGCGGATGTTCCAAGTGGTACGGTGTTACCAATGCCAGACATATCAGGTTAAACAGCAGACAAAGGCTTCCAAATGGAGTTGTAAAATCTGTGGAGAGAAACAGTCCCTAGTTAAGGTGAGATCATCATCGTAACACTTCCTGACTCCTCGCAGGCGGGAATGTGGGCCTATGGTCTGTTTTAATGTACTAGTAGGCGTTTGAAAGCGCATAAACATTCCCTATCCTGTCAATGCCTTACCACCGATTTGTTGCCCGTGAACAAATGCACACTCGTGCTGAAGTTTTCTGCTCACTCATACTTAAAAATAAAGGTCTCTACAAACTGACCAACACATCGGGCTTTCAATTTTTATGCCATGTCAAAACTGAAGCTCCTCAATCATACTATTTGGACAGTGAATGCATAGGCCACTAGATATTTTATCCGCTAACCTAATGTGCGAGGCAACTTCCGCTATAGCATTTTTGATCTGGTAACTCTTCACGTGGACAGCGTAATAACTATGCCAGTTTTATTCTTATATAGTAAGGTCCATGAAAAATGAAATGGAGAGATGCAATCACTTGGTCTCGGCAAATAGACACCAACTACCCTGGTGACGTGGGTTACTGGCGTGAGATAGGAACATTAACTTTTGACCCTATATTTGTCAGCCTATTGTTATGAAAATTGACAAAACTGGGACATAAATTAGAGGGTCTGCGCTGTGGTAAAAAACGAATCATTTCTTGCTAATCACCCACGACATCAGGTTTTTTCTACTTAAGAACTTGGCTATTTTGTTTAATGGGCCCCATAAGTCTGAGGCTTGTTGGCACGGTAGGAGCTGGGTGGGTGTGACGAGCCCGCTTTCACTGTAGGCTCTCAGTGTGACTAGAACTTGTCCCCGGTAACTTTTGATCTTGATCCAAGCACTCTAGCTATTGAGTTATCTCGCTCCATGCAACCAATTAGAACTTGTGTGACTTGATGGGACAACATAAAATTTGCTTTTCAGTTTCAAGCCATTTAGGTGACCAAAAAACCTTGGGTTCGGTGGCAAACTATTTCTAAGGCAGTTTACTGCAGGTTACTGTTTAGAGTTATCCTACCCTAACAAGGTGTCTGGGAAGAAAACTCCAAGAAGTAGTTGAAGTGACACGGGCTTTTGCCGACAGGGAGTAACTCTGATTTGCATGGGCAAAGACTAGAATTGCTATAATTCCTAGTGTATGCGCTGTTGTATTTTAGGTGTTCTTCGAAGGTACAGCTGCCGACTGCCGAATCAACACTCAGACGCTTAATTCTTGTCGCGCCCAAACATCCGAACAGCAAGCCTTTCAGAAGTTGCAGAAGATAACCACAAAGACAAATACTCTACCTCGAGACACAGCAACTAAACAATCATCAAAGGAGGTTAAAAACAAATTAATTTCATAGCATGAAGAATTGTTGTGTTGGAGTACTGAACTGCCCTCTGGCCTTCCCTAGAATGTCGCATTTGGAGACTTGTTCGAGGTGCATCCATGGAGCACAAGGATACAACCAAAATACCGATGGTGTTCTATAGTTAGTTGTGAACTGCAAATCAAAAATCATCTGCTGCTAAGAGAAACAAGTACACGTGATACCGGGTCGTTGCCCCACTGCCATTCAATGGTATCATTTTCAGCGGTTAGTGTTGCGTGGTTGCCACTCGTGTTAACATTCTCTCTTTCAAAATCTCCTTCTTTCATACCTTCACTCGAGTCAGGGGTTTGCAGAAATTGGCCCACAGATTCAGTGGTTCCCAGGGTGCGTCTTTAAGATGCTCTACATGCACCCGTGTATCCATAGAGAGGGTAACTCTATGGTTGAGCCTCCTCCGGGATCCGAGAACAACGAGGGTGTTATGAAAGATGACGTTTTTCGCCCGAATTGGCAATCGAACCAGGGACGCCGGCCCAATGCCCATTACGCTATCTGCTGAACCACCGCTTCATCCTTCTTTCAAAAAGCCTGGAGTTGTCTCCACATATGATCAATCGGTGACTCTGATAATGCAACACATGTTGCAAAAGCCTCCATGATGTGGTAAGACTGACTGTCGGTGATAGGAGTCAGCGGGTTCGAGTCTAGCTGGTAGACCTCTTTCAATTTGTGGGCATCGCCTTTCCCAATCAAGTAGTTAGTGATTAGGGGTATCCTCCTGCCCTTCCTATATCACTGTCCCCCAATGACTGGCTTGCTACAGGCGATGATTGGTCAGTTATCCTACGAGAACCTTTCCTCGAATGTATCCAATCAGGCTACCATAGCTACCATAGTTGTTTGTTTTTCACAGGGCTCTATCAGTAAGTGGGATCAACTCTCCCCCGAAAGGTCACACGACCACGATCACCAGCGGTTTAGTGAGCGGATAACTCCTGAGCTTGATGAGACGGTAAAATTGACTGGTGCTGGTCAGAAACGTAAAGGTTTACCCATTACCGACACGGACAATAAAAAAACAGCCACTTGTGAAACAGTTGCTCCGAAAGGGGTGATCACTCAAAAACCCACTAATTCAATCTGGAGTCAGTTTGAATGAAAGCAGCCTGTATGTTTATAGACTTTGGAGAGTGAGGCTATGTGTTTCGTTTCAAAAGTTTCTGAACGACGCTGGACATAGTAGCGTAGTCCGTAGGTTTTTTAAGTATATAAATAGTTTTATTTTCTACAAAAATAGAATATCACAATAAACGCTAAAACCAGAAACAGCACAGTCATGGTTGGTATGTGAATGCGGTTCTAGAGAGAATGTCAGCAAGGATTGCTCGGGTATTTGCTAAATTATAGCCACCACCATCTTTTCACAGGATACAGTGATGGGAGTTAACATGGTTCCAAAGATTTTACCATGAATGTGCTCTGCAGTTGTAGATCTTTTATAATAAATACCCTGCAGTGGAAACCTATCAAAGCATGAGGCCTGAGCTGAACAACAAATCAGGTAATCTCTTGCACTTTTCAAGGCCGTGACTGTAATACAAATAATTTTTATATTCAAAACTGCAGAACACACTCTTGGTGATGAGATTACTTCAAATGATCGTACTTTTCGTTTCCAATGAAGCGTTTTAGAGAATCCACCAAGAATGGTTTCGTTGGTTGTTTTCACAGCTACCATGAGAGGATTTGAGTCCATTGCAATGCACTGTCCACAGTGCGTTTAAAATAAATCCCAACATCAACAGCTGCAAAAGGTTGTTAAAAAATGCTAGACCAGACAATTTAGTCAGTATGAAAAATAAATGGTGATAAAAGGTGCATTCGCGTGATCGGGTTTTGGCATCTGAAACGGGGTTCTCAGTTCCACTGCTCGAAAAGGGTGTTAGTTTTACAAACCATGTATACCTCAACCGCATCTGAGAGTGAATTCGATCACGCAAACAAAATTCTGTGCCTGAAAGTGGACGCGCTAGTTTATAATGTGTTGTAAAACCGATTGCACAAGTTTCTGTCCTTCGACACACAAGGCGCTAAGAGAAGTCAACTCCCATGCACCCGAAACTCCTTGCATTTCTTAACTGTGCCTAGCTGACCGAAATCAACCGAATATACCTGATAGCTCAGTCGAGGCATGTCATTGTCTGTCCTCGATCTCCATGGCTCGGGTTCAATTCCCGGTTGTGGCGCAGTATTTTGAGGGATGCCAACCCGTCCTGAGCCAGTGTGACAGAAAAAGGCTCAATCTCCGCCACTAAGAATGCAAGGCTGCAAACAACCTGGTGCTTGTTCCGAGCCTGGATAAAAAGGGGGAGGGTTGACAGCAGGAAGGGCATCATGTTCCAGTCTCATAATGCTGACCTTTCCGCACCAGCGATCCAGCCCAGGGAGTCAGCCAAAAGAAGAGAAAAACAAGATAAAATGGTTAGTCTTTGATTCAAAGATTCGGGGTTATATTTTCCCTTAGATGCTTCGCTAACAAGCAAAATTTGTTTTTGTCAAGGGAATCTATTTTGAATGCATTGAAATTTATTCACCATTGAGTCTTTTTCAAAGCTGAGCATGTAAACCGGCGAGCTATACTGCGGCCAGACTGGTGCTGAAGGTCTCAGGGTCAAAACATACCTTACCCGAGGGACCCTACATGGGAGCGTTGTGGCTGGATGGTCGGAGCGCTTGCCATTGGAGCTGAAGGTCCCAGGCTTTATACAGGCTTGAATTTTTCAAAAACTCTCTTCACTCCGCAGTATGGGTACCTGACTCTCTTCAGAAGTGAAGGCAGTGAGAAAGAGGGGTGGCACCTCACCTCAGTTACACCGTTGCCAGTACAAGTTGGCTCTCTAGCAACTGCTACCCCAAACGGCAATTATGGGCTATGGGAACAACTTACTAGACTGAGTGATCAGTGAGTTAGTCCTGTATTGATGCCTCAATGTATTACATACATACCTAGGACATCATACGTATCACTACTCTTACGGTGTATCGTAAACTCAAGAGATGTTGGTAATGGCAACCATGGTACATTATATGGAGTGATGTCCGGAGGCCTCTGTAAACAGAGAGAATTCTCATTTATAACTTTGTCACTGCTTTGAGAATAATGAATGAAATGATTTGCTGAGAAGGGACCTATTTGGACAAGGGTGTCAATAGAACCAAATGCAAAAACCTGTATACGCACCTAGAGCGAACTGTAAACTGTAAAAATTTAGATATACCCTTAATTGCCATTCAAGCTGCCTGGCGCAGAAAACCAATTACGCCTCCGACCCCTTGATTTGGTGTTAGCGACTAGACCAGCTAGCCGTTGAATGATCTGCCCTGGCATTTTCAACCACAACCCTGGTCTACCTTTCGAAAGTACTGCATGAAATGAGGTACTTAGAAAGGGTCTAATTTGAGGAGGGTGGTACGGAAAGACAGTATGACTCTGCAACTCCTGGAAGGATAAATACATGGAAAACAACCAAAGGGTCGACCGCGTATCACTTGGCCGAAGGACATCTGCTAACAGGCTGGTATAACAATGATAGAGCTGTTCAAAATTGTTAAAGAGAGATGAATCAGCAACTTTGTATAGGACGCCAAGACAGGAAAAGGACAATCGCATCGGGCACTGATTTGACATGGCGGAGAATTTGTTGTTCTCGATCTATAATATCCAGCTGATTGTGTTACATCCTGTGTGGAATATTTATTTATTCATTTACATATATAGTTAAAAAAAGCATATAATTAATTATACAAATATTCTCAAGAACGACGAGACACCTACCATTTCTTTGCAAGTAGAATACCATGTTGTGCCATTGTCAGCGCTAGCTACGTATTGCCCATATTTATCCACTCCGTATACTATGCCTGTATCCAAGTATCCTCCATAGAGGTTGTTTAAGGGTATCTTATTCCTCCCATTACCTAATAGTAATCATGATATGAGTTTTTTACCTCTTCATATCACTTGACCATATTATATTATTTTTCATTTTGATGATAGTCGCAACAAAACAATAACAATTTTGGAGATTTTAGTGCTCACGGTAAACTGGAATCAAACGTATGCCATATACAACATGAACTTTCACTGCTGAAATGGGAATTGTTACATATTCAATTGTTTGAATGACACCTGTGCAGCAAACTGTATGAAATTAATGAACTGGAAGGATCCATTGATCATTGGATATTCCTCTCATACCTGTCCATGCTCGTTGGGCTGCATCATATATGTAGCAATTCACCGCTGGACGAGGTGTAGTGTCGCATACATAAATATGATCACCAAAAATCATGAATTGCCTCGGCAGATACTGGTAATCTGAATGAAGAGAAGGTGTTTTATTAGTGATCGGAATCCGGTAAGGAGGAATCTTCTCTCCTGCTCTCACTGCATTGTCATCTGACCACAGAGTAGCTTGATCTCACTGCATTGTTATCGGACCACAGAGCGGCCTGCTCTCACTGCATTGTTATCGGACCACAGAGCAGCCTGCTCTCATTGCATTGTTATCGGACCACAGAGCAGCTTGCACCCAAACATGAATTCGTGCCCGAATTCTATGTCTTTTCTTCAGTGTCCAATCTTTTACCTTTGCTCATTTTGCTTACTGGTTGAGCGAGTCATTGACTGGATCAGTAACTGACTTGTAGTGTAGACTGAAGAGAAGTAAGTGCGTTGAGTGAAGACTAGTCTAAGTTACTACTATTTATAGTTTGGCAGTTTATAATAACCAAAAACCGTTGGTAGATCTGTACGGAGCTTGGCGGTACAGTAATGTACCTTACAGTGCAAAACAACCCTGCAACAGTTTGGCTTGGGATGCCATGGGGCTCATTCAGTCTAGAGCCTCTTTAGAGCCAAAACTAGGCCGCTGTGCCTTTACAATGTAGGCAGTAAACGATCGATCGGGTGAAAATGTGTGGCAATCAGATAACTCAGTGAACTCACCTTGATTATAATTGGAGAATGAATAACCTGCAAGGTCATCAAGGCACCCAGTAATGTCCACTTGTATCATATATTGAGGTGCGGTGATAAACCAAATCCTACAACATATTAGTATCAATTAAATACAGATGCTATACCACTGATAACCATGCTATACCACTGATAACCACACTGCACAGCATTCCACCCGATTACAACTTGCCTTGCCACGACAATGCACTCCATCGCACCACATTTCAGCACACCACATTTCAGCACACCACTTCACATCACACCACATCACCACACCCCCCACACCACCACATTCATACCACACAGTATAGCACTATACCACATCGAACTACATCTCATCATAATTCATACCTCACCACATCTCACCCCACATTACATTACCAAGTACAGTAGCTCTCTCCACTTCACTTACAGGATTGATCTCGCTCGGCGATGGAGTAGTACCTTCTTAGATTGTGATCTTAGCACCGTATTCCATGCGAGGCCGCGATCATTCGCCATTAACAACTACAATCAACACATAGTCAGGTTAAGCCTGTAAACCTGATAGCAGGATAGCTAAGTGAAAACCTCGGCTTTAATCTCGGTTACGCTGGGCCACCGTTGTTATTTTGAGCTCCTCACATTTATTCTAGCTCCTATTGCTCCAACAAGCCTTGGCTTATGAGGCTCGATAAATAGGATGGCTAAGTTCCCGAGTAGAATATAAAAGAAGGTCTCATTCAATGATATGTGTATCTTTGTGTGTATCTGAGCGTTGATACTGATCCGTATGCGGTGCTCCATGCTAAGCCGTAACTGGTGAAAAAACAAGTATCTAACTCGGCAGCTTTGCAATATGCTTTTGTGTGTGTGTGTGTGTGTGTGCGCGCGTGCGTGCGTGCGAGCGATACAAATTGGTTCAAAACAACCCATGTTTATCAGGGTTTAGTAGAGTTTATAAGGCTTTATGCTTAAGGTGTTGTTAACCTCTAAAAGCCCAATTTTTTTGCGTTATTTTGCATTTTAAATTATGCAATTGACATTGATTGGAGTGAGCAAAATCACCAATGCGGGGGGGGGTGTTTCGTCAGCATGATGCGGTCGCGATCCTCCGAATTTACTGCAGGGCAATGAACACTTGCGATTTCAAAAGTTCCTGTTACGTTTATGATGTCCAACTCCAGACTGGCCTACATGTCTTGCCCCAAGTCGCTGCAATATTGTGACCTTAAACCAACAGCACCTTCAACTTAAAGGTCCACAAAATGCGCAGCAAATCATCTTGAAATCGGTCAGGAATTCCCAATCTGTTAGAGGACATTTTGGAGTTGCCTTTTAAAGGGATATTTTTGCTTCATAAGCTTGAAAATTTCATATTTTGGTCTATGGTAGAGGGGAGATGCCGTGGCCAAGTGGTTAAAGCGTTCACCACTGGTAGTGAAGATCCAGGGTTCAAAACATAGCATGTGCACGGGGTTTTTCGAAAACTCTCGTTTCACCCATGCAGCAATAAATGGGTGCCTGATTCTCTTCAGAGATAGTTAAGATGAAGGCTGTGAGGAAGAAGGGTGGCGTCCCACCTCAGTTACACCGTTGCCAGTACGAGTTTGGTCTCTAGCAACCACTTCCCCTTACCTTTTTATTACTAATACAGGTATCACCGGGCTTTAATATTGCTATGCATCTGTAGCTTACCTTGTAATCAACGGTCATTGCAGCATGCTCTGTTGTGATGTGGATCTCTTCTATGTAATGTGAAGCCATAAGATCTATCCGATAATGCTCGGTATATCCAAGGCGACTGCCAAATTTAATCCCTACAAAATGCCATCAACAGAGAGTCAACTTGCTCTAGTTCCTTGACCTCTGCTATCATGGGATGACCTAAGCGTAGAAGAAGCCGTCAACATGCTTCTTTATCATCGCTCCAACCTAAGTCGGCTTACACATCTCACTAGTCGAAACTCAGCTACTCTTCTGAAGAAGGGAGAAGTGGAACTTTAACAACCGTGGTCTTATTTTGACCCTTATCCACCAGAAAAACACCTCACTGGTGGTGAGGCTCGAACCTGCGATAAATAGATTGCGAACCCGACTTTTTTTACCAATTGAGCTATCCTGCATGACCTCTGTGTCAAGGGATCAAAAAAGTTGACACTCCGATGAAGCTGGTAATTGCTTTTTCCTGCCACGTCCTTTCAGTGGGCTTGTAATAGGTTTTCTATAACTCTGTTTCGAACTACGATTTATATAAGGACCTCACACTCACTCACAACTGGAGCATGCCATCGCATTGATTGTAACCTGGGTTCTTGTGATTGCATATATCCAGGGCTCTAACCTCTGAGGTATCTCAACCTTAGAAGGATGAAAAAGCTTTGACCAGTTGTGGAAAAACTCGTCTTAAACCCTGCCATCATAAGGGAGTCAACAGCAGCCAATGGGCAGTCAACTTGGTAATAATTCCATGAAGAGGTTGAGGATGGCCGAGTACTGCCAATGTACACACCCAAACGGCTATCACTAAGTTTATTATATAGAGTACACACTCAACATAACAAAGTCATGAGCTAACGGTAATAGATTACTCACTAGCTATCTAATTTACTCAAAAATCGATAGTTCCTATATGGATTTATGCCCTGGTCATTCTGTGTTCTCACTGGAGTATGAACTCCTCATATAATTTCCAGCTACTCCCACTCCAAAACACGCTTCGAGCTTAGAAGAGGCCAGCTAAATAGGATGGCAAATAGTGTTTGTTCCAATAGAAATAACTAAATACAATCAACTTACATGATTTGGGAGGAGAGGTTCCATTGAATGGACTGTTTGAGGTGAGTGGAGAAGCCATAACATATGGGTTTCCCTGGTCGAGAAGGCTTACAATATTGCGGCATGAAAACTCTGTGGACTCTACAATTTCTGCAATAAACATAAAAGAGTTTTAGTACAAATTATGTGTTTTCACATTCACAGCGCGAGACCCAAAATCAATCGCCATAATCATGTTTTTATGCATCACAACAAAATATATTTTATAAACCGTTTTGATAGGATTTAATCGCTCGCCGCCCAGGCCGATTAACAAGAACCGCGATCTTTGCCCTGGAATTCTGACGATGTTGGGTTAATGATTCAATTCATATAGACTGAATCGGCCTTGACTTACCAGTTCGGTTGATGTCGAGAAAACTTTCAAGATGCTGAATCCCAGCTCCTGTGCGGGTGCGTGAGTAACCATCATATTGGTATCTCCATGGAAAGTAAATCATTTGGCTTCCTATGCCATCAGGAACTTGAACGGTGACTGTCAGTTGAAACTGATACCATTGGAATCTGGGTGTCAAGCTAGGTACCTGCATATCATTGACAAAACTGATTATCGACAAGACTGATCATGGCAGTAACAAAAACAATGTTGGATTAAAGGATCTATTTCAGATCCAAATCATCGATAAAAATGGTCGGTGGTGAGGCGATCAGGAAAACCAAGGGGAATCATATCAAAGAGTGGAACTGGAAAAGTCAACAGTGCCCACCGTCCGAAAGTGATTATACCAGTCATGTTCGATTATACTAATTGATGGCCTTGATTTATTGATAAACCGCATAGATATCAATAATTCAAGTGAGGCTATTTCCTCCCTTTTTTTATCTTTTTAGATACCTACATGTAGGAGCTATTTTATTTCCTTTGTCCTTAATGATAAATCTGTCAAAAGTACGCTTATATAAGTGTGCACATTCATACTTTTTTTATACTCACCATAACTCGAACCGCTGAACCAAGTACTTGGGTTGTCGGAATTATGGCCTGTCCAGTGTATGATCCATCGCTTACTGGATTAATCGTTACAGCAAGAAACTTTGGGAGATAGAACACGACCTACAATCAAAGAAATCGGTTAAGCTTCATCACCCTGAGGCGGGACATTTCCATAAAACTGAGCTAAGGCATCATTCCTTGGTCTCGAACAGTACATTAACTTGGAAACAACTTTGTGTTTATCAAGCAGATCCTACAGATAAAATTCAAATTAAAATACACCGCTGCGTTCTACCCAAATATTTGATTGCATCATTTATCTGCAGATAAGTCACCAGTTTCCATCACATGCAGGAGAACTGGGCACATTTGGGATGATAAGACTGTTGCTATCTAAACTATAGACTGTAGAGTACACAGAGAAATAATTTGGCCGAGGAATAAAATAAGATTTCCGTAGCTCCTTCTCCAGTGAGGCTCGTAAAAATGCATTTCAGTGTAAAATGTGACTCGTGGCAAAGATTATCCCGAAATAACTATCTCCCATTCAACCTGATGAATGGCACGGTTTCCACTTCGCTGTGCGCCGGGTAGATTAATCAAAAATAGGCTAGAATCCCAGACTCAGCGGTACCGTATTTTTACCACGCTCAATGAATCCCTTTCTTCTATTTCTAAGACCAGCGCTGGGGAGCTGATAAGGCCATAAAAAGCAGCTGAAGTGTATCAATAACTGGAACTTCAATTCCGAAAGAACTTGTTATTTAGCCACATATCCGTCTCATAAATTTACCTAATGTTTCGCTAACGGATGCTCACAGGTGCGGTGCGTTTAACCTCTAAATAGTACTGATACGGAAAAATGACCCAACAAAAGATAAAACCCGTTCCATAGATTTGTCTGACAGCAGGATAGCTTTTTAACTATTATGAGTCTGGCTCTAGTATGTGGGATGTTTAGAAATGAGATGGAATGTAGCGATCCTTTGTAAAAACTGGGGCGAGGTAATAATAATCTTGTTATGATCTTTGCCAGAGATGATGCATGGCTCAACATCCCAATTATTGAAGTGACCCCCCCCCCCCGGGAGACCTTGCGCAGGAGAGAAAAACTTCGAAACGCCTACAATTACAGGATCTGGGTTACCGTAAGGGTTTAGTGAGGGGAGTCGGG
>Ga0224501_10003045_pt1 | contig 13191 bp, 5 predicted proteins | sample SF_Oct11_sed_USG_4_FD_169105 | JGI IMG/M metagenome (GOLD analysis project Ga0224501, IMG submission 169105) | Sediment microbial communities from San Francisco Bay, California, United States - SF_Oct11_sed_USGS_8_1 | ecosystem: Environmental > Aquatic > Marine > Sediment | place: USA... | reverse complement strand
CCCCCCCGAAACTTGGAAAGACATATAAAATAACCTCGGTCACTTTTCTAAACAGATCCGAGACGTAACAAGGTGACATTCTTAACAGGCGGTTAACCACCTTTGGCCTGGCTGCGGTCCTGCGGTGAAGTCCTGTAGCCTTTCCCTGAGGCTCTTGGTTTACCTAACGGTAGAACCACGCATAAAATTACTAGCTGGGGCTCAGGTGGATGACATCACCTCGTGGAGAGTCACTCCCACATAACTATTATAGACAGATTGATAGTAGACTGGAGGCATCACCTGAAATCTATGTCTGCATGAGTTACAAACAAAAGATTGTAAATGAAAATGGCACATAGTGAAAAATAATAGTCGACTCGAGTTTTACTTTGTCTGCGCTGATATTTACAATAATCCATGTGATATATTGGCCACTGAGACAGGGCCCATGTTGCGGGTGCTTAGCCTGTAGTGGGCACCGATGACTCACAGTCAAGTGCGCTGTGTCTTTCAGTCGCTCTGGAGAAGATGGATAGTATGACTGAGTCACCGACGGCATGGGAAACACAGTACAACTCTGAACTGGATGAGGAAGGTCAGAGTAAAGCCCCGGAGTGTGCTGAGAACTTTATCACTCTTCTGCTTGCCATCACAGGTCTGTGCTGGACTACCCATCAGTGTGTAGAGGCTATCGTGTGTGGCCTACCCGGAGGCGCCACTGCGAGGTATCAGATATGGTTAGCAGGATGCGTATGTATGGTCTACCATGGCCACAATGAGTAGTTCGCTAAAGATATATATTGTCTTCTAGAAGGTTGAGGGTAGACCCTGGCGCATTTGAGATACGTAGCCACCATTTGTTGAGCATGAAATTATAAAGTTGTAACGTTCATAAGGCTCGCTGTCGGACACCTAATATGAAATCACTTGGCTAGTGTAGCTTCTGAGGCCTGTGGTAGTGGTTCTGATGTATGGCAGTTGTCCATACAAACTATTTCCCAAATCTGTACATTAATGAGTGATTTGATTTGATTTGATCTGATGAATTGCACTCAGCATGGATGATTTCCTCTTTTGCATAATGCACGTGTCTCGTGGAACTGTTTATTTCTATGCACAGCAAATTCGGGGAAATATGCATCAATTCGTATGCCTGTGAATGAGCATCTATATTTCTCTGGCTAACTCACAGTCCTGGTGGCTGGAATGCGAGCCTAATATTAGATAACCCCCGGCATGATTTAGGGTCCGTCCATAAAATAAGTGGGTAAGTGCAGCGCAATACCAACAATAGAGTATATGAGATGGTTGTTATGATGGACATACTGACCCTAGACTGATACTGTGTTCGAGTATATTCATATTGATACCCAACATTGTATCACATCACTTTGCAAAGTTTTTTCATCCCCCTGTGATGTGGTTGGTGTTGTTATCCCCAAGGCTGCAACCATTCTCCCCTACTCTTGTGAGACCTCGGCTTTCGTAGCTGCTCTAATCTGTTTAATGTTTTGTGAAGGAGACATTCGAGCCCATTACATTGCAATAATTTAGATTGAAGGTAATGATGATGGCACATAACCATGTCTAGTGATATCGATGAATCGGTACTGTGAATAGAGGACTTCTGTTTGCAACTATTTCTCAATTGAAACATTTTTTTCGTGTTTTCTCGTGCTGTACCCCAAAATACCGTCGTCCTCGGGACTGCGGAATGTGGTGAACCTTTTTCTCTCATGAAGCCACGCCGACGAAGTCTGGTACTTCTCTCGAGGTTTACTGATCAGTATCTTCATTTAATCCGAGATTATACCTTGGATTAGACACGCAGTACTAGGCCGGCTCAGCTACTAGGCCTCTACAGTAAACCATAAGCTACTGTGATGCAACTGGTGGTGTTAGGCAATCGTCCCCAGGTATACTGGCAAAATCAAATGGCTCTTTTTAATTTATAGCTGGATGGTGATCGCATGAGTTACTTTTGCAGTTTTGTTTGAATTTTCTAAACTAATAAGAAACGCGCATGTAAACTAGTTCTGGGGCGCATTATGGATATGTTTGTTGAATCATTTTAGGCGGATTTTCGATACCTTTAATCGAGTCCATCTGGGTCCACCCGGGTCCGCCTAACGAGGCTTCCCGAGGTATCACACCAGCCTTTCTGTTATAGAGACTGGGATATTGTTCTCTAGCTGAACTCATACAGCCCCCGTTAGGTGTATTAGGCGCGTCCACTCACCCACCCATATCTTCATTAATATTGATTACTGTGATACCCTGCCACTGTACATCAACAACAATGACGAAATCCCCGTATGAATATAGCTTCCACCATCAGTATGACGCAGGCTGATTCGTTGGCCTCAATGAGCCGGTCTCAACCAAAACTTTCCGTTGAGCAAATCATAGGCAAAAACACTATCCGCTTTCCACTGTCAGTGTTGGTAATTTGTGTAGAACTTATCTTTCATATTCAAACATGTCGTTCGCTAGTCAGAAGCTGCTAAAGTTTGTGTGAAAATGTAGAGATTGTATCGCGTTAACTTGTCAGAACTTTTCTACAGTTTCCGTTTAACCCGCTCGGGCCACCCAGTGTAAATGGGGCCTTTTATAATTCAAGAACCTGTTACTTATGGCTCAGGCCATGAAAGAAGTCATGGAATCCCCTCATGTCCATGATGACTTTGATTTATTATTACTCGGGTGCATGATGACTTTGATTTATTATTACTCGGGTGCATGATGACTTTGTAAATAGTAATTAAGACAAGAGAATGACCATAAAGCTCTCCAAGGATCTAATTGCACTGAAAATAAAACCTTTCTGTTTTCTCTCTGTATGGAAGCTAGGTAAAACATAGCTTGTTCTCGGGTTCCAACATATGCCCAATGCACTATTGTCAGTCCTACTCGTAACTTGGGTGATAGTTACCACATTATTGCCTTTTCATACTCCATATTGTTAGTAATTTACGACTGTTCTCTAGCTCGATTCTGAGAAAAGTTCCATTGTGGGGCGTTAAGAACAAGCAAGATTTTTTTTGATAGCATGTAGCAAATATAGAAACCATTGGCCCTCTTACAGCCTTCTGACTCATTCCGCCTCGGGGCGTGTCAACAATGTCATTATGATGGATTCTAATCGTCTATCTTTGCTCGTTTCTTTTGAAATCTGTTTTGGTTGATCGCATAAGCGGCTTGTGCAATTATCTTCTTTGTAACAAAATATTATAAAAAGATCATGGAACAGCATCTGGATTTTGAAAGTGGTTGACCTTGCGATCACCTCACAGGGTACTCCCTCCATGTTTGTGGGACCACTATCATACGGTATCGAGGGGGTAATTCAACGCATCATTTACCTAACTGTATGTAAGATGACAGACATATTGCCAATGCCTCTGCAGTTGAAAGGAACATTAAGAGTGTTGCCAGTTCAGCCCCAGCTGGTGTAGTCATGTTCTGTTTTGATTAGCAGCCAGAAGGTACGTGGATTTTCGTCTAGACACCACTGGCTAGCAAATCACTAACATGTACCGTTCATTTGGTACCTGTTACCTCCCTGTTCCATTTGTAGCCGTATTGAACTCAATATAATGGCCAGTGCGTGACCATCCTCTTCATCCCAATTCCACATGGTCTCTAGCTTTACTATGTTCTATGTACTATGTATTGTATCATTTGGAATTAGGAGCCGTCATTATTTGCCCTTGGTTTCATCTTCGATCATTAGAGTAACCCAGTGGATTACTTTATCCGTCTTTGTGCTATTAAGCACTCAACAGAGATCAAAGTAGGAATGCATTGAGAATAATCTCCGGATGTCTAGACACAATCTCAGTGGCCCCTTTAGTATTTTATCGTAGCCTCTGCTTTCCATTAGCTGTAACTTAATTTCTCACTTTTGTAATAGTGAATAGTCCTTATATCATATATCATTGATTGCCAGGGGGGAGGTGGAGGGTGGACTCTATCACTTGAATTAGTTTTGACCAATGCGCAGCTTGCCTATCAACCAAACCTACTGCAGTGAAATGTGTTCATTTCCCCTTGTTGTTTCTTTTCTTTGATTCAGCCTGCTAACTGGCCGGTTTCTATTTGCATACTGACTTTACGGTGTCTGTCTTTGTAATGACTGGCGAACATTTTTATTGCAGAGCGACTCACGCCGCTACCATATCCTGTCTGTCAACTGCTGTTTGTCAGTATGCAGCAGGAGTTACTTGATGACTACAGAATACGTCTAATCCAGCTACGCAAGGAATCCTTCGCTGTCACATCTCCCCAGTACTCGGCTATACTAAACACCACTTATTATATAGTGTGTGTGCTTAGGGAATGGGCGGATGACCCTGTAAGTTCCTGTTCTGTGTCACCAAGCTTAATTTTACCCCGTTTCTTGGATAAGATCAACTTGTATTACATGGATAGCATCACTAAGCCAATAGCTTATTCTAGGTTAGTCCATGGTACTCTATGGGACTAACCATGGATTATCCTCCTTTATTTAACATCGTGATTTGATTCTGATGAGGGAAAAAGCACAAAGTTACGCACAAATTTAAAACCGATTCCCCTGGTCTAACTAAACCAACCCATTAAACCACAGCTTCTCCCTATATTGATGAACCAAACCTATGAAAACTCTAACATAAAGCACAAATGCCTTATTTGACTCAAGGAGCTACAAGGAAATGGCTACATCTATTGTAATTCTGTAGCTTTCAGTTAATCATGGATACGTTAGTTCTGATTGAGACCTACGCACAGCGTGCTCTGCCCAATAGGAATAACCAGTTATGAGTCACTTTGGACTTTTGTTCCCTTTTGACAATTTTTTTTCGAGGAACCCGTCAAGTTTTTTTTTTCTTGCAGCTTTTTGTGAGTTTAGACTACCACTACCAGAAGCTGAAATCCAGCAGCACAACAGCGGTAGTTCTGCCATCACTTCTCAGTCGTAGCGCCAACTATAAGGTGGGTGACAGTGCACACCGAGTGTTTATGCCCTTCTAGCAAAAATAACCTCGGCAAGTATTCTGCCTCTAAAATGGTCCCTGGATTTTACCCTCCGTTGAGAGACTGATGATCAGGATGTAAATTGAATTGTTGAGTGGTTCATAGAGCCAAAATACGGAATAACAGTCAAGAGATGCAACTACTTTGGAAATCTCATTCGTCAGAAACACAAAAGATGGAAATTCCAGAGGGGCCGGTCGGAGAGTGATGGATGTGTCACCATCCACCTCCCGGTTCATGAAGGGCACCTGGTTAGACCTGTACTTCATTCTTTCATACAGGCACTAGGCACACCTCTTAAGGCTTAAGGCTTGTAATGGAGTGTGAAGCCAGTTAAGGCTGTGAAAAGCTTGGCATGACCAGAGCTTGAACCGATGATTTTTCAATCTTGAACCAAGCACTCTAACCAATGAACTATCCTGCGAACTTTGTTCAAAGCATATTATTTCCTCCCGCACATCTGGGATCGCAGTATTTCTATTCCGATGAAATGACTTAAGCCGGGTCACTCATTCAATGAAGGACGCTGCCCACTCATTTTGCCCGATCTCAAATGGTATCAGTTTTGAAACACAAAAAGATGAGTAAGAGGCGAGAGGGGAGTGACGGTCTCTACGTTGTGGCCAGCTCGTGGTCTCACTAAGATATGCTAATCCAGTTTTACTGGTTCTGAAATGCTAATCTGCGGAGTTAGACTCCATATCCTTTTAAGTTATAACCAGTTTGGTCCCACTCCATACATGGCTGATTGATTTGGCTCGCCATTCCCTTTGTTACCTGGGTGCTCTCTCCTGACATCTGGGGAGACTGCACAGAACACTATAACTGGCTGGGTACTTGAGTGAAGCATTTGGGACAAGTTTGTTTTGTCATTCCGCCATGTCAGGCTCAATAGGTTTACATATTCCCTGGGTTGCTTAGTACTTGTCACCTACTATCTATCGTTGTAGCTCGCGGACCCAGTCGATGAGTCATGGGATGGTCGAGGCTGCTTGCTGCAGGATAGCATAGATAACATACTGCTCCTGGAGGATGAGATGAGTAAATCTATGGCCCACCATATTGTCAGTGAGCTTCAGGACGCTGTCGCAGTCTACGCTAACAGCAGCGTCAGCATGTGAGTTTGGTATCTCAGAGTGATGTTTTCCGCACTCCGTGATATGCGGTCATTATTCAGCATGTGTCTGTACCTCTGATTGATTGATGGGAATGGCAGGGTTATACAGAGCTCAGCTAGGATAGTGACACCAGATCCCAGACTACTGCTCATTCAGCAACCAGCCATTGTGTTCCCAGATCTGTGACCAGTAAATTCAGTTCACATTCGAGTACAGTTGGGCTGCCTGGTATGAACAGAAAAGCTTTTGGGTATGAATCATGGGCGTTTAGGAGGATTCTCTGCTTGCCTCTATAGATAGCCTCTCATCAATCACAGCCAGCACTGCATTCCTAACGCCTACTTGGTTTCTCACATCAATCTCTAAACAGAGGTTGCTCCATCCCATCACTTGTGATTAATCCCTTAATACGCTTTTGAAACTCCGGGAGTATGATATTTTTTACCAATAAACCGTATTGCTGTAACAGGCGGACAAAGACTTGATGCATAAACAGCTAGTTTCGGGCTCCCTAGTTGCTGTGACTGATATCAGGCAGGCCCCCTTATGGTAGGGAGGGGGTTGTTTCTCAGTCCCTTGCCAACCCCCGAGTGACGTTTCTCTCTCCTTATGGCAGGTGGACTGGCCTCAATCACCTGAGGCATAAAGAGGAGCAGAGTGTAATGTCGCTCTCAGCGTCAGCCTGTCAGTTTCTTGTGCTACTTCAGACTGACCTGACGACAAACAGGGAGAGACTACACAAACACCTGTTCACTAAACACTGGCAACACGTGATTTCTCAGCTCGATGAGCTCATTTTTAGAATGGTGAGTCAGTGTTAGTCACAGTGTTTCGGAAGTGGCCCCGCTCTAATGACCATTCACTATTGATGTCATAACTCGAGTGCGCCAGCCACATGCCGGAGTGAGGGCAGCGTTTCTATTCCTCACCAAAAAGCAGGACGAAGAGACTCGCCTTCCTGTACCGACAGTAATCCCTACTAAACCAATGATTTACGGACCTGATGGTTCAAATTGCGACAAGTGATGGAGTTTTATGCGCGTTGGATCATGCATGGTGTTCAGCTTTTGTTGTTGGCTCAGCTTTGACATTTGGAATGTCAAAAAGTGAAGCCCCCAGATATTATAATGAGGCCCCCGCCCAGCTCCGGTTATCTAGTGCCAGTTGGAATCACCACTGTATATACTGATCAGTGAGAAATTCATTCGAGCCATCTCTATGGGCGGTGGTTATCATGGCTTAAACAGAATTATAATAGACTGCTCACCGAGACTGGGTAGCCAGAATAGCAACTCATCCCGGCTTACAGTCTGCGGACAGATCAGCTAGGTTCACACCACAATCTAGTGCAGAATGATGTGAGATTACCATCTTACACCCTTTCTACGGTCTTCTACATCTCGGGTAGCTCTGTGTATCTCACTTGGATAGATAATGGTAATAGTTTGAGTTTCTTTGACCCCAACCATATGCCAGAGAAGGTGGCTTGATTCCAATCGGAAATTCAAATTCAAATTCTGACTGACTATTTGTAATGCGCCATTTGTGGGTGATCAGCTGTAGCTAATATTGTGAAATGGTGGGTTTCCCAATGACTATTCGTACTAACCTCTAGGATACTTCTATAGGTGATCTGCGAGAATCACTTCAGTGAAGGAGGAGTCATTCAGCTGAACTTTGATATAACCAGAAATCTTCTACCAATAATCGGAAAATATACTAACAAGCCGGGCAACTTTCTGAAAAGGTGACCATGACTCTTTGATAACTTAAACACATTCGGATTTCAGTACCAATTCTGGTCCTTCAGCTGGTCACCATCTCTGATAGTGGATGCAGATCAATGATCAGCGACCTGTAGCCCTGACCGCAAGGTCTGTCAAGTGGAATCCCGCTTTTTAATTAGTGTCATGGTCAGTGCGTTCGTCAGTGATTATTTGTAGCCGCAAAGACCCTGTTTGTAGGGGTCTGTTCTGTCCAGCCAATCAGGGATTGACGTGTATGTACGGCAGAGGTGGTCCTTTAAGTGACTGCTAATGGCTTCTCATCTATCTTTCCACTGCAGAAAGTGACAACTACAGTATTTTCTTTACGACAGGAGAGTGATAATGGCAAGCTGAGTGTCAGGAAAGATTTAAGGTGGTTGGTCGATAACTTCGAACCGACCAGATTTAGGGTTGAATGTTCGGACACAGACGTTTATTGACCACTGATTCTTATATAAGAACCTGCAATTAGGTCAATAGCCTTTCCTGTAAACAGGACGTAAAAAGAACTATGCAAAAATCTAGTCTCCCGAAATCTAGTTTCTATCCCGTCAGTGTGTTCTGGTCAGCAGACGTATTGGTTATAATGAGCTCATCATTTGCTACAGGATTAAGGAGTCATGTCAGCTGCTGACGGCTCCTCTCGGGGTGGCGCTGTCGCTGAAACAGTCACTAGCTGAGAGAAAGGAGGATCCGATCGCCACTATACAGGAGCAAGGGATAGATAAGCTGAGTGTAGAGGAGGTGGAGATCGTATTGAGTCGTAGAACTGATCTTCTGCAGAGATGCTGAATCGATTCATGGTGCTGTGAACTGTGTGCATGTGGGGGCGTATTGGCATGAACTGAGATCTGGGTGAAACTATGTGGAATTATGCAAACATAAAAAGTAACCATTAATTTATGAGATATTTAAAGCGCTACCCCGCTACGGAAAAAGTTAGTGGAAGTAGGCCAGACACCGGCCCCATGTAAATAGCATTCCCAAGTCTTGGAAGTTTTCATACATGACACCTGTGCCGTCAGATGCACCTGCAATATATAAAACTAATGTGACAGCAAAAATATCTGGAATACTGTATCGCAGGCTCAGCTACAGACAGGCTAAACAAACACAGTGCCATGCTGACAGCGCTCTGATGCCTCCGTCTTTACTCTGCTCCTAGAGAAGTTAGAAACAGTGCAATATTTTACACCTCGATTGAGACAAGATGAAAACAAGATGAAAATAAAACTGTGAAAACCGAAGAAATAAGGCTTGTTTGGAGGTGCTTTGTAGAGTGAGGACACTCTTGATACCCTTTTCTCGTCTGACATTATCACCGTAACATTGAAGTCGCCGGTGTAAATACTTGTGCTTTCACCGGCTACGGCTTAGCATGGAGCAGCACGGATGGGTCAGTATAAATGCCCCGCCTCGTAGTGAGCGTTATTTCTGTTTTGAGCTAGGACTTGTTATGTGAGAACCCATACTCACAGCAGGACCTCGCAATAACCGGGATTCGAACACGAGTTCTCGCATTTTTTGCGATTGCACTCTACAGCTATTCGACTATGTCACTGCTTTGGATAATGAAGGGATATACACACGCTACAAATATTCCTGACTGCAGATTACCAAGGCAGCGTATCGCAGCACCTCAGCAACAACGGAATGACAGCTAGTCTGTGGTTCTCTGTAGTGGGAAACTCATTTGAGGTTTAATGCTTATCACAGTCTGATCGCAAAAGTTGAAATAATCCTTTTAGCAAGGATTAGCCGTTAACGGTTCATTGTTTTCAAAACTTTGCACAGATACAGTCCTGATTTCACTGCATTGTCAGATTGTCTAAGTATGATGTTCCAATAGACTGACCGATTCAATTGTGGAGAGGCATACTCTGCCTCACACATGTCTCATTACAGATCGTTTGGGGAAACTGATCTTGGACGGCTGTTAGAGTACTAGGTGGTGTATATCGTAGTTACAGATTCTGCAACCTAACGCATTCCAAACACATGACTTGCTGACGGTGGGCAGCCAGCATTCTTGGCATAGGCCTCTCGCTCCTTATGTTTGACACATGAGGCCCTCTTATGAACAGGAGATAGTTGATGCATTGCCAGACCAGCGATGGGTCATCGGTGGAAGTCTAATGTCCGCGCCTGCTGCTTATCTTTATGGCATCACACCCCATTACTATCTGAGGTTATAAGCCAATAGCAGTAAGGCTAACACGCCGAAAAATCAAACGTACTGAAGGAATGCCTGGTTAGTGATCCAATGGCTGACTGATCATAGCATCCATATTCAGTGACCTCCGTCTGGTCAATAGTGACCTCCGTCTGGTCAATAGTGACCTCCGTCTGGTCAATACCAACATGTAAAGCTTCCGAGCTTCCAACAGTGATCAACCCTCCAAATTCAATTCCCATACTGACCCCCATAGCTGTGGTTACAACCCACCTTACTTTAACCCAATACTCCATCGTAAAAGAGTCACAAAAGCATCTACTTGCACTCAAAGCATGCATATATTGAGTCACTCCTTAGAATTCAATCCAAACTGTCAGGTCCCATTCATTTTTGTTTTTACCTATACTGCGAGCATGTGTCGTAGTTGCATGGTGCCTTTGTAAAATGACATTGAGTGATTATGTAAAACAGTTGCATTCCTAGCACAGGCAGGTTATTTGTCACCTGTAGACAGGTTAGTGACCGCATACATGACACGCCTCTCCTATGCAGTGACTTCTTGATTAAAAGCTTCTCTGTAAAGAAAAAATATTAACTGAAAGATCACCTAAGCCCTACTGTTTGGTGATCTCCTGGTATAGAGTATCATCCAGTGATTTTCTAGTTGATTTGACTCTCATTACATGTCTGATAGGTCATTAGGATAGCTAGATTAACTGTCAAATAAACTTATAATTTAACATTCATCATTTGCACCCCGGTGTCTATATAATAACTCTCTCTTGTAAATCGAAGGCTCTTCAGAATTCAACTACAAAACTCAACTGACTAAATAGGGATTATAATGTTCTATTTTCTGAATAAAGAAAGCTGGAAATTGAAATTGCCAAGATATTTTCAATAACAACTTCTCTCTTGAGTCTGTGTATATGACAGGAGCTGGCTGTCTCATGGACAATGATGTAGTCAATGGAAAAAATTTCTAGAGATGTTCAAACTAAGCTGATTTAGGCCATCAATACAGCTTGTGGTTTTACTCAGTAGCTACGATATCCTGACATCTTGTCTCTACACCACGGATTATTTATAAATGGCACGTCTACATACTAGCTATTACTCACCATATCATATCACCTATTCTAAAACTTTATGTAAATCTGCAGAAAATCCTCTAACCACGGATCCTGCAACACCAGATATATATTGAAAATGCTCAAAGTGGAACCACAAACCATACACATAGTCAATGGCTTCTTCTGTAAAATTTTTAATTATGAAGGTCTGTCTCACCACGCCTAGTAAGCTCGTATAAGGGCATGGATAGTTGGGTATAATCGGTCTCTTGAACGACAAGAAGCCTTAAAATGCTTAGCCATCCAGGGATGGTGGTGCACTAATGCGAATTGCTAGGGGGATTAAGTTTTTAACACCCCAGCGAGTTGTTCCGTGTTTGCACCAGAATTGAGTCACTGATGGTTTGATGTAGGTTACACCCCATTAGATAGTGAATTGACTAGGAACTCTGAGATTCTCTTCTTTTGCATCATGGGATGCAGAAACTGGCCTAGTAAGTCTTTGATTTATGGTTTTCCAATTAAAGTGCATCATTAGAACATTTTCTGCTTGCACCCATGTGCCCCATAGAGAAGGTAACTCAATGAGGTAAACCTTCTTGACCTAATGTCGGGATCTGAAGCCGACGAGGGGGTTGTGAAAGACAATGTTTCGCATGAACTGGGAACCAGACCAGGGCCCTCGGGTCCAAGACCCACTATGCATCCGCTATCACTCCATCGTTTCACCCCAACTCTGACATATGGAAGTTCTCTCATAGCAACATCCTAATCTGCACTGGGATGAGAATCTTTCATTGCTTCATTACTTTATTACTCCATCCTGTTTCTTAGTTATCGGTACAGCTGTTCTCTTGGTGTCAATATCACTGGCACTCTGCACAGGGTCTCCAAATCACAGAGAGATCTCCCATTTGATGTCTGCGATATTTAAAGGTGCTTCCACACTTAATCATTGGAAGCGATTTTGAAGCGACAGCCAGGTGAACGGGCGGTTTATGCATCATTGCATTCTCTCTGATAAAATTTAGGGCCATATAGTCAATGATTACTTCCATTATACTCTGAGTCGCTAAAATGGAAATCATGTAGCCAAGCAAAGAGTATGACAATTGTGTACGAGGAATGATTTCCTATTCATTGTGAGCCTCTAAGGTAAAAAGGATTCAGTCTACCTACCAAATGAAATTCAATGCACAAACTATTAGTTTAGTTCTATGAGGGTGTAGCAGACTGCTTTTACGCTGGATATGGGTTTAGTTTGATACCTTGGGATAATCTTTGACCCAAAGTCCATTGCACTCAGTCGGTGTATTTATGCTTCTATAATCCTGCTTAATTAAATGAACTAAAACTTATCAGTGATCATGCTGGTCTAATGGCTCAGAAATCTATTCAGAAAACTCTAGGAGGATAAAAGACAGTTTGTGACACCAAAAAGTCATGTAGGCAGACTCTTATTCTGTCTAGCCTCTCATTTTACTCTGCTGGTAAACCAGAGCTTACCTTTTAAGTAGACAGTTACTGCTGAAGTTTTGCCCAACCAGAAAGTCAGAACAACCTCTAGGGTATCTGGTTACTGGGCACTTGAAAATGGAGATAATAAACTACACTTGAGACTGCGCGGCCACTTGGATTGATTGATGGTGATTAGGTCTTCGCTCTCTCTAACTTCTTTATTCAAGATAATAATCACAACATATTTCGCATGTCACTTACTAAAATCTCGTAGATGAAACTGATAATCCGAGGTTTTTACCTGGCTGGGAACCAATGCAAAGCCTTGCTAGTATTTTCTAATCCACTCTTATCTTGGATTATCTACATGATTGTGTAAAAGCCGGAACTATAGTCATGTTTTCTGCGAAGGTTAAAACTTCCAATAAGCGAGACTTCGCTTTACAAATACGGTTTACCTAGATTTGATTCTGAACGTCCTTATATAGCCAAGCATCTCGGGGTTAAAGCAAACTCGTTTGCATCGAATAAGCTTCAGCTAGTGCACCTAGAGTGACCTCACGACTGACATCGAACCTGTTTTGTTTTGACTTCTACAAATC
>Ga0224501_10003044_pt1 | contig 13191 bp, 9 predicted proteins | sample SF_Oct11_sed_USG_4_FD_169105 | JGI IMG/M metagenome (GOLD analysis project Ga0224501, IMG submission 169105) | Sediment microbial communities from San Francisco Bay, California, United States - SF_Oct11_sed_USGS_8_1 | ecosystem: Environmental > Aquatic > Marine > Sediment | place: USA... | reverse complement strand
TGGAACGTATGAAGGTTACACAAGGCCTTCCGACGCGTACATCGAGCTGCAGAGACGAGTGTTTGGATGGACAGCTATCGAAGGTTGTCAATGGGCGGAGTTAGGCTCCGACTGGGACGGTCCTGATAGCGGTCTTCGATTTGAACCGGCTTCAATCAGAATCTACCAAGACCTCGTAACAGTACCGGGTGAACAGTATAACCTCAAGTTCTACTTCTCTCCGCGCCCTAACACAGACATTTCTGAGAATGTCCTAAGAGTAACGTGGGATGGAACTGAAGTTGATACGATAAGCCTAGCTGGCGGCAGTGACAACATATGGACGTATTACACCTACACATTAACTGCGACAGGTTACATAACTCGCCTGGAGTTTGCTGATATGGGAATCAATAACGCACTTGGAACGTTTCTGGATGACGTCAGGGCTTGCGGGCCAACTTTTTCTGGCGAAGAGACAGCTTGGGGTGACGGATGCGATTTCCCTTGCTGCAGCTGGTCAATGTACTTCACTCACACCGTCTACGACCCGTAAGAAGTATCTCCCTTTTTTTCTATAATAGTTTCGAGAATCCCACTTTCATTTGCGGAAGAAGTTACGAAAATGACGCGAGTTTGTTACGTCGCATCCGTGGTAATCTCCGTAGTGTTCTTTCACTTTTTCCGGTTGGACGTTTCCGAGGAGCACGGCAATTTCCGTTATGCCTGAGATTCGGAGGCCCTCTAGCATATTTTCCGATATGGGTTTGTTTGCGACAGGGATTAACTGTTTTGGACCAGTGTGAGCTAATGATTTAAGATCGGTTCCATAGCCACCATGAAGTAACACTTTTCATACGAATCACCTATGTTAAATTGTTTTGTAATATATGCTGTTTTGTTAGAGTTCTCTGGTTTTCCGATTCTGATCGAAACTTCAAATGTCCGTAAAAATGCTTTTACCTTTGTTGCTGGCCGGAGTAGATAGACCCATCATATCTAGAATTGTAGGGAAAAGATCCACTAACTTCCGCGGGTTCTTCAGTTTAAGCGATTCGCTGATTATTGAACTTTTCATTACGAAAGCAGCATGACTATTCTTCGAATTAGGTGTGAAACCGTGCATACCTTTAGGAATATTTGAGCCGTTATAGAAATTTGGAGAGATTATAGTGCCTTCGTTAGCTACCCATATGGTGTCGCCATACCGTAAATCGTTGAAGTTGCATCCATAGTCTGCTAGTTCCTTTTCCTCCAAGATTCTACCATAGGGTGTTTGATTCAGGGTTTCTTGAATCCTGGATCTTGAACTATCGGCGTTAAACCAGAACCTAGCCATGGTTGCTCCTAAGAAGAACAGATAATCTCTACACGGTTTAAGTCCAGTCTTTCTTAGTTTGACCTCTATATCTACCGTTGCTTTAGTCGTTACCATGCCGTGATCTCCAAAAACTAAAAGATGAACATCCTTAAAATTTTCATTCAGTTTTTTGACCACTTCACAGATTGCCAAGTCTACTTCGTTAAGGCTTTTCCATGCTTCACTAGATCTAGGGCCAAATTCATGGGACATCCAGTCAACTTCTGCAAAGTGTAACCATAAAAAGGAAATCTTTTGAGAAATCCTCTCACTGAACCTCCTTAAAATCATATGAGTTGACTGATTGCTACCCGGGGAGCCTATGAACAGCCATTCTAGGTTGTTTTTTCGCAAGATATCAAACAATGTTGTTTGGGTGAGATAGTTGGGATCCCATGGGGCATTTTTGTCAGAGAAGTCAAAATAACAAGCCACATCCATAGGCAGATACAGGGCCAGTGTTCCACTAAAATGGAAAAGTTTTCCAGTGGCCACGTTGCACATCTTATTTACAGTTGTACTTCTTTTTGCAATCGGAGATAAGGGCTTTAGGAATGTGAAAGGACTGGTTCTTGGGGAGTAATAGTATCCCCATTTTGCGGAATCGTTTGGGTATACCCCTGCAAACCATGCGGGGTGGAGGGAGAAAGAAAGTTGAGGTATGATGGATCCGCTTACTCCAGTTTCACTTAATGAATGTAGGAAGGGAGTATACTTCTTTGTAATGGAATCGTGTCTTAAAGCGTCTACTAAGATCGCAGCAACTATTTTATTCATTTTGCATTTCCTCAGATTCTTAACATACCACGTGATATTTGGATTGTAGTAGCTATGATGGCTTGGAAATAGTCTTGTATGGTTGGTGGTGAAGGAAAAGGTGAAGCATAAGATTGACGCACATAATCTTTGAGGAGCATCCACAATTCTCTTTTGTTGACGGGAGCTTTGACTCTTAGAACGTTACCACCCATTATTCCCTGAGCCTTTTCCAACGTCTCTTCATTAAGTCCATTCTCTCCTACAGATAGGACAAGTAAGGTCAATACACCTAAAATCTTATTTAGCGGAGTTCTTGAAGGATAATTGTACAGTTTCTTGTTCTTTTGATAAGTTAGGAAGATGGAAGCAAGATTGTGTGAGGGGGGTAGGAATTGTATATTCTCGAAGTTGTCAATTATGGTTGACCACTCACTCTCCTCGATTCCGTAGAGTTTTTCTAGATAAATCTTCAAAACTATGGAAGCCGTCCTAAACGCTTTGAGTGATAAATCAACGGCATTCTTTTCAAGTTCTTTGCTAGGTGTTAGCCTATATCGATGAGCCTTTTTTGCGAGTTCAAGAAAGTCGGTCTCTTGGATTAATGACTGATATGTTAGGTAGTTAAACTCGAAGTGGTTTTGCTTTTGTTTTTCTGTGGGAAAATATACTTTGTTCAAAATCAACAAGGCATCGCGGCAACCAGTGAGCAGCTTTGCGGTTTCAAACATTAGGTGTCTTGATTTCATTTCGGCTGGATTTTCGTGAAGAAAATCTACAGAAAAAGGTATTATTGCGCCTAACATTCGGTCGAAAAGCAAGCGTAAGCCATTGACTTGCGGAATATCTGAGGCGTTTATCTTAGGTACCGACTCAAGTATTTCAAATCCGTAAATGAGTTTAGCTGTCCTCAGCTCGTAATTAAACAATGTGGGATTTACTCTTTGTATTTGCTTCCTGTTCATTACCGCTGATTCGGCGACTGGATGCCCTAACATCATCTCCCTATTATAAAGTCCTATGGAAAACAAGGCATCATTTAATTTGTTGCTTCTAAGTCTTAGGAGGTATGGTTGTGCATCTGAAATGACTAATAAATCATAATCGCTTAATATCTTCACTTTTCCCTCTTCAACTAGAACTGAGCCTTCACCACGTGAATAACTACCAGTTAAATAGATGCTCATAGTTTTTGGAATGCTCCTTAGGATCTCACGGCATAGAATTCTCAGATTCGTTGTTAAGATGCCATTTATAGTGTTTCCTAATTCACCTCTATAAGTAGTAGTTTTCCAGTTTATTTTACCTGTGAAACTGTTCATTGGCTACTCCCTATTTCGCACAAATCATGATTTGCTCGAGATGCCATACGCCATTTTGCCATTTAATAGTCATCACACGTCGGTGTCCTGAAGACTAAGTTGAATTTGTTTTGTGACCCTCCGACATTCCACTGAAAAATAAGAAACTTAGTCTCCGACGAATCCAAAGTTTTCAGATAAGCCTGCCGGAGGGTAAATCTTTCACAAGTTCCATTTATGATCTCGATCTTTAGTGAATAATTCCACCTCGGCTTTAGCTATGTAATCATCACTTAGTGAAACATCAATGTTTCCTTTTCCGTATCTCCCTGTAGGCCAAAAATCGCTCGATGCTTGATCATCATCTGCTGAACCAAATGATTTTCCTTCAATCAAATGATTGACCGATTGCCATTTAAAAACATAAATCTTTCTTGCGACTTCAAAAATGGGTTTACCTAAATATAATGGATAGATATCTGACAGCCACTCAAGACGATCTTGCTCCAAACGATAAGTTAGCACTACATATACTTCCTTCACTCCTGTCAACTCTGTTACTCTTTCTAAGGGGAAAAACGAAGGATCCGTGATTAAATCTCCCCAAAGTTCCCAGAATGTTGGGTAGTGAATGGATGAAAATATCGGCAGACTCCCGTTTTCAGTATCGATTGTTTTGAAGCCGAACTCTGAAAGTACAGCACAACCTGTATAAATATCTCCGAATATGAAAAAGTCATGATCGTTCGCTACCTCTTTAATAGATCTGACAGCTTCAAAATCATAATCTGAAACGTATTTTAACATTTTGCCCTTATAGACAAGTACTTCACCTGTTTCTCTAGGGAAACCTCCATATAGCGAAGCAGTAATACACCCTGACAAAATCAATACTAAGAAAACAGAACTCAAATGTTTACTCAGGGATAAGTGAAACTTTCCTATGGAAATTCTTATTTTTCGTGATGCACCTTGGACCCATTCCTTTAACTGATAAATGCCTACGCCTACAAGAGGAAACGAAACGAAATTCAATGGATAGAAAAATCTATAATAATCGTATTCCCATATTTTCGGAAAAATGAAAAAGTATCTATGAATAATCATACTTACAATATAGAAAACCAAAAGTGAAAGAGTTATAAAAACCCATTCCAAATCTAACTTTTTCTTAAGACTCCCAAAGATTCCAAGTAAAATGAAAATATACAAAACATAAGAAAAATTGTTAAGATAACAATAGAATAACTGTAGATTCAAGGGGATAGTAGCGTCATACCATAAAGGATGAAAAACCAATTCTATCCATCCTGCTATATCGAAATCAATACTTAAGTATCCACTATACCCGAATACATTTCCCCTAATAAGAGAAGCCAGTGAATATACAAAAAGTAAAGATGTGGATGCTAGAGCGGCAAGAACAAAAAAACCAGCCGCTCCTTTCCCACTTCTGATGTGATACTTATGCTGAGACCCCAATGGTTTGATTTTGCTTAAGTAAATACTTAACACCATAACTATCAATGCAGAAACACCTACAAAAACGTGAATTAGGCATGTTGCAATCGTGAGAAATGTTGGAACAAGGAAGTCTTTGGGGCCCATCTTGCGACTTCTGATGTATTTGATCCAAAATAGAATCGCCAGAAAAAGGAAAGCGAATGCAAGTGTCTCAGGGTTGTCTGGGGGCACAACCAAAAAAATGTTATGCTGAGAAAAAACGAGAGCAACGCTAGCGACAAGCGCCAATTTTTTGGCCTGAGGCTTCATGAATGTAAAGAGGCTATATACAGATGCTGGGACATATATAGAGTACAAAAATGGAGTGAGAAATAGATTTATCCATATGGGGTCTACTTGAAGCAGTCTCGAGAAAATCACAACTAATGAATAGTGGCCTATGTATTCTATCTGCTTATGTATCGGCGAACTTGCGTGTTCAATTTGGCTTGGATTTGAAACAAAACGTCCGAACTCAGCAAAATGTCTCTCCCAAGCAACATGTGACCATACTCCAAACTCTGCGGGATGCTTCAAAACAAGCAAGTAAATCGAGGTCGGGATAAAGATTAATAAAACGACGTATACTAAAAGTATTTTTGGTTTTCTAGTTTTGAAAAGTATGATTATTAACAAAGAACTCACGGCCAAGAAAAACGAAACAAAGAATTGTGGTGGAACTATATCCCAGGGCGATCTGAGAGACTCACCTGTTCGGACAATGGTCAGTGAGAAAAAGCAAAGAAAAACAAGAAAGAGATAAAAAACATCGAATATCATATGACTCTGTGTTTGACAGCAATCATTCCTATGTAGTTGGTTTTTATTTTCGACATGATTTACTCTTCCATTAAAAAAAGATGTGACAAGAGTTAATCCTGCTAATGCAAAGGTCATCGTAAATGGAGATAAATCATGGATGAAGTAAGTTAAGGATCCTACAATCGAAGTTAGACCGATGAATAAAATGGATCCGTAAAACACTCGAAATCCTAATCGGTCCTCTCCAAAAAGTATTTTTCCAATGAAGACGATGTTAGGTATAGAATACATTAAGAAAAGAATGCCGCCAATCTGATATGAGCCTATGTTGAAGTTCAGCCACATTCCGATTAGGGCGAATAAAGCAATGAATGAAAAGCTGTATTTTCTATTAGCAGCTATTCTGTATTCCAAAAAAGACAAGAAACCGATGAACCTCATCTCACTGATCACTTTGTAGTTATACCTAATCGATTGTAGCTCAAGATGTTCCTCATCGAATCTTCTTTACACATATCATCTGATGTGCAAACTTAGGTATGAAATAGCAAAACGGTGCAAATAAAAATAGAAGTGGTGCAAATGCAAGGTGTATGTACATTTCCTGAGGTCCATCCGCGCCAAATACTTCATATCCTAAGTTATCGAGTTCATGCGGTTCAAAGCCGCATAAGTGTTTTCTTCTAGGGTCGTCCAGGTGACCGACTAAGGAGTCATACTTTTTGGCTTGGTCTATTAGTTCTCTCATGAGCATGGGCATTTTTTGCTGGAAACCAACAGGTGTGCCAATTATCACTTGTGACTTAGCCAACCTTTCGAAGTCTGCCATGACTCTTACTGCCTCTCCCTTTTGCAAATGTTCTACAACTTCTGTACACAGTACAGTATCAAATATTTTTTCCTTAAATGGTAAGAAGCGTATATCGCAACATACGACCTGGTCGTATATTTGCTTTGCTCTGCCCAGATAGGCGCGAAAAACATCCGTTCCAATCGCAAACATTTTTCGTTGCTTCATAATTTTCTTCATCCTCTCTCCCCTTCCGCATCCAGCATCCAAAAGAGTCTTCGTTTCTTCACCGATGAATCGAATTACTATGTTGTCATACATGAAGAAGAAAACCCTAAGCCTTAAGATGTAGGATGCTACTCTAGAAGTAGCAGATATCACTCAATTTCTCATCTATTTGCGAAACTTCTTTGATCTTGTTTACGCAAAGTGTTTCAATATTCTTTCGAGTTTCTCTGTATGATGTTTCCATAAATAGTTATTCTCAGCAATTCTCTTAGTCACTCCACCAATCTTGTAGCGTTCTTCGTCATTTTCTAAGAGAAAATCTATAGCCCTTGCCATCTCATCAGGGGCATTCTGTCTAACCAAAATTCCTGCTTTTAGCCCTTTGAACATCTCCCGGATTTCAGGCAGATTTGTCGCCACTATAGCTTTTCCTGCCAACATATATCGCACAATTGCGCCTGGAAAAAAACCGGATGGATAAGTCAACTTATAAGGTGCAACGCATACGTCTGCAGCTGAAATGTAATAATCAGCTTCATCTGGAGATAGCTTACCAGTATAGAACACTGGCTTATCGATTCTCTTGATATACTTATCCAACTTTTTGAAAGTGTACTTAGAACCTCCAGAAATTATGAGAACGACGTCTTCATAGTTTAGATTGCCCATTGCCATTATTAAGCACTTCAAGTCATGCCAAGGTGACATCGAGCCGAGATAATAAACAATTTTTCTTTTCCGTAACTTATGGAAAAACTTAATATAGTCAGGGTTTCGCTGTAAAAACGGATGAGTACAGACAGGGATTCTAGAGATCTTCTCATCATCAGCGCCTAAAGATGCAAGCCTTTTTTCTAGAACCCTTGAAGGAACGATTACATGCTCTGCTGGTTCAACTATTTTTCTAAGCCAAAAATAGCCTCTCATCCTTTCCTTCAGAGACGCTCCAGCTGAAAGCCCTTTTGATAAATCAGATTCGTAGTTGAAGCATATCTGATCCTCCCAAAATTCAAGTATAAGAGGTATCCTTAAGGCTTTAGCCACCTCTGTCGGATAAAGATCTGGATAAAAGGGAAAAGCATAAAGGATGTCTATGTCATTTTTGGTGAAGAAGATAATCGCCGAATCCTTCATTATATCGTCAAATTTAATTTCCAATAATCTACGTATGTATGCAGAAATCACGAATTTTTGTCCGGTAATTTTGAATAATTTATGGGACCGCAAATAACCTAGGAAACCCAAGAAATTGAAATTCGTACGGGAAATCAGTGGAGGCAGGCATAAGCATGCCTCAACATACGCTGGCATTTTGACTACAGAACCTACTAGGTAAATTTCATGCCTAAAAGAAAGATCCCTCATAAGTTGATGGTAATCGTAAAAAAAGACGTTTGACAAGCTAATAGCTGGTGAAGCAAGAACACCTATTTTCATTCTAACTCCAACATTAGGTCAATAAATTACTGCTTATTGGTAAATGAAAACCCCTTGAATTTGTCCTGCTCCTTTTATAATAACTGTTTTAAGGTAAAGGTTCACAAGTTTTTGATATGCTATAGCAAATTTTCCTGTCTCTTTTGGGGAAATAATTGTTGGAGAGAAAAGAGAGAAAATCTGTTGATCATTAATCTTTCTTAATCTTTGAACAAGTTTTCTTTTTTCAGCTATCCTCTTCATACTGGTGATTAGATATACGAGTATTTTAGGAATGTTCACAAGGTAGCCTACTTCTTTGTAAGAAACGAATGCGAATAGTTGAGTAACTACTGCATTAATGATTAGCAAAGCAAGAAGCTTTGCGAGATTACCTCTTTCTAAGTTCTTACAAAAGACAACTAACATATTTCTGTAGAAATGGTAATAGGTAAAAGGAGAACATCTAGTACTACCCGCACCTTTATGAAAGATTACAGATTTAGGAACGTAAATTACTTTGAACCCCAAAAGGCGGGTCCTCCATCCAATGTCTAGATCATCTTGGTACATAAAAAAATCGGGATAAAGCGCATACCCAAAAATGTTAATTAGTCTCCTCTTCAGCAGAAAAGAGGCACCAGAAGGATGTGATACTTCAACTACTTCTTCGTACTGACCTTGATCTTTTCTTAGCATTCCACGATCCCACCCCTGCCCTATTATATTCATTGCTCCCCCTGCTCCGTCCAGAACTGTTGGGTTATCCATACAGAGTTTCTTGGAAGTGCAAATTTCTATGTTGTCATTACTCAACGCTGGCTTAACCAACTCTGTTAACCAGTTTTCATCAACAACAACATCATTGTTCAAAATAGTGAGATATTCACCTTTAGCGTATTTAACCCCGATATTCACACCACCAGCCCAGCCATAGTTTTTATCGAGTTTAACAACATGTAGTGTAGGGAAATCCTTTTCTAACAGTTGTAAACTTCCGTCTGTAGAGTTATTATCAACGACTATTATTTCATATTTTGAACAAGGGTAACTATTTTCTTCAAGAGATCGAAGGCATTTTTCTAAGTGATGCCTTCCGTTATAATTAACAACAATGATGCTAACATAAGGCAAATTGAGAGTTTTCATGGAACCAGTCAGTTTAATAGTCTCCAGCTAATTATCAACCTTAACATATCAGAAATTGGTATAAGCAAATTCGCCTTGATTAACTTTTGATCACTTAATTTGCGGTTTTTTTGAATAATTAAGCGTTTCTTCCACGTTTTTCTAAAGTTTTTGATAGGCCAAAAGACCGCTTTGGATAGCAATACTATTCCTTTACTGTCAGCTTTTTTGAGTAACAATAGTAGTTGAAGAGTGCAATAAAAAAACGAAAAAATAACGCCAACCAATGCTTCCCTAAATTCAAAGTTTTTAATAATAGATGCTATCGAATTCTTGTTTCCATGATATATAGTTAGTGGAGATATCAATCTTGCACCAAGTAAACTCTCTAAGCGGAATTTTCCTTCGCATTTAGGGCTGCTTCCTCCAGCAAAGTGATAGACAACCGAACGAGGAGCGTAAGCAACACGATAACCATAAACCCAAACTCTTAGACATAGATCATTCTCATCCGAATACATGAAGAAGTCCTCATCAAATCCGCCTACCATCCCAAAAATTACCTTCCTCATCAAGAAAGAAGCCCCGCAAATTGATCCCACTAGACAAAAATCACTATTAGGCTCTTGCCAATGAAATGGATAAAAAAGAGTCCCACCTAATAGATTCAAAAAACCCCCAGAGTACTGAACATGATTGGGATCGTCCATAAGAATTACCTTGCTCCCGCAAATCGCTATTTCTTCATCAAGATGCATTACATTTACAAGTTCCCTCAACCATTCTTTATCCACAATGGTATCATTGTTAAGAAAAACTACAAGGTCTCCCTTTGCGATATTAACTCCTCTATTATTACCGCCCGTATAGCCGTAATTTCCACTAAGTGCAAGAATCTTCACCCAAGGGAAGTTTTTCTCTACATACGCTACGCTGCCATCTACCGATCCATTATCTACCATTATCACCTCATAACATGATTTTGGATAGTTCATTTGAGAAAGAGACGACAAGCATCCATAAAGAAACGATCTACCATTGTAATTAAGTATTATAACACTAACAAATGGTAATGCATCGGTCATGCTAGTAATTTCTCCAGTTTTCAACCCACTTCTTGATTTGAAAAGTATAAGAGAGCAGATTCACGCGTATTTTTCCCTTTGCAGTGCATAAAAGTGCAGTTCACCATCACTTCCAATACTTGATCAACTCGCCCATAATTTTCTTTGGAATTGCACTATGATCTAGAACATTAAAAGCGAGCGCAATAGACTAGTCTTGAAACAATTGACTTTCGAAAATTCTACAAGATACACAGCATTCATTAGGACTTCACTCATGTCTGACCAAAACCAAAACTTTGTACATCCGCTCGCCGATTTTTTCCGCTGTCAAATTCTCTGAAACATGCCGCCAGCCGTTTCTTCCAAGCTCAGCAGCTAGCTTCTTATCTTTATAAAGCCTAACAACAGCGTCTGCAAAAGCATACACATCCTTAGGCTTCACAACCAAACCTGAACCAGTAGCCTCAACATACCTAGCCGGTTCACCGCTAGAAACACAAATTGTGGGCTTACCGTAAGCCTGATACTCAAAAACCTTAGTTGGAAGTCCCTCATCCACAGAACTTGCAGAAGCCATCGGAAGCAAAAAAACATCAGCAGAACGCAACAAAGCTACTAACTCATCCTTAGGCAGAAGGCTTGTATCAAAAACAACATTCTTGAGATTAAAGCTCCTAACTTGTCTCCGCAACCTCGGGGCAAGCTCCCCGACACCCCTAATCACAAAAAGAACATCCTTGTTTTCTGCCAAAAGACTCGCAGCCTTCAAAACTATATCAAAATCATAGCCCAAGCCTAAAACACCAGAATACATAACAATAAACTGTTCATTCGAATTCCTATCCGCATTAAAAGGCTTGATCCCGTCAACGCCAACCTCAACGACGTGAATTTTCTCTGCACAAACACCATACTTCTCAACTATCCTGCGCTTATACCCCGGGCTTAGCGGCGTAATAGCTGCCGGAACAACATAAGAAAACCAAGCCAAAAAATGCAGCATCATCCGCATCAACCTAACCCGCACAAGTCCTAACTCATAAAAAACCTCAGGCCACAAGTCATCAACATTCCTTACAATAGGCTTCTGCTTAACAAAGCCGTAAACAATGGCTGAATAAAAGCAGAAGAGGTTAGGATTAGCAGCCCAAACGACATCGAAACCCTCAATAAAAGGCAAAGCAAACAAGGAAGAAACAATAAAGCAGGCATGTAAGACAACCCTGTTAGCTAGACTGCTATGCGGTAAAGAAGGAATCCAAACACGCAACACCTTTGCACCGCCAGCTTGTTCGGCGACTATGGGCTTACCCTTATACTTCACCGGCACTTTCCCATGTGGATAATGCGGAAAAGCAGCAATCACTGTGACGTTACAACCCTTATTAATTAAACCTTTGACCACGTTCGAAGCCCTAGCACTACCTCCACCCATATCCGGTGGAAAATACTGAGCGATTACTAAAACGTGCATAATGCCCTGTTTGCTTCCACGTGATTTTTGTTCATTGATGTTTACTCTTCGCTTTTGCTGATTGATACCAATCGATCGTTCTCTCAAGTCCCTTTACAAAGTCGGTTTTTGCCTCGAACCCAAACTCTTTTTTGGCTCTGCTAATTTCAAGGCATCTCCTCGGTTGCCCGTCCGGCCTTGAAGTGTCCCACAGAATTTTTCCTTCATATCCAGCAAGTTCCGCTATCAAACTAACTAGCTCTCTTATCGTAATTTCCTTGCCTACCCCCAGATTCACCGGGTCTGGTTTATCATATTTTTCAGCTGCCAGAAGAATCCCTTCAGCCGCATCTTCCACATACAAGAACTCTCGGGAAGCCTTCCCAGTGCCCCAAACAACAACCTCTTTTTTCCCCTCTAACTTCGCGTCCACCATCTTCTTTATAAGCGCGGGAATAACATGCGAGCTTTCAGGATCAAAATTATCCCGTGGTCCATACAAGTTAACTGGCAGCAAAAAGACAGCATTAAAACCATACTGCTGTCTGTAGGCTTGAGCCTGAACCAGCAGGATTTTCTTGGCAATACCATAAGGTGCATTCGTTTCTTCGGGATAGCCATTCCACAGGTCTTCCTCTCTGAAAGGAACCGGAGTGTACTTCGGATAAGCACACACAGTCCCTACCGCCACGAATTTCTGCACTCCTTCTTGTCTAGCAGCTTCCATCAGCTGAATCCCCATTACAGCATTATCATAAAACAAAGTTGCAGGATATTTCCTGTTGAATCCTATACCACCAACTTTAGCTGCCAAATGAATAACAACATCCATATTCTTTACGGCTTTTGCACAGTTCTCCCACTTTCTCAGATCCGTCTCTTCACTTCTCGGAATCCGAATGCTTCCAGGATCTACCTTCCTTTCATTTACCAGCTTCTCAACTATAAAAGAGCCTAAGAACCCAGCTCCACCAGTCACCAGTATCATCTTGTCCGCCCAAAACCCCATCCTAATCCGTCTTCCACCATCTACCCGGAAACTTCTTCTCCACGATTTTATCTCCCTCTCCAACGGGTTCCAAACCCGCTTTGTGCATGTCAGCATCAACCATTACCTTAATCAAGTCTTCAAATTTAATCTTCGGCTCCCAGCCCAATCTCTTCTTGGCCTTACTTGGATCAGCAACTAATTCCTCAGTTTCAGTAGGCCTAAAATACCTCGGATCAATCTCTACATGTCTTTCGAAGCGAAGATCAACATAAGACAAAGCCTTTTCAACAAACTCTCTAACCGAATGCGCTTCACCGGTTCCTATCACAAAATCTTCCGGTTCATCAAGTTGTAGGATTCTCCACATCACCTCCACATACTCTGGAGCATATCCCCAATCCCGTTTTGCATCGAGGTTCCCCAAATAAAGAACCTTCTGTTTCCCAGCCAAAATGTT
>Ga0224501_10003042_pt1 | contig 13192 bp, 11 predicted proteins | sample SF_Oct11_sed_USG_4_FD_169105 | JGI IMG/M metagenome (GOLD analysis project Ga0224501, IMG submission 169105) | Sediment microbial communities from San Francisco Bay, California, United States - SF_Oct11_sed_USGS_8_1 | ecosystem: Environmental > Aquatic > Marine > Sediment | place: USA... | reverse complement strand
ATATGATATAATATAATATGATATAATATAATATAATATAATATAGTATAATGTAATATAATATAATATAACATAATATAATATAAGTGTGCTCAATGGATTAGCAAATGCCATACATTTTGTGGCAATTCTTTCACCTCCAGACCAGTGCAGTCGGGCCATTAAGGTCGCCACAGCACATCCATGTGAGACTAGCAACTGGCTAGTAAGTACATATTACAGGACTTACCTTCAGATACATTAGCATATCTAGTAGGTGGATTGAAAACAGGACTTCGGTTGCTATCATCGATAATGTTTATGGTAACAAAGGTGTCTCCTGTGAGCTTGGGTTGCCCTCTATCTGACGCTCGTACCTACACGCATTCGAGAAATTACAGTAAGAAGGTAGTAAGTATAACCACGAGCCCCCCAAGCTATATAAGGTCATTTTATCTAAACCTAAGCACAGGTGGTCAGAAGAGATACACAAATATCTGAAAAGGGGACAAATTTACATATTTACATTCCAGTAAGAAAATCGTCGCCAACCCCCGTTTCGGCTGCTTTTAATTTATTGATCATAGAATTCATCCGACCTTGTTCAGTCCAACGTACTTACCCTCAGGTGATACCTAGGAGTGACATCATAGTTAAGGACAGCCCCCTGTTTACGGGAGATAACTCCTGTATCAGTGTCAATACTGAATGTGTCAGCATCACCGGACACGATGCTGTACTCGAGAGCAGCATTCTGACCATAATCTCTGTCCTCTGCCCGAACACGTATCACTTCCACACCTGCAAGATGTCCAAAGGTGAACTATAGAATAGCCATCTTACAAGGGACACTTGCAGTCCGCCACAAATGAGAACAGAGGACGGGGCGCACTATAATATTATTGCCATCGCCTGGCCACCTAATACGGTATAACAGCTAGTTCACGGCCGTCCTACAAGGCATGGCTGAAATGGCCGCCGCAGATGAGGAGCAGAGAGAAAGTCAAAGTCCAATAAAATTATGGACTGAACTGACATAAACACGCAAGAACTCATCTCAAAATGTATATGCAATAACGCTCCCTGTCAGTTTTATTTCTCACAGGCTCCTCAAAGAAAAAGAGACTTTTCAAACCATCTTTGGAATAATATCCTTTTTTATCGATAGATTAACAAAGTGTTGAATTATTTTTATTATGTATTAGGAAAGTTTAGATTTTAACACCGAACATACATCTCCAATAGACCCCCAACAGTCTATTGCCAAGGGTGGCAATGTCAACGACGTCCTTCATAGTGGTTTCAGAATCTGTTGAGCGCTTACCTGGTCGGATATTCTCCAGAATACTTGTCGTGTAATTTCTCGGGAAGGCTGGTGCATTGTTATTGATATCTGTGATGAAGACATTAACCTGGGCAGTGGATCTGAAATCAGGTCGTGCAGCTCCGTCCACAAGATTACCAGCGGAGATGTTGAGCGATATTCTGGATGACAACAGACAGAGATTAGATTTTGTATGCGCAAGGCTGCAAGAATCTGGTGGCAGATTGGTGGTGAATCTAAAGAGTCAACTGTGATTCAAATCTTTCTCCATGAGACCGAACGGAGATTACTATTGCGGAGAAATGAGCAGGCTTCAAATCGACATAAAAAATCCTGAAATTTTCAGCCAGACATAAAGAACAAACACACCTACCTTCCATTCTCATTGCCGTCAGTGAAAAGCAGAGGTCGACTGACATTCAGTTTTCCAGTGATTGGATCTATAGCGAAGAGACCTGTCCTATCAGATAGTATTGAGTATCTAATACGATTATTTCCATTACGCGAACTGTCCCTATCAGTGGCCTGCAAATATAGAGCGAAGAGAGTCAACATTACTGCTTTATTATATAAAACAAATACAATAGAATGAAAAATGATATAAAATATAACATAATACAATACAATAAAATATGAAATAATAAAACATATAAAAACACAAAATAAAACGATATAAAATAGGTAATATAGTATATGATACCAGGCAATTCAGTATCACATACTTCAATATCATTAGTATTTTATACCTAATTATATCATATTTTTTTGTACACTTTGCATTACAGATATAATATAGTATGGTTTAATTTTATGTTACAAGAAACAAAGTATTTAGTTATCAATAATATGATAGAACATTTCATAGTAAAATATACTAGTATATAATCAAGTAAAATATAATATATTATAATAATATTACATATATATCAACCTGTATAGGAGGCCCTGTGAGTGCTGTCATCTCCTCCATAGCTCTGAATGTAAAGATATCTGCTGTAAACTCAGGCTCATTATCGTTCTCATCAGCTATAGTTATGTGCAGGGGAAGACGAGTCTCGTGTCCGTTACCACCATTATCTAAACAATGAAAGGGCTGACTGAAATTCACAGCCAGGGCCTATATTACTGGTATGTTCTGATGGCATAATAAAGCTCTAAGTGATTTCCTGTGGGTTAGTCTAGAAACTGTGGCTGATTGTAGCTCCAAATATTAATATCAATCTATACTACCATAGGGTGACTGGTGGCATCCGTCCACATGGGGAGATGAATGCGGAGGCCTGGCAAGGCTGACATGGCAGAGGTTGACTATGCCCAGTGCCAGCTTAACTCTACCCCCTGACTCAGTGTGAACCAATATGTCTCATAACTGAACAGAAAATTTTGATCAGTATAGAAGTCTGTAAATATGACTCATTCCTAGACTTTTTCCCTATTCCTTACCAGTGGCTAGGATCTGCAGGTTGTACTCCGTAACTGATTCGTGATCAAGACAATTTCCTGTTCCAGCCTTGGTGCAGTCTGAGAGTCGTAACACAGCAGATATAGGATCCAGCAAAAACTTATTGTTACCGCTGCCAATCAGCGAATAGCGAATACCGCGTGTACCGAATAAACCATAGCTGTCGATGTCAAAAGCCTACATCAGACAAAACCATTCCTATCAATAATAGCGAAGTTTGAAAACGCACCTGTACATGGAAACAACAACCTAGCAAAAAATAAACTGATTTCAGAGTCGGAAAGCTTGTTGTTCTTTCGTCAACCGGCCTTTTGACCATGACTACGGATTGAATTTTAACCAAAAAGCAGCAAATATCAACGCATCACAAAAACTTGGGAGCACTTCTTTGCTGTACGACTCTTAAAAAGAGTTATTTTCTCACGCAAAAAAAAGACAACTCTTAATTCATGTGAACATGCATACCTTTGGCAGATCTATGATGTCAGCACCAGGGGCTGTCAGCTCACTCAAATCAGGGATTTCGACAGAACTCTGGTTGAAATGAGGAGCGTTGTCATTAGCATCCATCAAATGCACTGTCACTACTGCAGTACTACTCAGGGCATTCTCAGTTCTGACTTCTTGGGCAACAACCTAAAAATAAAACATCCGCAATGAAGGCATAGTGATATAGCTCAATAGCTCAACATTGAAAATTCCTTGGAGCTCTGTTAAATAGGATGGCTAATAAGTTCCCGGGTAGAACAAAGAAGACAACGGTGGGCTCTTTAAAATCCCAACAATCAATAGCGCAGTAAAAAAACTACACCGTCGCAACTAACCTACTCCTTATACATCTTTTTTAAGAAGTCTGGATAATATGCACATATAAGGGCTATACATGTATATCTGCCACGATACTTACCTCTATTGTATAGATACGCCTGCCTCGGTCATAATCCAGAGCTGAGCTATTTTTAACCAGAAGTGTTGCGGTGGTAGAGCCCTGAGCCTCTGGAGGACTGATCTCGAATATGTCTCCGAATTCTCGTAGCTCAGTGAAGATGAACTTGAAGAATGCATTGTTGCCCTTTAAAGAAGAGTAAGTCAAATGATAAAACGTGAATCTGGAGATGCATACTCAACTCCTGATTGGTTGATTGACCTTGTTGGTCTCGAAATGCAGCGCAGTAAGCCGAGACGCAGATTTATTTAAATAAATCGTAGGATGGTGATCTAATGTATAGTTACTCCTAACTTCCAATTCTTCTAGTGGTTGTTAAACAAGGGAAATTATCATGGATTGTCGATCAGGGGCTTAGTTGATGAACTACCGCATATCAACCAAGCATGTGTCTTCGGTCTCACCTGATCTGAGTCAGTAACAGACATAAGTAGGTCAGGTAGAGCCTGTCCATTCTGTAAAGCCTCAGAGATATTAACGGAGTAATGAGACTGTGAGAACTGTGGAGGGTTATCATTCACATCCAGAATGGTGATGGTAACATCCGCAGTGGATCGAGTGTATACGTCGTTACCGAGGGAACCGTTAGGAAACAACTCGCGAGCCTACAAGGATAGATGTGGGATAAACTACGAGGCAGGACAGTGGGGTAGGCCAATGGCTAAAGCGCTTGGGTCAATCAAGAGCAAAAGATACCGAGTTCAAGTCCTAGTCTTGATGAGCACCAACTGTGAGAATGAACTCCTTGCATATAACTCTGAGCTCATACAGCTCCAACAAGCCTTGAGTGCCCAAGTAGAACAAGAAATTTGGCGAGGAAAAATATTGGAGACAAACAAGACTGAACTTTAATAATTATAGAGAGGTTGAGATGCGAACGGTGTGCCGAAAAGGTTTGCTCTAACCGTTGGCCCAACATAACTATTATGAGTAGAGAGATTAAGACGCTAAGTTTCAAGGTAATAGTTAGTGCAACCCTTTGAGAAATGATGGAAATCCAGCGGCGACGATGACCAAAACAAGGTCGCGGTCTCACTTTCACACAGTTATATACTGTAGTTACTACAGCGTAGAGCCCAGGGAATTTCGTGATAGAGCCCTTCAAAGACGAACCTACTGCAGTGCTAGTACTGGAAGCGCTTGTTGGGAAACTCGATTTACAGAGTTATTTTTATAATGGGTTGTTGGGCACACCGGACACCGCTATCATAATGAATAAAGACAGATATATTGCTTTCAGCAAGATATCCACGTAGGTTTTACCGATGTCTACGGCGAGTAGACCAAGATAACAGTAATGGGAGCTGTTACCAATTAGAGAATCTCATCAGCTTGGCGAAAGGTTAAAAGTCATCTGGGGAATCTTTTTGGTCACATGACAAACGCACATTTTTATGACATATCGCGCGCGCGTATTAGCAACTGTTACCGTGGCAACCGTTGGCGTCTCAACCTCTCAGATAATAATCATAAATTATAATAGCCGAACAGAGTTACTGTCTATGCTGTTTACTCACAGCTACTGTCAGAACCACCAGCCCATCTGTGATGAGGTCAGATTCTCGATCCAGTAGTTTAGCAGTAGTGATATTTCCAGATATTGGGTCTATTTGGAAGTAACCTCCCATATCTAGACAATGATGAGAAAAAAATACAAGTTTAATGCGGTCTGGTTTTCAGACATGTGAACTCATCTGGCAAAAATGAAACATGAAGTTTTATAGAGAAGACACCAGTAGTTTTTCATACTGTTGATGTTTCTAAGCCGTTGGACATGGAAATATAATAGAATATTGAGAATGACAATTCTTTTGATGCATGTGGGAACAGGTAAAACTTGTGATACTTACTCAGCGCAAGCTCATATCTGATTGGTCGAGGGACAGTGTCACGGTCTTTAGCCAACACAGATAGAACATATGTTCCCTAAAATAAAACGAATAGCATGTACATATGAACTCAAATAATGCAAATGCAAATTCTCATTGGCCATTTTGGCGCACAGCCTTTCTACTTACAATACTCACACATAAACACAGGTCACATCAGACAATTTCACAAATCTCCTTTCCATGAAACTGGCCAGATTTACAAGTATCCCCATGGTGACCGGCCTACCAATCCTTGCGGGATTCCAAATTTGGAGAAAAACCTGCGCGGACAAGCGCTTAAAGACTACTGATGATATGTTGATATTTTATACAGAGACTAGCGCCAGCGACATTTGTGAAGCGGCGTTGGTGAGAGAAATTACCCTATCTGCTCAATCTAGTGATAATACGGTTAGGGAAATGCAAACCTACCCGCTCAACGTCTTCATTTATAACCTCATTGAAAGATCCGACAAAATATGGAGGAGAATCGGCAACATCATTGACAGTCACCTCAAATGTCTGGTCCTCGTGATTTATTCCATCCTGAAAAAGGATCCTTGTATAAGCATATTATAACATATAGGGCTGCACGATTTTAAAAATTTACTTGCGATTCGAATTCCGTAAATGGCTTTTGCAATTTGCGATAAACTGCACTATGACTGTGTTGACTGTTGAGTGACTGTTGAGTGACTGTTGAGTGACTGTTGAGTGACTGTTGAGTGACTGTTGAGTGACTGTTGAGTGACTATTGAGTGACTGTTGAGTGACTGTTGTTTCTTCATCAGTCTCTCCTTTTTTTCAGTGAAATAAAGTCACACACCGACTTTCTTCGTTGATCTGCCATGATTATTCTCTTACTAGGTTATACATCATCTCAATCAGAATTAAAAATTATTATTTTAAATTATTATTTATCTGAGCAGAAACAACAGCAACAAAATAAATGCCTGTGCTGTGACGTATAATAATTTCGTGTAGCCGACAGGTGATTTTTTGAATTGCTTTAAAGCAAATGAAAAAAAAGTTGCGATTTGCACATCAAGGCTCAGAAAAACGCGATTTTTGATCAAATCCAAAGATCGTGCAGCCCTAATAACATATAACATACTTGGGCACCTTCAATACGTTATCATGAACCTTTATATCCTGCGCGTTATGAGACTGGAAAAATTGCACCAGCTATATTATGTCTGGTCTTTTGCCCGGCTAAACTGTGCTGTCTGGCACCCCTTTTTTGCGAGCAATTTTGCCAACCATTTTGTAGGAGGAAGAAGCACAGAAATAAGGGTTGCTTTTGTTTATAGCCCACATTACTATTCTCTAGATGAGGTTGTGAGGTTTGCTCTCTGGTAAACAGGGAAACTTTGTTGAACCTCAGAAGCGAATTAAGTTCGCATGCCCTTGCTGTCACCGCTATCGACTTCAAACCCGCAACTGCGAATCGTATATTCTAACCACTGACCGCTGGTATTCCATTATAATCCATGAGCTACTCAAGATTGGCAAAAAGATACTCACAAAAGCTCGTAGTATGATTTGATAAAGTTTGGGCTGAGTCTCGTAGTCCAATGCTCGTTGCAAGTAGATCTTTCCTCGCCATAGTCGATTGGTAGCAGAAGTTTTATTCACAGAAAACATATTGCAGGCTTGAGGTGATGCCGGGTTTATATAACACTCCACTGACAATCGTGAATTCTCAATGTCGACATCATTCACTGACACTTCAAATACAACATGGCCGACTGGAGTATCCTGCAAGTATAATCGACTCGTTTGAGGTGTCAAAAATGAAATATAAAATATGCTAGCTCGCCATAAAGCGGTCAATTTAACCCAATAATAATCCTGGAGTAGTGGAGTCTGTCAAAGCTTGACATAGATTGAGGAAGAATAACTATATACTCAGTCCAGTCTTGTTCAGTAGGCAAGCCATTAGGGTATTAAGCCCCCCACCCATCTTAGAGCTCTGTCTTAATGTTAAGCCATATATGTTTCTGTGTAAATCAAACCCATACCTCATCAAGTGCGGTAGAGTATCGATTGTTTGAGAAGGCAGGAGCATTATCATTCACATCCAGTATTGTTATTTCTTTAGTGTACGGAGTCTCACTATCCTCATCACTAACGACCAAGTGAAAACTGGCCTTGGGATTCAACTACAACATAACAAATTATACATACAAAACGAGCCCTTCATTGTTATTAAAAGGGTAAGCCTCGGCTAAAAGTGTCTTTGCTTGTTTTCAGTTTCTGAAGCCTACCATGAACAAATGGACCCAATACTTAGCTTAAATGGAACCTTAGATATAGCCCTATCCATTGCGCATACCTAGAGCCTTCAGCAATGCACTATTCAGACCGCAGACGCAACAGAATTGGCTCTTGGTTTTTGCATTGATTTCTCAGCTTACGCGCTGATGTTTAGAAAAATCTCTTGCATACTAGACTTGTAGTTACACAGCCCAGCAAAGCACTTCTTATAACTTCAGTTTCCTCCGATATTACGTTCAATTTCGAGTTCTACTTGATGTTATGAAGGAGTAAAGATCATTAGGTTAAGCTTTAGTAATTAGATCCCATTTTCTTTCTATTTGGCTCATTCGGACCGTAGTTATTCGAGCGACAGATATTCGCCTTTTGAAAAAAGACCACTCGGTATTGCTACAACGAATGAGGAGTTGCCTTCCTTCAAGAATGGTGAACACAACTCCAAAAGTGCATCTACCCTTGATCATGGCTTAATTCCTTTAAGTTTTTATTGTTCTACTCGGGCACTTCATTCTCGTCATTCTCACAACCTGCTCAGTATGACCGAGGCTTGAACCACCGCCCTTTCGATCCTGCGCTGGCCATTGAGATATCCCACTATCCCTAATTATTATAAACTCAGCAGAGCTTTCAAAACAAAAGATGATGAACAAGAAAAATGTGACAGAAAGGAGGTTCAAATTCTTCTGCCGGCAACATTCTCTGTGGTTCAGGGAGCTGAATTCACTGGGTTATGATTTTACGAGGCTTAATTTTATCTAGACTTGATCGATTAGAGTTATCCACTCTTACCCATAGCTTACCCTATACTGAACAGAATATTTACGCATACTCCACTCATTTACGAAATTTCTACTGTTGATCCAGTGCCACAAACTACATGGCTTATCATAAACATGGCAGTATGCTGCTTCATAACATTTGGAGCAGACCACCATTTAGGCCACAAAACGAAGGGAGGTATACCGCTCAATGATGAGTATGAGAGCTATCTGGCGGGGAATCTGGTAACACCGGGATTTACAGTTAACCTTGGCTGGAGCCGAGTCGATTCACACTCTTCCAACATCATCGCTGATATTCAGAAGCATTGTTCTTCAAAGCTGAATAAGGAGCTCTGGGAGGCCGGAGGTCTTCAGATCGAAGGATGCCATAGTTTTAACATCACCCACTGAGAACTCAGCTAGTCTCTCACGAATAAGGAGAGGTGACTATTTTACAAGCTAGAACAGCAAGTCTTTATAGTGGCATATTGGAATGTCACCAAGGTGGAAATGACTCCAAAATGCTCCAAACTTACCTCATAGTTGAGAGGTTTTACCAGAATAACACTACCATCATCTTGAAGGTAGAAATTATTTGATGATAAAGTCATTCGAATGGCATCAGGTGGACTGTCCACATCAGTAGCGTTCACATGGAACACTACAGTATCTGTCAAATATTATATTTGTTACACAACGCGTTAGCACCTACCCAGGGACAGGGTGACCTTCACCTATATTGAACAGGAATTATATGCATTGCGTCCTCTCAACCATTTGGTTCCTCAGACCACTTTTATTAGTAACCCATCTACATCAGCACAGGTCTCAAAAATATTGGCTTTTAGATCAATAATTTTCTGTTTGGGGAAAGGTCTAAATGAAATAAGCAGTTGGTTTCAATGGTTTCAGGTTGATCAATTTATCAGATCACCCAAAGTTGTCTCTAAGACATCGAATGATGTCCCATACAAATACTAGTTGCGCACTTCGCATTTCATGTAACTGTTGCGCACTTCGCATTTCATGTAACTGTTGCGCTTATAAGCCGATGTGGTGTGGTGTGGAACATTCCGCCAGTGCTAGATCTCAATGGATAATGTTCTTCCTATACAAAAGGAAAGACACATGACTGTACCCGAATGAGCAGCTAGCTGTGGATCAGCTACAGTAAGCATGCAGAGTAAGTTGATATAACAACTGTCAAGAGAGGCTATATAAGCTATTACGTTAGCGCAGGAGTGCATGGCCTCAGCAATACAACACTCAAGAGGCCAGCCAATGAGAGATCAGGGAATTTCCTGTAGTAGCGGCATGACGACCAGAGCTGAAAGAGCTCTGTGGCGACCAGAGCTGTGTCACTGAAGATCCCTAGCGCGATAAGCATCGTGTTGTCTAGACCGGAACATTTTTGTGTGCGTTGTAATGCTGATTCCGAAGTGACTAAGGGCACTGAATTCCATTATGCAGCTAGTAAGTATCTAGGCAACCCCAGGAAGCCCGTGGACTCAGATAATTAGGCAGATGACATCACATGGATACAGTGCGCACCATTACAGGATGGACAGGAATGAATGGAATGAGTCACAGGTAACATTATAGCTAGGGGTAAAGCAGTGGATAGCGTACTAGGCCTTGAACCAGGGGTCCTTCGTTCAATTCTGAGTTGGTTTCGTATCACAACAATAAACTAAAGAAGGCCGGCCCATACAGTAACCTTCTCTATGAGCACACCGGTGTAAGCAGAAAGTCCCCTAATAAAGCACTCGATGAAATTCTGAAATGGTGGGAGCCATGAATTATGTGAGGAGCCTTACACACAGTGGAAGCTCAGCATGACCAGGCATTGACCTTAGGATCATTGGCTCTCGAGCCAAGCACTCTATGACATATTATCGGCATTTAGTGCGTACACGTAAGTCACTCTTATAGACATTTATCTCCATATGTGTACACAGGCAGTGGTAAGCTACTAGCATAACTGTCAACTCACCTCGAGGAGTATCTTCTGGTATTGGGCGATTAATCCCATAGAAATGGGCAACAGGAGCTTCATTTCTTGCTGAGACTGAAATGGATTGAAATTTAAAAACATGGGCAACACGGGACGGCGTGTTTCACCTGTTATAACAAAGGTTGAATTTTCATGGCATGTTTGCAATTTTCACAAATTCACCTCAGATCTTACAATACAAGGAATGACTAAACAAAGTTCGAGTTAGGTTAGATGTTACTCCTTTTATTCGTATCTATGGCCAGCAAAACCTTGTGAGATACTTACCCTGAACACATACAAGTAGCAGAGAAGCTATGACTGTGAACATTGTGCAATAACACTAAAACAAATAGAAGATATTCTCAGTTATCTTATTGAGCTGTTATTTGCTGACTCTCAACAATGATACAATTGATTGCAGATCTGCTTTCAGAAATTGGTGTTTTCAGGTAGGAATTTGCCTATGAGAAATATTATGTGGTGCGCACACCAACACAAGGCCGTCTAGCTGTAGGCAAATTACTGAGCATGAAATGAACGAAGGGTGCCAGTTCAGCGCACTATACCACAATACATGTACATCATATGGGTAGTGAGAAACTATGTACCCTCGAAACTATGTACCCCGTACTCTCGAAACCAGATACCCCGTATTCTCGAAACCATGCACCCTGTACCCCTAGCTCGAAACCATGTACCCGGTACCCTCGAAACCATGCAGTTCGACCAGAAAATACCCAGGTTGAGACATGCTAACATGGTATTCTAATGTTAGAAAAAGTTGGTGAAATTCTAAGTGATGAAAGTGGTGGAATTCATCCAATCCATTGTGCCTTAAATCGATTATTGAAAAGGGAAACACAAAATTGGTTCTAAACTTTGTCTCTCTCAGGTTGTGTTATACTGAAAACACAAGGTTCTAGCTTAATCTTTAACCATTGATTATTGGGGTTATTCCACTTTTTTCTGTTGAAATGCTGATCAAAGTACATAGATAGTATCTAAGGTACTGGGTACATAGTTTCGACCTTGGGGTACATAGTACATAGTTGCGAGAGTATGGGGTACCTTGTTTCGAGAATACAGGGTACATGGTTTCGCAGGTACTGGGGTACGGGTACATAGTTTCTCACTACCCTACATCATACTCATAGTTCATACATGTGCTAAATTGCACAAGGTGACCGAATTGCCAAGTTGGACCATTTGTAAGAGGGGTACGAAATAAACTTAATGGCATGGTGTATTTAAAAAAAGGCGACTCACTCTCAGAAGATGTGATGTGCATGATGGCGATAGGAGCTCAAGTCAAAAGCACGTGGATTATGGATAATCATAATCAATAATGAATATGAATGATTGATTTGAATTTGATCATTGAAATTACGATCGATTCATCTAGACTTATGTCCTTGCTAGTTGTAGAACTTGCACTAACCCTGGTTAGGGAGGAGGCATAACCAAAACAGAAGAAGATGATAAATACTCACATCTCATCCAGTCATGGGAACCGCCAAACCGCCGCTTAACACAGTTTAGAGTTAGAGTTAATCGCGATTACTTGAAACCAGCTCTCACTCAGTATATGCTCCTCGGGCGGACTGAGTAGAAGCCCCGCCCATTTGACCTTTAGGTTATAAGTCAAGAAAAGATGTGTTTATTTTCTTCCTTTCCCGAAGTGTATTTTATACTTTCACATCACAAATCTATAAAGCAGAAAGATAAAGATCATTGTATTGTTTTTTTACGTTCCGGATTAGGGTTAACAACTAATACCAGCGATATTTACAATCTGGGGTCGAGGGTCATAGTTCAAAATACCACGTGCGCGGCATTTTTACTGCACTAAGCTGCTTGCCATGGCCACCTGAGAATTAGGCGAGTTGTTCGCCAAAGTAAAGTTCGCAGGTTCGCGTGACATGATAGAGCTCCCCCCTAACAGATCGGAGAACAGCACTGTAAGGATAATGAAATCTGCGAGACTGCAGCCAACTGGATATTAGATAGGATTACAGAGCGCAAATTCTACAACAAAGTGAGGCAACTACCATCACTCAGTAGTCAGAACTACTACGGTTTGGTCGGTACTGTATCATAATTCATATCAATCAACAGCACTTGAAATCATTATCCTCCTTTGACGTGTGTGTGGCTGTTGTGACCGACTACAAGACCCCATCACGTGCCATAACTAAATTTGAATAAAATGAGAAATCACTAGTCAACCTGCATGAAACTCAAGGGTGGCCAGCTACACAACCGCTGAAACTACTCACAATCACCAGTTTTGGACATTACTGGGTTTGACTTCAGCACTTCCGAGCTCCGTGCAGCTACTTTTGGCTACAGCAGCTTGCTCGTAAACCTCTACCATACCGGATTGATTGGATTGAACAGTTCAGAGTATACAAAAGCTGCTCTCTTCACTCAGAAACGTGAGTAGGTTTTCTGTTTGTTCAGCATAAGAACATATCTCCTTCTTTTGGTTATGTTGATATAGGGTTTACGATTGAGGCTTTGTAGCTTAAGCTAACAACAAAAGGCATAAGAGAGGACTGCACCTTATGCGGTGTATG
>Ga0224501_10003041_pt1 | contig 13193 bp, 10 predicted proteins | sample SF_Oct11_sed_USG_4_FD_169105 | JGI IMG/M metagenome (GOLD analysis project Ga0224501, IMG submission 169105) | Sediment microbial communities from San Francisco Bay, California, United States - SF_Oct11_sed_USGS_8_1 | ecosystem: Environmental > Aquatic > Marine > Sediment | place: USA... | reverse complement strand
GACTTATCAGTATCAATATGACTATCAGTATCACTATCATCAGTTGAGTAGTTGGGTTTTGTTCGTAAATACTAACTAATGGTATTTCTATTTGTTTTGTTATTTGTAGTCACTACCAGTACCACTACCAGCCTCGACAGGTACACATTAACACAATACAAATGTAGTGGTACTAACTAAGTAGTACTAGTTTAGCAGTATTCATTGATTCGTGATTCGACTGATTGATAATATAAATATTAAATTAATTAATAAATTATCATCAACATTTGCAAGCACCGGAGTTGTACTTATTGTACGTACTTGCAAGTTAAACTTAAATTGTACGATTAAGTAACAAACTACAAAGCTATCATCAAAACTAGTAATGACTGACTGAGGCTGACATTCCAGTTGCGTCCAGGGCGGGGGTCGAGTTTGGAGTTGTGTCACCTTGGTAGTAATGCGCGCCAAGACCCTTCAATGTGAGATGGGAAATATGCGTGCTTTCTTTCTTCTGTATAATAATGCCCTCGAGTTTCCTGGGTATCCGCTTTGTTAACTAACATTCATTTGCCGCAATGTGTCACAGTTATTACATATAGCTTGTAAATGGTAGATGCCAACCTACCTGATTCTCTGCTACTGAGAATTGTTCCAAAACCTTAGTTGCAGTGGTTCGGCTTCGGCATCGCAATTTACAACCTCGCGCTACGACTGCAAACGGATGAATGAAAATTAGGTCAGGTCACATGACCCATCAGGGCCATATGTGACGTTAGGCACATTTAGATGACGTAGTACGCAACCAAATTAGAAACATGGCCTTGGACCTTAGAAAATATAAGGAAGAGATCCTTGCGGCTTGGAAAGATGTTTCCGACCCCAACTCCAGCAACACGTGGTAAAGTTAACTGGCTATTGTGATAACGCATTCTTATACAACCTGTTTGTTTTGATCGAATTGGCTTACAATCTCCAATAAGTGCAATGGAGTACCCTTCGCAGCGCCGCCGGTGCACTTCCTACTTTTTAGTTTTTACTATTTTAGTCCCAAGCCAAGGCCAATGGAGGAATCATAAATCAATGAAATGAATGGGGATGATCACCGTAGTCGTCGTCGAAATCATTTGATTCCAACGTTCACATTCGCATCTCCCCCCACTTACACTTCGAGCTTAGCAAAAAAGAACATTCACGATCGCTCGAGAGTCTTCAAATGATTGATCCGCATCTTGATCTGATTCTGAGTCTGACTCACGCTCACACTCACAGTCACACTCACAGGCACAGTGAGTGAGTGACAGTCAGTCACACTCACAGTCAATGAGTCACTCAATCGATAAGTGTACTACTACTAGTACTAGTAGTACTGCTTCAACTTGTACTACTAAAACCACGAATACTATTAACTATAGTACTAAATAACTAATATTAATAATGTGTTGAACCCCTCAATGACTAAATAATGACTGATTCTGTGACTGAGTGATTGACTAGTGGGTGATTGACTGATTCACTCCAAAGCATTGACTGGGTCAATGAATGATTGGAGTCAATGAATTGACTAACCGACTTAGTTAGCATTTGACTTTACGCTGACTCAAGGCACTCAAGCACAATGTTAGGGCCTGCCACCCGATGGCGATTTTGTGATAAGCTAATCACAAATCACGGAATAATCGTAATTCGTGTTCCTAGCCACCCACAGGATTGCGATTGCTATTCGTGAACTACTAGCGTTTCCCGCAGTTACACGACCGAAACCAACGAGACTGCATAGTTGGTGGCGTATCGGTGTTCTATTTCCGGTCAAACTGTCGTTAGAAGGCGTGCATGGGAATTGTGCGCGTAGTCTGACTTCCTACTTTATAGCCTTTGAATTCCCACCAGCTATGGAGGTGGTCGAGCTAATCAGCGCTCGCCTCGTAAGCGCGGTTTGCGACTTTATTCAGCATGCTGGGACTGCCAGTTTCGTGTAAAGCAGCCATCACAAATTCGCAATGCAATTTTTTCGCAAATTCGCCATTGTGCGGCAGGCTCTTAGCCTGCTTGTGAACGAAGACCCACAGCGGGCAGGTGGCTTCGTTTTCAGGCGTTATCAATGGCAAATGTAGATGATTAAAGCCCTAACTGGCACATACCAACTTGTGTAGTCCCATTTTTATAGGGCGATCTTTGGATATGAAGGACAGACTGGAGTTCTGAAAGTTGTAGAGTCTGGCGGTAAGTAAAATGATGCTAAGATGACCTGCCTCTGTGACTCGCATGATAGACAACCTCACCGTTTCAATTTATCTACCCAATCACTAACAATACTTGAGCTGTCTGGCCTTCTCCGCTCATCATGCGAGTTTGCCTAGCCACAGCGCAAGATTATTTGGTATCAATATGACTATTATCCATCTTTCCAGAGTGTTTCCCTCGAGAAGATTCTGATGCAGTCCTTAACTATGACCTGTCGGTGTGGCTGTTATGGTCGATTTTACACCAATTCAAAAGAAACAAGATGGAAATGTTAAATGAAATTATCAAGTCACAAAGTAGGCCTGGGGCTGCTGAAAAACTTAAGAAAAAACTAAAAAACTCCTCACTGTTTTCTTATTTATTCCCTACACCGTCTGCATACAAAGTGCCCACCTAATTTCATGATAATGTTAGACGAAATCGTTGTGTTCTCAGCACTAGCTATACTCGCTGAAAAGCTCCAAAAGAAAATATGGCTCACTCATTCTTACACGAGTTTGTTCATTCAGATGGAGATTTTGAGGAGATGGTGGAAAACTTAAACAGTGGCAAAATTCAGTACTCCTACTGCAGAGTTACGGATCCTAATACCAACCTTCCCAAGTTTGTTCTTGTCAACTGGGTAAGTAAAGCCAGACGGAAACACGAACAGCTTTGTAAGAAGTTTTAGTTTTGGCATCTGTTGGTCCTGGGAAACCATGGTGTAGTTTAGAAATTTAGGAGGTATTTTAATTTTGAGTCATTTTGCTGTAATATTCTATATAATAAGTCTTTGAGATAGATTTGATATGTTTTGAATCAGCCTAACCCGTTTTTCCAGCAAGAACTTCAAAACCAATAACTCACACTCACAAACTCTATCCTGTTTGTGCTCAGGACTGCCTAGCCACTTGAGAACGTCTTCCTGAAGTTTGAGGCATAATCTACTTTATGTTTTGCTAAGCACTTCTTTATTGCTCTATATTTTCAGCAAGGTGATGGTGCTCCAGACACATTAAAAGGCAGATGTGCTACCCATACCAAGGACGTGGCTGCCACATTGAGGGTAGGGATTTGATGTTTTATCAGCAATTCTTGAGTCATGTGTGTCACAATTGTTGATAATACATTCTTACTGTTATCAACTGCATAGAAAGCTAAACCAATCAGATAAACCACATGATCATAGTCTGTATCCCCAACTACACATAATTATAATGTTTATTCCCCAAGGACTCGACCTTCAATGTTCCATCCTTGCTCCATACGTGATACTCGGTCGTCCACTGGATATGTGTACAGTGTACTAAACAGTCTACACCGAATTGATCTGTTTTTCAATTTCGGCAGTTCTTATTCCCATAAAACTAAGGGCCGATTATTATTACCTGCATTAAATTAGCTTTAGTCTTAGGTATATTGAAAAGGTCATGTGCTTTGACTAGTTAGGTATATATCGGATAGCTATGAAGATTTGTAATCTCTTACTAACCTGAGCATGAGTTGTGCTCATCTGAAATGATTATTTGAATTGATATTGGAATAATAAGATAGCTCTTTCAGCAGTATGTGACTTTTGTAGGGAGCCCATTTGACTGTGAATGCTCGAGATGAGGCTGATTTAGACCAAGATGACATCCTCAAACAAGTGGCCAAGTCCTCCGGCTCCAACTATAGGTAAATCTCGCTAACTTGGTCATTGAAATGTGGTCATTTCTTGCGTTGTATCCAAGTAGTAATCTTATCATCAAGTGCGTATGGCAATACTGAATAAGGATGTCTGTCGGTTATAGACCGTGATAGTCTTGTTAAGAAATACGTAACCATCAAACACAATCATTTAGTAACTTAATCATTGTCACATAATCACCTTGTTACTTAGTCATTCTGTCACTGAATCACTGTGCCACTCAGTCTCTGTGTCACTCGGTCATTGTATCACCCATCACTGAGTCACTCGATCACTCTGTCTTCCAGTCGGTGTGTCAGTCAATGTGTCACCCGATCACTGGGTTACTCTATCAGCAGATCACAGAGTACAGACCATTAACTTATAGAGGGAAGATAGCTATGGACTGATCTCTCTGGCTTACCAAGTCAGCGTGGGTTGATGTATGGGATGATGATGGTTTCTCGCAGAGTGATACGGATTTCGCTAGTGAAACTTAACTGTTGAATCTCACAAGTCTAGCCCATTGCTTGCATTGCAATTTAACATCCCACAGTTTGGTTAATATAGTCATTGATGTAATGGTTTTTTACTCATAGAGATTCTATCTTATTATCATGCAAACATATGTGAAAATTATTGTCCCCATCCACTTGTTAGGAAATCATGGATGAGGACATTTATGAGGGCAATCGTGTGACTTTGACTGGCGAGTCATGTTTGTATTGGTTTCTCTTATCACCCATGTATTTGAATGAATCGCGTATCACTATCTCTGTATTGTCTATGCAGATTGTCCCTATCTGTGTTGACATTGATAGCTTTCTTTTTGAAGGGAACAACATCCCTCCCACAGCATTTTGTTCGAAACCCTGTGTTGTTCAGCTGTCCACTGTCTGCTGTTCAGTGATGTTTGTGCTGTTTCTCCAGTTTCCGACCTTTCCCTGGGCACGTTGAGATGTTAATTCAGCCCATTTTTTGTCAACATAATGAGTAGACTATGACTAACCATTGAAAGGCTTCTATGACAGTTTTAATGAATGATGTCAGCATATATGTAACTAATAAGGTGTAGACCACCCCCCCCACTGTCAACTCCTTGTCTGTTTCCATGCTCTGTTGTCACATGGGTTGCAATTGCTAAGTTCCTGTTGTAGTGTTCATAAAGAGAAACCTCAGCATGTAGCGGAACAATCTGGGCCGATAGGCTCAGTCTATAAAAAAACTCTACCCGGTGCTGAAATTAAAATATCTGAACGAGACAAGTTTTGGGACCAAACTTATGTGAGTACATGCAATATTGGCTCACTTTCCTATTGGTCACTGGATAAATCATCTTTCTTCCCTTGGCCACCGTTTAGCAGATAAATAGGGAAGCCCATGAAGGTATCAATCAGGTTTTGACATTGTGTCAGAAGAGGGACATAGTTTTAAGAGTATAAGAGGTTGCGTCGGATTCACCTTAGATAGTCCGTAGAAACACCGCGGGCGCAAGTCAAACTCTTTGTACTCTCCAGTCGAAAAGTTGTTGACTGAGCAAACTAGCGGATGTTTTTTCTACCAGTCACAGGATGCCTGAAGGCTAGGGCGATAAAATTACTGTGGTTACCTATTAGTCATTTTATTGCTCATACATACCAATGACAGTTATGCCCAAGAGTCCGTAGAAACACCGCGGGCGCAAGTCAAACTCTTTGTACTCTCCAGTCGAAAAGTTGTTGACTGAGCAAACTAGCGGATGTTTTTTCTACCAGTCGTAGGATTCCTGAAGGCTAGGGCGATAAAATTACTGTGGTTACCTATTAGTCATTTTATTGCTCATACATACCAATGACAGTTATGCCCAAGAGCCCTTGCCAACGCCAACGATCGATCAGTATACCCGGTGCTTTGCTAAGCGAGATCAATCAGTGGCCATGTCTCTATTTTTTATATTTTGTATTCTCATCAAAAGTTCACAGAATATGGCTTATATAATAAATACAGTGAAACTTGGATAACTCGAACAGCAGGGGAACACCAAAAAAGTTTGAGTTATGAAAAGTTGGAGTTATGAATTATGCTCTCCTATGCTTTAGCCATGTGACCACCATAGCTAGTCCATTTCACTCTAGTGTATTCCATTTCCTGGCTAAACTTTCTAAAATTTGTGAGATTTTCTTTTCATGTGAAAAATGACGTTAGGCTTGTTACACAAGAATGTAAACATATCCAGCCACAGAAAAGGTCATTGGTTGGCATTAACCACAGTTTGTCAGTTCCAGTTATGCCAGAAGTTCCAGATATGCCCAGCAAATTATCATTACCCAGACAGGGACCATGAAACCTGGTTTGAGTTAAGCAAGTTTTGAGTTATCCGAGGTCGACTTAACCAAGTTTCAGTTTACATTGTACATAGGGTGAATTTTCGAACAAATTACTAAAAAAGCAAAAACAATTTCATTTTCTGTTTAGGTCATTTAAGACTATATAGTGAGTCAGCTGCTTGACTACTGGATCCGTGTTTAGATAAGGATGAAACCGACCGGGAGTCGCTTAGCTCCGCCCACCAGCGTATTGTGTCATGCCTTATCAGGCATTTGAGGTAGCAGGTTTAGAGCAAGATCTTCCAAGAAATGAGATCAAGGGTAGATTGTGCAACCCACGGTTTTTAGTTCACTTACACTTTTAAAACTATCCTGTGTTGTTCTTACTAGAAAGATGAGCAGACCAGAATTGCCAGAGAGAAGGAAGAAAAAGCGGCCGCTCAAAGGAAGATAGAAGAAGCACGAAAACAAAGAGAGGTGGGAGACACTCGGCATTCTTTCATAATGGTGTCAAGGACATTCATTTCCCTGTCCAAAATCATACCAGGCATTGAAACTCTGCCTTCTATTGCATTCATCTAAAGTGCCGGTGTTGTTAGCCAACGTCAGTCATTAATCCGACCAAAGGCCCGTACCAGAAAAACAAACGTGCAAGCTTTAGAATGCAGGTCCAAGCTTTTTAACAACTGAGCTATCCTGGCCCCCTGGCCTATACTGTGCTAAGCCTGACATACCCAATATCTATTATTGTCACCGAGGGTTGAACTGTTCTCAGAATGAGTCATGTTGTGGGCACGATGCTATATGCTTGTGGCATATATAAACCATGGCTCTTGTGGAGTCTAACCATTTATCTGTCATTTATGGCCAGTGTGCCCTGTTACTGGATTGGCATAAAGTTACCTTCGAACCAGCTACCCTCTTCATCAACCTAGTGAACAAAATGTGTCTAAGCTTTTTTAGAGCCTTATATCAATTACTCATATTACTGCATCATTATCTGCATATAATATATTCAATCTAACTTTGGAAATACCCTTTAGCTGGAGGAGGCTAAGGAGCGGGAAAAAAAGATAAACCAACATTCGATGGAGGTACAGAAGCAACGAGAGGCTGAGTCACACACTGAAGCAAGAATGACTGCTGCCAGAAAGTCTCAACAGGAAATGAACGACCCGGACGATGATTATGAGCGGAGAACTCGCAGCGAGTCTTTGCGCAAACAGCGAGCTGCGGTATGTTGCCGTCTGATGGTGTGATGTGCAGTGTTATATTAGAGCGGTTGATCATCTGAAGTAAAATCATTGTATTTTCCTGCACAGAATGTATACCCTTTAAATGTATAGTCACTTCCTCAGTGAAATCATCACAGACTCAGTGAAAACATCACTCATTTTGGATCAGTAGTAGTAAATTGATGAATATGTGTACTACATTGGCTCATAATATCAATGATTGCATGCAAACTGCACCATACTTATTGAGATAAATGAGAAGAAGGAAAACATTAAGGGTGTTGACAACAAATGTACAAATGAATGGTAACTCATTTTTATCAACGGACCAGTTATGTCTTTTGAGGGCACTTTCTGTTTACAGGCTTGGAAATGCATCTCCGCAGCCTCTTCATATAAAAAAATTCTTTACTTGATGAGCATGAGCTGAAATGACACAACCTGAGCAGAAGTAGTGTCCACTCTATAAACTATGGCATGATTATGTTGCTCCGACCATTTTTAATTTTACAGGAGGCAGCATCATTGGTAAAGCAGAGAGAAAATAATCCAAGGGAGATGTTCAAGCAGCGAGAGAGAGCTGGATCTCAGGATGAACGCTTGCCCCCTGTGCCTGCTCCAAAGTAGGTGTTTGCCTTTAACTATATTCAGACAATTCTGGGAAAGGTAGTCACTGGGGCCTGTCTGATTTGAACTCCGAATGAATAAACTGTATGCTGTAAACTAATGTGCCCGTCGCACAAAAATTGCCATGTAGTTCAATTGGGTCTTGAGCTAACTCAGCTTAAATTGACACTACCTTCACATGTTCATAGTTAACCAAACGACCTGATGTATCATGAGATTAGCAGATAGACAATTAGGAGCACACAACCCTTGATAGTATTTGGAATCACCGATATGGGTCGCTTGTCACTCTAGTTTAACTCACAGGCTGTCTGATGATTCACTTGTCGGTGATGGCCATAGAGGATAACTGTATAGTGCTGGCTACCAGCTAGCCAAAAATGTGGCATAGTAACTTCCATCCATACCCTAGATGCGTATTAGTTACGCTAAGCATGTATCCAATTAAATGTTCTCGACGCACGGCATTCCTAACAGTGCTAAAATTGGAATTTCTTCATCACAAAGCATGCATGCACTAATCTTCGCTAGGTTTCCATGTATGAAGGTTCATTAGAAGGATCCCTAGATTTTTTTATCAAGACTATATTGTGTTTTGCAGGAAGGCACCTCGTGCCCTACCACCCAGAGTCCAGCCGGAGCCCGTCCCTGAGCCTGCATACTATGAGCCTGAGCCAGTAAGACAACCAAGCCCTCCACCCCGAGAACCGTCACCTGTCAGAGAACCGAGCCCACCCCCAAGGGAACCAAGCCCACCGCCTTGTGAGCCGAGTCCACCTCTCCGACAGCCCTCTCCTGAACCGGTGGCAGCACCCGTTAGTCAGCTGATGCAGGGATTGCCCCCGAGACGACAAGACTCTGACGAGGAAGAAGAGGAGCAAGACTGGGATGGTGAGTTTTTACCACAACCCCCAGGAAACTGGGTAATATATCCTTTGAATGGAAAGCCTATTGAACTGTTGTGTTGGTATCTTTACCAGGGTGACTGGATTTCCCGGTTATTAACTTGTGCTTTTAGATGACTTGATCACATCAGTACATGGGTGGGAGAGATTATAATACTAGTTAGATATTTGATTAATAATTTCCTTATGCAAAAGAATGAGACTATTATTATTGCTCATTACTGCACAAAATGCATTGTCAACTCCTGGTCATATTAATACCTTTGCTATCTTCGTGCTTGATTCTTCAGCACCGACACAGGAAGATGATCATGTACCGATTGATCCATATGCTCAGAGCAATCAACCAGTTGTGGCTGGTGATGGTGGCATGAAAGCAAGAGCGATCTATGATTACCAAGCTGGTAAGCATCACATAGATCCGCATATCAATGAAGGGTTGGTTTCATATACGCGGAGGGGGTTTATAACAGTTGGCGATTTCGATCACTATTCGTGAACTACCAGAGTTTCCCGCAGTCACATGACCGAGGCCAATGAGACTGCATAGTTGGTGTCGTATCGGGGTTCTATTTCCGGTCAGACTGTCATTAAAAATCGTGCATGGGGATTTTGCTCGTAGTCAGACTCGCAAGTAAATTCGGCCAGATCTCGTTTTATAATCACCTCTGATGCTCTGGTTCTCACGAATTTGATTTTTCTTGCTCTATGACGATGACTCCTCCTTAACTAACTCAAATAAGGTTTCAAGTCAGACATAGTTGGTCATTCTAACTTTCTACTTTATAGCCTTTGGATTCCTGTGGGCTATAAAAGTGATTGAGCCAATCAGCGCGCCGGCTTGCGATTTTATTCAGCGTGCTAGAACTTCCGGTTTCGCGTCAACCTAAGCCATTTGTTTGCATGTCACCCGCCGAAATTCGGCTGCTCCTAACTTATGTGTATTGTAGCTAAAATGGGCAACCTGCTCCCAGGGAGAATGAAGTGGTTTCGAATGTTGGTATTATGTTGTTAAAGTATGATTCGCAGAATCTCCAAGTTATCCTAAAAAGTCGTCACCAATTCTGTCTTATGCTAGATCATCATGCACTTTCTGTACTGGTTATAGGAGCTGAGGATGAGGTTTCGTTTGACCCTGGGGATCTAATTACTGAAATCGAGCAAGTGGATGAAGGTTGGTGGATTGGCACTGCGCCCGATGGCCGAAGAGGACTTTTCCCAGCGAATTATGTGGAAGTCATCTGACCGTACTGATTTGTTGCGCTGATCTGATACGCGACCTTTCCATGACTATATCCGATTATATGATGACAGTAGTTCATTCTCATCCAGTATTTATTACGAACTGAAATCTGTACAAATTTTGTACAGTACCAGTCAAGCGAACAATGCTACAAATACACAGCCTTCAAAGGGATTGTGGTTATTATTCCATAAAGTTTTGGTACTTTTGCTACTGATTTTGTATTTCAAAATTTATTTAGTGAGGTCGGTATTTTCCATAGACATTGCATCCTGTAATAAAGCGATGGTGACGAGGACTTGTGCTCCATAATGCACCATTATGATGCTTCTCACCCAACAATGATATTGGAATGTGGACCCTTGTAAGCATCTCGATATTTTAACATCACTAGTTAGGAATGCACCAACCAATCATTGTTAGACCCTTAGCCGTATCGGTGACTCTGTGTAGATAACCAAAGTGAAATTATGACAGAACAGTTTATGTCCGAGTTATTTGAAGCAGTATATTGGACCATGCTAGTTTCTGCAGCTAAATCTGCATATCTGTGAGGTTGGTCTTGCTACTGGCAGGTAAGCTCTCAGTTTCTGTTAAAACTTTGAATCAAGTTTTATGATGATCACTCACTGAGTCAGTATAATTAGTATCGCCACCAGTGGTACCAAACTCCAATAGAGGCACGATAACTATCAATTTGTCATCTATAATTTGGGTATTATGACCGACTGGTGTTCCAATTGTGGCAACTCTGATCATGTGTGTTACGATTTTCTTGGAGTGACTGCAGCTTATCTAAATCACATTTTGGAGCTTTTTATGATACACAGCCCCTCGGCACTTACCTCAACTAGTTCCAGCTCAATGAGTCCGACTAAAATCAGATTTTTCGGAAAAAAAATTTCCTTGGAGCAGTAATTATTTTAGATCCAATAGCCAATTGCTGAGGTATTGAGGTATCATATTGAATATGATATTGACAATATCAGAGTCGCACTTGTACATGAATTTTATCTACGAACGTGTGGCAAGTTGTGATTTCATGAAGGAGATAACTCCTGGCATTTCACATCAATTTAGTGAGTCGGTATATTGGTATATTTGATCAGTATCATGATCAAGATGAAACCATTTTCACCTTCTTACAGAAAGCTACCAAAATAGCACAACTAATACAAAGATGAAATGCGCACCATTTTAGGAGTTACCCCGCGGGCACACGGAGGTTCAAGCATTCGACACCTGGCATTACCCATGTTGGACCAGATTTGTCAATGGCGGTCTCTCCATAGATATTGCATCCTCTAAGATGCATGGCACCGGTGATGAGGATTTATGCTCCACAATGGACAGTAATGATGCTTCACAGGCAACAATCATACTGGAAAGGAATGATAAACCTCCTAGGCAACTCAATGTTCTAATCCCACTGGTAATCTAAAGAATGCACAAAGCAATCATTGTTAGACCATTGAGCAGTGGTGAAATTGTGACGGAAACAATAGCAATAAAGATATGTTTAGGCTCAAGATCCAGTCACGCGTTGCAGCAGAAAGATGACAGAAGACCAAACGGCCAACCAAAGACAACTAACAAATCTTATCAAATAATATGGAATGAAGCTCATATTAGATGGGGTATAAGTATACAGAATATGAGATACAATCAATACAATCAATAGCAGGTATGTAAAAGCAAACCTGCCGATTCAATTTTATATGAGAGGAAGTGGAGGCTTGTTGGGACAAACACTAATAGACTGACTGAGCCGTGTTTATCGAAACAACACATTACTCCCAGTAACCGGTTATATCGGCAATTCGAGTAGTTGTCATCAACTAGTTATGCTATCAACAAGCTGTCAAAAAGACCAGTGAAGACAGAAACTTCCCATATCAAACATGGCATTTGGTGCCTCATTGATGCAAGGATTTCTCGTCACCTTCAATGTTATTTTCTTTGTAAGTACATGTGTGGTATGCATGATAATCATGGCTTTTACGCCTTGTGGGTCATAGATTTCGTTTCGTTTTTATCTCATGTGATCAAGTCATCAACCTGTCTCAGGGCTCACTCTGAGCCTACAGCCAGACGTAGGAAACGGTCGTGTTTGCAGTGGTAAAATAATGCTGAATGAGACGTACATTAACTCGCCGAAGAATGGTACCCCGATAGGCAGTTCATGCTACATTTTTCCTCTATGATTATTTGCACTAGTTTGAGACTGGCCTGATGTTCAGCTACTTACTTTTCATTACTACGCTCATGGATTGTTAATGGAATGCAAACGCAACAAGCTTCCTTGTCATTTTATTACACCAACAGCCTTTTTTGAGTAACCCCATTATGATACCTGTGACTTCAGGCCATGTTTCTTCCTTACATGACAAAATCCTGCCATCAAAAAATGCATTTGACCCATTAAGGACAGTAGTATGGAATGGTCAGGAAAAACTGAAATTTAGTTTGTGGACACTTGAGGTGTCTCAAAAAGATGATACTAATTAATGTGTTAGGTAGACCGAGAAATCACCAAATATGCACTCACCCAACTAAGTACTAAAGAAAGTAGTGAGGACCTTACTCAGATCTGCATGGTCACTTTTAGTACATGATTCCTATGGGTTGCGATACATGTACTAAGGATGATCTTATCACAAAGCTTACAGCGTTGAACCAATGAAAAACATATCGCCTGTACTTTAACTAATCCCTGCTGGCACGATTTTTGTTTCAGATGATAGGAGGAGTCACTCTGGCAGTTGGCATCTGGGTCAAGGTGGACAAACAGCACTTGCTTGACCTGACAAAGGATGTCAGTGGTGCGGATCTCACTAATACCGATATACCATCTCTGCTAGAGAACGCAGTGCTTGTTCTCATAGTCGCCGGTGCCATCATCTTCCTTATTGGCTTTCTTGGTTGCTGCGGTGCTCTCAAAAACACAACCAAACCTGGAAAGGTGCTTCTAAAAATAGTAAGTATGGCAACAGACCATACAAA
>Ga0224501_10003040_pt1 | contig 13194 bp, 9 predicted proteins | sample SF_Oct11_sed_USG_4_FD_169105 | JGI IMG/M metagenome (GOLD analysis project Ga0224501, IMG submission 169105) | Sediment microbial communities from San Francisco Bay, California, United States - SF_Oct11_sed_USGS_8_1 | ecosystem: Environmental > Aquatic > Marine > Sediment | place: USA... | reverse complement strand
TGGGGATGCTTGCGGTCGAGGTATTCGATGATTGCAAGCGACTGGGGAATCGTGGTGCCGTCTTCCAGTTGCAGCGCCGGCACCAGTCCCTGGTTGTTGAGGGCAAGGTATTCTTCCGAGCGCTGTTCGCCTTCGCGCAGCTTGTAGGATTTTTGCGTGTATTCGACGCCTTTCAGGTTGAGCGCGATACGGGTCCGGAAGGAAGCCGAACTGCGGAAAAAATCATGCAGGATGTACATGGAACTGCCCCCGGTCCTGGTTTAGGAAAATTCTTCGTAAAAGCCCAGCTTGCGCTGCATCGGCGCGTCGTCGACCATGAACAGGAACGCCGGTTCTTTCGATGAGCCGTTGCGGATCTTGAAATTGGCGTAGGTCGGTACGGCGACGGTATCGTGTTCGGCCCAGTCGAAGGTCGCGCCGTCCACTTCCGTCTGGCCGCGACCTTCAATGGCATGCAGAACCGCCGAACAGGAGCGCCGGGCCGGCGCCACTTCTTCGCCGGGGCGCAACATCAGCGCGGAAAAGCCCAGGATCGGCAGGCATTCGTCGCCGGTTTCGGGATTGATATAGGCCAGATGCACGGCTTCCCCCGGGCCGCTGCCCGAGGCCAGGTCGAGCAGATTCTGCCGAACTTCTTTCCAGGGATAGCGCAGCAGCGGATATTTGCTGCGGTTCCGGTCGAGGGCCTTGTAGGGCGTCAGGCCGGCGCGCCGGTACAGCCGTTGCGATGAATCGGGAATGTTCTTCGGCGATTGCGGCGGGCCTTCTACGGCGTAGGATGCTTCCATGCGGTAGACCAGCGGCAGATCCAGGGCGTCCAGCCAGATCACCGGGCCGCTGCCGGTGTGGCCGTGTTCGTGCCACAGTCCGGAAGGAGTCAGGATCAGATCGCCCCGCTCCATGGGCAGCTTTTCGCCCTCGACCGTGGTGTAGCCGCCTTCGCCCTCGACCACGAAGCGGATGGCGCTGGGCGTGTGGCGGTGGTTGGGGGCGACTTCGCCGGGCAGGATCAATTGATAACCAAGATAGATAGACGGCGTCGCCTGGGCGTTTTCCAGGCCAAGCCCCGGATTGCACAGCATCAGCACCCGGCGTTCGGCCTTTTCGATGGGCGTCAATTCGCCCGCCTGCAACAGCAGCGGACGGATGTCCTGATAACGCCAGAAAGTCGGCACCGTTTCCCGGTCCGGTTGACCAAAGGGCAGGAAGGCCCGCAGGCTTGGCCACAGGGGGCCGACGTTCAAATCCGTCAATGCCGTGACATAGTCTTTCGGCAGTTCCTCGATGGTACCCAGTTCGCTCATGACAAGCCTTTCCTCCGTTGCGCTTGCCCTAGGGCATATCACCCAAGATCAATGAACTCAAGGTCGTAGGTGCCCTTTTAGAAGAGCTTTCATTGGTCCGACGAGGAGCTCATTCCAGCACATGGCGGCTGTAATCGTATTCGGGAATGTGGAGATGGGGAAAGGCGCTGAACAGGCCCGGCCGCCGGACGGCGCGGGACTTGGCGATGAATTCGGGCCCCAGTTGATCGAGCCCGGTGACGCCGAGCAGGGCCATGTCCGTTTGCAGCTCGATTTCCAGAAGCTCGAGCACGCGCTCGACCCCCGCCTGGCCGCCCGCCGCCAGACCCCAGCCGTATAGACGCGCGAGCGCCACCACATCGGCGCCCAGGGCCAGCGCCTTGAGGACGTCGCTGCCCCGGCAGAACGATCCGTCGATGATGATCGCCGCCTTACCCCCGACCGCGTCGGCGATTTCCGGCAGAGCTTCCATCATGCCGCGGCCGTGATCCAGTTGCCGGCCGCCGTGGTTGGAAACATGGACGGCATCGATGCCGTGTTCGATCGCCAGCCGCGCGTCTTCGTGGGTGGCGATGCCTTTCAGGATCAGCGGCATGGTGCAGCGTTCGCGGATTTTGGCGACGTGGGCCCAATCGAACGCCGCCTGGAATTCCGGGCGTAACTGTTTGCGTCCGGCGCGCGGGTTGAAATCCTTGATCTTGTCCCGCTCGCGGCGGCTGTAGACGGCGGTGTCGACGGTCAGGCAAAAGGCTTTGTAGCCGATGTCCTCGGCGCGGCGGATATGGTCTTTGACCCAGTCCTCGTCGCCGCGCACGTAAAGCTGAAAGATGAGGTCGGCTTCGCTTTGCCGCACGGTTTCCTCCATTCCCGGCTGTCCCACTGAACTGACCATGGAGGTGACGCCGAAGGCCCGCGCCGCTTTGGCCACCGTCGCGGCGCCACCGGGATCGAACATCTCAAGTCCGCCGATGGGACCGAGGATCACGGGCATGCGCAGGGAAAAATCGAGAAACCGTTTCGTGATGTCGATGTTCCGGACATCGACCAGCACGCGGGGCCGGAAGGCCAGTTCATCGAGGGCGAGGCGGTTCCTCAGCACCGAGGTTTCCGTTTCCGAGCCGCCGATCAGGTAATCCCAGGCGTTTTGATCGAGGGCATCGTGCGCCAGCCGGACAATTTCCCCCAGGGTTTCGATATCTTTCACGTTTTTGGGCATAGGCACTCCGAATGGAAATTGTTGGTTCCGCTCGACATGTAGGAATAGAGCAGTTCCGGGTTAATTGGAATCACCATACTCTATCGTCACCCCCGGGCTTGACCCGGGGGTCCAAAATAATCTGGAGAAAAGACGTGGATTGCCGGGTCAAGCCCGGCAATGACGGTGATTGGGGTGGTCTCTACCAATCTTGAAAGGCGCTAAAGACCGTAGGCCTCGGCCAGATCCGGGTCCTTCGCCGCCACGCGTTTCGCCAGCTCGACCATCACCTTGGCCTGTTTCCAGGTGGCGTCGTCCTGCATCTTGCCGTCGATCATCACCGCGCCGGAACCGTCGGGCATGGCTTCCAGGATCTTCTTGGCGAAGGCCACTTCGTCCGGCTCGGGGCTGAACACCCGCTTGGCGATGTCCACCTGGCTGGGGTGCAGGGTCCAGGCGCCGACGCAGCCCTGCAAAAAGGCGTTGCGGAACTGCGCCTCGCAACCGGCGGCGTCGGAAAAATCCCCGAACGGGCCGTAGAACGGCCGGATGCCGTTGGCCATGCAGGCGTCGACCATGCGCGCCACCGTGTAATGCCAGAGGTCCTGTTGATGGAAGCTGCGTTCGCCGCCGCCGTCACCTTCCCTGGCGGCATCGCCGAGCACGCCATAAGAAGGATGGCCGCCGCCGACCCGGGTGGTCTTCATGCCGCGGCTGGCCGCCAGATCGGCGGGCCCTAGGCTCATGCCGTGCATGCGCGGACTCGCCTGGGCGATGGCGATCACGTTGTTGACCCCTTCCGCCGTTTCCAGCAGGGCGTGAATCAAGATGGGTGACTTGACGCCGTGCCGGGCTTCCAGTTGGGCGAGAAGTTGATCGACATAATGGATGTCCCAGGGGCCTTCCACCTTGGGCACCATCACCACGTCCAGTTTGTCGCCGACGGCGGCGACGATTTCGGTCAGATCGTCCAGCATCCACGGGCTGTTGAGCGCGTTGATCCGGGTCCAGAGGCCGGTGTCGCCGAAATCGTTGGCTTGGGCGGTTTCGATGAACCCGGCGCGGGCGGCTTCCTTGGCCTCAATTGGAATGGCGTCTTCCAGGTTGCCCAGCAGCACGTCGACTTGTTGGATCATGTCCGGCACCTTGGCCCGAAGTTTTTCGATGTGCGGCGGGAAGAAATGAATCATGCGCTCCAATGCCGGCGGCAACTCGCGCAAGGGTTCGGGGGCGCCGATGGCCAGGGGCCGGTAGAACGAGGCGGGGGGTTTCATGGCGTCTCCTTTCGCCGGGGCATGAGCACGGTGTAATCGAAATCCAGCAGCACGGCGGGATCGTACTTGCCGTCGCCGTCCTTGTCGGGGAAATCCCGGCAGGCCCGGTCCTTGGCGGCGAGGGTGCGCAGACGCAGGGCGCCGATGTCATTCCGGCCCGGCAGCGCCGATTTTTCCAGCACTTCGGACCAGGCGTAAACAGTGTCGCCGGCCACCGCCGGCGCCACGTGCCGGCCGCCGTTGATGGCCGCGATCTTGAAGGCGTTGGCGAGGCCGTTGAAGGAAAGGGCGCGCGCCAGGCTGATGATGTGGCCGCCGTAAACGATGCGCCGTCCCAGCGGTTCTTCTTTTTGCGTGTGCTGGTTAAAATGGACCTTGGCCGTGTTCTGATAAAGCCGTGCCGCCGTCATGTGATCGCTTTCCTCGAGGGTCATGGCGTCCACATGGTCGATCCGCTCTCCCACCGCGTAATCGTCCCACAGGTGCGGGCCGCCGGCGAGTCCGGGGTCGTAGCGGGACAGGGTCAGGCCTTCCGGCACGCTCAGGTCCGCCACGGCGACGGCCTGGGGAAGATCGGGAATCACAGGCGCGCCGACGGCGGCTTCCGGGTCGCGCTTGCGCACCATCACCCAGCGGACATAATCCAGCACCGTTTCGCCCCGTTGGTTGGCGCCGACGGATCGCACGTAGACGTTGCCGGTCTTGCGGTTGGAATTCTCCTTGAGGCCGATGACTTCCGACACCGTGCTGAGGGTGTCGCCGGGAAAAACGGGAACGCCGAAACGCCCGGCGGCATAGCCAAGGTTGGCCACGGCGTTGAGCGAGATATCGGGCACGCTTTTGCCGAAGACCGTATGAAACACCAGAAGGTCGTCCAGGGGGGATTGGGAAAATCCCATCGCCTGGGCGAAGGCGTCGGACGAAGGCAAGGCGAAGCGCATGCCGTAAAGAGCGGTATAGAGCGAGGCGTCGCCCCGGCTTAACGTCCTGGGCGTTGCATGTTTGATTTTTCGGCCGAGGGTGAAATCCTCGAAAAAATTTCCCGGGTTGGTCTTGCTGGTCATGGCGCTGTCGCTTTCTCCTCTGGGGCGATGGTCCGCCGCCATTAAGTATGCCCCGCCTGTTCCCGCGAGAAGGACTCTTCAATCAGGTCGAGAATCTCTCCGATAACCGCATTGAGGTCAAAATCCTTGGGCGTGAAGATGCGCGCCACCCCGGCGGCGCCCAGTTCGCCCGCGTCCGCTTCCGGAATGATGCCGCCGACCACCAGCGGAACGTGACCGATTCCGGCCGACACCATGCCATCGCGGACCGCCTTGACCAGCGGCAGGTGCGAGCCGGACAGCACCGAGAGGCCGACCACGTGAACGTCTTCCTCAAGGGCGGAGGTAACGATTTGCGCGGGCGTGAGTCGAATGCCCTCGTAAATGACATCGAAACCGGAGTCGCAGGCGCGGACGGCGATTTGCTCGGCGCCGTTGGAATGGCCGTCGAGACCGGGTTTGCCGATCAGGATGCGCGGCCGCATGCCGTGGGCGGCGATCAGGGCGTCGATCCGCCGTCCGGTATCTGCGGCGCCCCCGGCCGACGGAGAAGCCCGCCGGGCGCCGCCGACGCCGGTGGGCGCCCGGTATTCGCCGTAGACGTCCCGTAATACTTTTCCCCATTCGCCGGTGGTGACGCCGGCGTGGGCGCAGGCGATGGAAGGTTCCATGATGTTTTGACCGGTCCGCGCTGCCGTCTCCAGCTTTGCCAGCGACCGCTGCACCTCGTCGCCGTTCCTCGTTTTGCGCCAAGCCATCAGCGCCTCGATCTGGCGTGCTTCGGCCGCCGCATCGACGGAAAGAAAATTGTCGTGGCCTTGAGTGAGCGGTGAAGGTTCGGACTCGGTGAACTGGTTAACGCCGACCACCACCTGTTCTCCGGTCTCGATGGCGGCCAAGCGGCGGGCGTTGGACTCCACCAGCCGGCTCTTCATATAAGGTATCGCGGCGACGCTGCCGCCCATGGACTGAATCCGAGCCATTTCTTCCCGGGCCTGGGTCTTCAGGTCTTCGACCTTGGCTTCGATCTCATGGGCGCCATCGAAGATGTCGCCGTATTCCAGAAGGTCGCTTTCATGGGCGACGATCTGCTGAAGGCGCAACGACCATTGCTGATCCCAGGGCCGGGGCAGTCCCAGCGCTTCGTTCCAGGCGGGCAGCTGAACCGCGCGGGCGCGGCCTTTCCGGGACAGCACCACCGACAGCATCTCAAGGGCGATGCGGTAGACGTTGTTTTCCGGCTGTTGTTCGGTCAGACCCAGGGAATTCACCTGAACCCCGTAGCGGAACCGCCGCAATTTGGGATCCGTGACGCCGTAGCGGTCGGCGGTAATTTCGTCCCACAGTTCGGTGAAGGCGCGCATTTTGCAGATTTCGGTGACGAAGCGAATGCCGGCGTTAAGGAAGAAGCTGATCCGTCCCACCAGATTGGGAAGCTCGTCGTCCGCGACCTGGCCGCCGGCCTTGACCGCGTCCAGGATGGCGATGGCGTTGGCAAGCGCGAAGGCCAGTTCCTCGACCGGCGTCGCGCCGGCTTCCTGCAGATGGTAGGAACAGACGTTGACCGGGTTCCATTTGGGAATTTCGCGGGTGGTGAAGGCGATGACATCGGCGGTCAGCTTCAGGCTCGCCTCGGGCGGGAAGATATATGTTCCCCTGGACAGGTATTCCTTGAGGACGTCGTTCTGCACGGTGCCGGACAGGGCTGAATGCGGGACGCCGCGCCGCTCGGCGGCCGCCACGTATAAGGCGAGCAGCCACGGTGCGGGCGCATTGATGGTCATGGAGGTGTTCATCCGTTCAAGCGGGATGCCCTCGAACAGGGTTTCCATATCGCCAATATGGCAGACTGGCACCCCCACCTTGCCGACTTCGCCCGTGGCCAGCGGATGATCGGAATCAAGGCCGGTTTGTGTCGGCAGATCGAAAGCCACGGAAAGGCCGGTCTGACCTTTTTTCAGGTTGGCCCGGTAGAGCGCGTTGGAGGCTCCGGCTGAGGTGTGACCGGCGTAGGTCCGGAACAGCCAGGGCCGATCAGGTTGCGGCGCAGCATTCGAGTCTTTTTTAAGGGCATCCTTTCGCATGTGCGAGTGTCCCATCTGAATGAAGCGAAGAAAGTATCATAATTTAATCATAAATTTCAATAAGTTCTAAAAACCATAATATATTTGTGAAAAATTACTTCCTCTTTTGAATTGTGCGCTGCAATATAAAATAACAATACCCTATTATATCGCCTATCTGAAGGTGCGCTAGGAGGAAGCCATGGAGGGTCTCAAGTGAGTAAAGAACTCTACGCCGTCGGAGAAGCGCCGCCCTTGGGCGACGTGCCGAAGACCATGCATGCCTGGACCGTCCGGGCGGAGCGTTTCGGGGAACCCAAGGACTCGTTCCAGCGCGAGGTGATCGACGTTCCCGCCATCGGCGACGAGGACGTCCTGGTTTACGTAATGGCGGCGGGTGTCAACTATAACAATGTCTGGGCCGCGATGGGCGCGCCGATCAACGTCATCGCCGCGCGCAACAAGAAAGGCGAGCCAGAGGATTTTCACATCGGCGGTTCGGATGCGTCGGGCATCGTCTATGCCATCGGCGCCAAGGTCAGCAACGTCAAGGTCGGTGACGAAGTGGTAATACACTGCGGCACCTGGGATTCATCCTGTCCCCAGGTCCAAGCGGGAATTGATCCCATGTACTCGCCCACCTTCAGGATCTGGGGCTACGAAACCAATTACGGCAGCTTCGCCCAGTTCACCCGCGTGCAGGCCCATCAGTGCATGCCCAAGCCCAAGCATCTGACCTGGGAAGCGGCTGCCGCCTATTCGCTGGTCGGCGCCACCGCCTACCGGATGCTGCATGGCTGGCCGGAGCACGAAATCAAAAAGGATGACGTGGTTCTGATCTGGGGCGGCGCCGGCGGTCTCGGCTCCATGGCCATCCAGATCGCGAGCGCCGCCGGTGCCAAGCCGATCGCCGTTATTTCCGACGACAGCAAGATCGATTTCTGCAAGAAACTGGGCGCCGTCGGTTGCATCAACCGCAGGAAATTTAAACACTGGGGCATGCTGCCCCATTGGAAGGACCATGTGGGCTACAGCATTTGGCTCAGGGGCGTACGTTCCTTCGGTGCCGCCATCTGGGAAGTGCTGGGTGAGAAGCGCAACCCGAGTTTCGTTTTCGAGCATCCCGGCGAAGACACCATGCCCACCTCCATGTTCGTCTGCGAGACCGGCGGTTCGGTGGTGATCTGCGCCGGCACCACCGGTTACAATGCCACCGTCGATCTGCGGTATCTGTGGATGCGCCAGAAACGCATGCAGGGATCCCACTTCGCCAATGACGTCCAGTCCTACGCCATGAACGAACTGGCGGTGCAGGGTTCTCTCGATCCCTGTATGTCGAGGGCTTTTACCTTCGACGAGTTGCCCGATTCCCATCAGCTCATGATGGAAAACCGCCACCCTCACGGCAACATGGCGATTCTGGTGGGTGCGCCCGAATTTGGAACCGGGGTAAGCGCGGCGCCGCCGAAGCCGTTCGACGCCCTCAGCCTGCCCGACGACGACCATCGCGACGCGCCGCATCCGCTACCGTTGCCGCTTCCGCTGCCGGACGTGCAGCCCGACGAAGGCGAGGAAGCGTTCAGCTTCGTTGAAGAGGGCGCCCTCGTGCGCGATGAAATGCACCCCGGCGTTTTCACGTGCACGCCGGAAACGGATTTGGAACTCGCGGCCCGGATGATGATCGACAACAAGTTCCGCTCGGTGGTGGTGGCCAAGGACGACGAGGCGGTGGGCGTGGTCGCCATGACCGATATTGTCATCGCCCGCCAGGGCCGGACCAAGACCGAGGCCCGCCGCGTCAAGGTCGGCGAGGTCATGAGCCACGGCTGCACCACCGTCGATGAGAACGCGCTGCTGTCGGCGGCCATCAGCACCATGATGAAACGCCGCATCCACCGTCTGGTGGTGACGCAGAAACAGGGAGAGCGGGAAGTGCCCATCGGCATCCTTTCCATGACCGACATGGTCTCTGCCCTGCTCGAAGATTGACGCCACCAAAGGGAATCCTGCAGGGTACGTCATGGATCAAAGCATCAGGGAAAAATACCAATCCGCCCTCTCTTCCGCCGAGACCCTGCTTGCCTCCGCCAAGCGCGGCGTCGGTAACGGCGAGGAGCAATTCGCCGCGCACGGTTTCGCCTGGATGGCCACCTATGTGGAAGGACTGCGCCAGATGCTGGCGTGGGCCGGGCGTCTGCAGGCCGACGGCCAGTTGGGCGAACTGGAATCCCTCATGCTCCAGGCCGCCTTCGGCGAATATCTGACCCAGCTTTACAGCGGCATCTCCCTGAGCCAGGTGGAAACCGTCCGTCCGCGCGACTTGGGTGTCGACAGCAAGGCGGTACATGATTTCTTCAACCCGGCGGTCAAGGAACTGGTCGACGGCGGCAACACCCCGGCGGTGCGACAGCGTATCGCCGAGTTGATCGAAGACGGACATTTCGGTGCGCCGGGCTACGGCGACGAGACCCTGGAGCTGGTCGCCGAACAATTCCACCGCTTCGCCGATGAAAAGGTGGCGCCCTTTGCCCAGGATTGGCACGATCGGGATGAACTGATTCCCATCGAAGTGGTCGAACAAATGGCCGAGCTCGGCGTCTTCGGCCTGACCATCCCCGAACGGTGGGGCGGCCTGGGGATGGGGAAGATGGCCATGTGCGTGGTCACCGAGGAACTGTCGCGGGGCTACATCGGCGTCGGTTCGCTGGGCACGCGGTCTGAGATCGCGGCCGAACTGATCCGCCTGGGCGGCACCGACGAACAGCGCGAATCCTTGCTGCCGAAAATCGCCTCAGGTGAAATCCTGCCCACCGCCGTGTTTACCGAACCCAATACCGGTTCCGATCTGGCTTCGCTCAAGACCCGGGCGGTGAAGATGGACGGCGGTTACGAGGTGACCGGCAACAAGACCTGGATCACCCACGGCGCGCGTTCGGACCTGATGACGTTGCTGGCGCGCACCGACCCGGACGAGCCCGGCTACAAGGGGCTTAGCATGTTTCTGGCGGCCAAGCCCCGGGGCAGCGAGGAAGCCCCCTTTCCGGTGGACGGCCTGTCGGGAACTGAAATCAAGGTGCTCGGCTACCGGGGGATGAAGGAATACGAACTTGCCTTCGATGGTTTCAAGGTGCCGTCCGACGCCTTGCTCGGCGGCGAGGAGGGGCAGGGTTTCAAGCAGTTGATGGCCACCTTCGAAGCCGCCCGCATTCAGACCGCGGCCCGCGCCGTCGGCGTCGCCCGCAACGCGCTCGAACTGGGGCTTGCCTACGCCCGCGAGCGCATCCAGTTCGGCAAGCCCATCTACGCCTTCCCCCGGGTGTCCGGCAAACTGGCATGGATGGCGGTGGAAACCATGATCGCCCGCCAGCTCACCTACTTCGCCGCCCGCGAAAAGGACGAAGACATCCGCTGCGACATCGAAGCCGGCATGGCCAAGCTGCTGGCGGCGCGGGTCGCCTGGTCCAACGCCGATAACGCGTTGCAGGTGCACGGCGGCAACGGCTACGCCGTCGAATTCCCCATTTCGCGGGTGCTGGTGGACGCGCGCATCCTCAACATTTTCGAAGGCGCGGCGGAAATCCAGGCCCAGGTGGTGGCCAAGGGGCTGCTGTCGCGGCGGAATTAGCGGAAAACGACAGCGCCCGTCGCCGACAAAATAATCCCAAAAGACTTTCCGAATAATTTATCGCCCGCTTCCCTGGGCGGTTAATTCTGATAGCATTGCCAAAGAGAAAGCTATTCCGGGGGGACGCCGAACCATGGCCGACAAGACGCTTGGCGCGTACAACATCGCGGATCTGCGCGAAATGGCGAAACGCCGCCTGCCGCGCGGCATTTTTGAATTCGTCGATCGTGGCGCCGAAGACGAGGTGGCGTTGCGCAACAACCGCCAGGCCTTCGAAGGCATCAAGCTGAAATCCCGGGTGCTTGCCGATGTTTCAAGCCGCAGCCTGGAAACCACCCTTTTCGGCAAAACCTATTCCATGCCGTTGGGAATCTCGCCGACGGGAACGGCGGGACTGCTTTCCTACGGCGGTGAAATCGCCATTGCGCAAGCGGCGGCCAAGGCCAACATTCCGTACACGGTGGCGACGCCGGCGATGACTTCGATGGAAGAAATCGCGGAGCAGGTGGGCGGCGAGCTTTGGTTTCAACTTTATGTCTGGGCGGACAAGGCGCAGAGCTACAAATTCGTCGAGCGGGTGAAATCGGTCGGCTACAAGACGTTGATCGTGACCGTGGACAGCGTGGTCGGCTACAATCGCGAATACAATCATAAAAACGGTTTCGAAGTTCCGCTCAAATATACGCCCCGGATGTTGGCCCAATTGCTGGCCAAGCCCGGCTGGTTCGTTTCGTGTTTGCTGCCGCAGCTTTTGCGGCGCGGGATTCCGAAATACGAAAACTATCCGGCGGAAATGAAGGACAAAATTACGGCTAAAACATTCGATGGCTCGAAAATGAAAAACGATACCCTTCACTGGGACGACCTCAAGGTGCTGCGCGATCGGTGGCCGGGAACGTTGATGGTGAAAGGCATCCTGCATCCCGATGACGCCGCCCTGGCTGCCGCGTGCGGCGCCGACGGGGTGATCGTATCGAATCACGGCGGACGCAATCTGGATGCGTCCGTCGCGCCGATCCAGATTTTGCCGGAAATCGCCGCCCGCGTCGGCGGCAAGACCACGGTCATCGTCGACAGCGGCTTCCGGCGGGGCACGGACGTCATCAAGGGTCTGGCCCTGGGCGCGGATTTTGTCATGACCGGGCGGCCGACGCTCTACGGCACGGCGGTCGCCGGCGAAGCGGGGGCGGCGCGGGCCATCGAAATTTTCGGCGACGAAATCAACCGCGTCATGGGCCAGTTAGGGCTTCATAGCATCGACGAAATCACGCGGGATTGCCTGTGGGAACCCAGCTTATCACCGTGAACCGCTCGTTTTTACGCTTTCAGGACCGCTTCGGATATGGCGTCGCCCATTTGCCCGGTGCTGGCGGTGCCGCCCAGATCCCGGGTCAGGGTTTTTGCATCCGAAATAACCTTTTCGATTGCGGCGTCGATAAACGTTGCCGCTTGCGCCGCCTTGGGCTCATCGTGCTTGCGGCCCAACCATTCGAACAGCATCTTGCCCGATTGAATCATGGCATAGGGATTGGCGATGCCTTGCCCGGCGATGTCGGGCGCGGAACCGTGGGTCGCCTGGGACATGGCCTGGCGTTCGCCGACACAAAGGCCCGGCGCAAGGCCAAGTCCGCCGACCAGGCCGGCGCCGAGATCGGTCAGGATGTCGCCGAATTGATTGGTCGTCACGATGACATCGAATCTTTGCGGGTGCATGACCAGTTCCGCTGAAATCGAGTCGATCAGCCGTTCTTCGTATTCGACGTCGGGGAACTCCGATGCGACTTTCCGGCATTCTTCCGCGAACATGCCGCAGGTCAGCCGGTAGACCGGCTCCTTGTGGGAAGCCGTGACTCTTTTGCGTTCCCGGGTGCGGGCGATTTCAAAGGCTTCCAGGGCGACACGGCGGGATCCCTTGCGGGTAATAATCCGCGATCCGATGGATATTTCATCGTTGGGACGGAACTCGCCGGTTCCTTTCACGGTAATATCCGACGACTGCATGCCTTCAGTGACTTCCCTTAAAAACACGATGTCGACATTTTTATGAACGGAAGAAATGTTCTCGTAGGATTTTACGGGTTTTACATGGGCGAAAAGCTCAAAGATTTTCCGGATCGGCGGCATGACCCAGGTCGGGTCGTTGCGCGGATAGGCGGCATGCCCGATCGGCCCCATGATCCAGCCGTCGGTTTTCTTCAAGCCTTCGACCGTCACTTCGGGCGTGGTATTGCCGTGTTTTTCGTGACCTTCCTTGCCGATGGGGAGTGGCACCCACTCGATGTCAAGCTTGGTGCGCGCTGCCGCCGCCTTCATCACTTTCACGCATTCCGGAACAACCTCGTAACCGATGTCGTCTCCCATCAGGATGCCGATTTTCATTATTCATATGACCTTTCAATTCGCCGTGGACGACACATAAACTTTTAGAAACCTATGCCTTTTGGGGCCGGGGAAGTTTTGAGACGGCTTTCAGCCGCAGAACCGTATCGCCCGCCAGGTGGGTCCAGACCATGGAATCGCGCACCAGTTTATTGACCCGGGGATTTATCCGGCAGCCTTCCGCGCCATGGATTTTCATGTTCAGTTGCGTCACCCGCAGGATCACGTCCGTGGAATAGTTGACCATCAGGACGCCACTGGCCGAACGTTCGCCTTGGTCGTGTTCCCAGGCGACGCGATAGACGAAGGAC
>Ga0224501_10003039_pt1 | contig 13196 bp, 9 predicted proteins | sample SF_Oct11_sed_USG_4_FD_169105 | JGI IMG/M metagenome (GOLD analysis project Ga0224501, IMG submission 169105) | Sediment microbial communities from San Francisco Bay, California, United States - SF_Oct11_sed_USGS_8_1 | ecosystem: Environmental > Aquatic > Marine > Sediment | place: USA... | reverse complement strand
GCTGAATTGCATATCACTGTACCACTGAATATGATTGCCGTTTCAAACGGATCCTTGATCGATGTCATCGAAAACTCTGACAGTACCGTTACATTTGTTTGGCAGGAAGACTATCCGATCTCAACCTATCTTCTTTCTGTGGCTGCCACAAATTATGTGGCTTTTTATGATGACTACTTTTCGGGTGCGAAGACGATGGAAGTTCATTACTATGCCTATCCCGAGCATCTGACTCAAGCCCATGAAGACTTTTCCGTAACCGTTCCCATGATTGAATTCTACTCAGACCTCTTCGGGGAATACCCCTTCCTGGATGAAAAATATGGGATGGCCGAAATTCCGGGTGGAGCTTCAATGGAGCATCAAACCTGCACATCACTATCCTCAGCGCTCGTAACCGGAGCTCATATGTATGACTGGATCATCGCCCATGAGCTGGCCCATCAATGGTGGGGGGATCTTGTTACCTTGACCGATTGGGCTGATATCTGGCTGAACGAAGGCTTTGCTACCTACTCTGATGCCCTATGGTATGAGCACCTTTATGGTTTTGATGGGCTCAAGTCAAGAATGGCCGATTTTAAAAGGATTTATTTCACGCAACACCAAGGCCCTGACCATCCGATTTATAATCCTCCTCTGGGACACCTCTTCTGTGAGATCGAATACGAAAAAGGTGCAGGGGTGCTTCATATGTTGAGATTCGTGGTTGGCGACAGCAACTTCTTCAGCATCTTAAGAAAATATGCCCAGGATTATGCTTACTCTAACGCGACCACCGAAGAGTTTCGCAGCGTCTGCGAGATAATTTATGGTGCAGATTTGAAATGGTTTTTCGATCAATGGATTTATAGGGCAGGCTATCCGACTTATCAATTCGGATGGGCATATTCCGGCGGAAACAGAGTGCGGGTGGTCATCAATCAGACCCAGAAAGATCTTCCCCTGTTTAAAACGCCTTTAGAGATACAATTTGTCTTCCCTTCAAGAGTAGAAAAGCGGATCGTTTGGGTAGAAAAAAAGAATAATATCTTTGATTTTACCCTAGACGAGAAACCCTCTGAAGTGCTTTTTGACCCAGACAACTGGATCTTATGCACAGTGGAAAATTTCCTTAAGAAGGGAAGAATAAAACGCTAGCCTGTGTGTGTATGAGTATCAAATCGTAAGAACCCTCAAGAGTTAAACCCTTTTTTCCTCCAGGGAACCGAAAATTTTTTCAAAAAGTTGGCAAAAAATTTCTTGACATCTAGATGAAAATTTAGATAATAGGCCTATTAATATTATAATTAATATAGATTAGATAGATAATATGGTTCATATAGGAGACAAGAAGCGGGGATGAATAAAGGACGCAGATCTCTTGGTAGGCCGGGAGTCAGCGTTTCTCTCATTTTTTAGGTCATTCCCCGTTTGAGTTTTATTGAATAAGCCAAGGCTTGAAAGGAGGTGACAGAATTAAATTAAGGAATACTAATGCTGATTGTTGTAACAAGAAAATTTTAAAAGGAGGATAATTGTGAAAAAGTTTTTCGAGAAGCTAAGAGTTCTTTTAGTTTCTACCGGATTAGTTGTCATGGCCCTTGTGGTCTACTTGGGATTGCAAAGTACCCAAGCTTCAGCTCAAGTTGGCGGTCAGGTGCCGCTGCCCGGCAACAAGATCGCTCAGTTCGTCGATCCGCTGCCCGACCTGCACACCATAACCGCAGGTACGGGTCAGATCGTGCTTAACATGAGCGAGTTCCAGTCCATGGTGATGCCGTCAACATTCGTACCGGCAGTTGGCACTTATTCCGGTACATGGGTGTGGGGTTATCTTGAACAAGGTCAGACAGCGGTTCCATCCTATATCGGACCAGTGATCGTCTCCACGCGTGGCACCCCGACTGAGATTAAGTATGTCAACAACCTCGGGACCACCGCGACCAGCAATTTGTTGGCCTGGAAGACCTCGACCGATCAGACACTGCACTGGGCCGACCCGAAAGGCGATATGGGAGCCTTAACGCATTATGCTGGCCCCATACCGGCCGTGCCACACCTGCACGGCGGCGAGGTGCCACCCCAGCTCGACGGCGGTCCGGACGCCTGGTTTCTCAGCCAACCAGCAACCGGCTACAAGATGCACGGGCACGCTTACTATTCGTTTGACGATCCCTACAACACCGGCACGGCCAACTACACCATCTACCGCTACCCCAATACCCAGGAGGCGGCTAACATCTGGTTCCACGATCACGCTCTGGGCATTACCCGCCTCAACGTCTACGCCGGCCTAGCGGGCGCGTATGTCATCCAAGATACTGGCGCCGGGATCCCCTCAAACCTGCCCGACCTCATTCCGATGGTTATCCAGGACCGTATGTTCGATACGAACGGACAACTCTTTTTCCCGAATCTGGGCATAAATCCCGAACACCCCTTCTGGCTACCTGAGTTCGTCGGAGACACCATTGTGGTCAACGGCAAGGTGTGGCCTTTCAAGGACGTCGACCGGAAGCGCTTCCGCCTGCTGTTCCTGAATGGTTCCAACGCTCGCTTCTACGATATGTTCTTCATCGATGCGGTTAGTGGGATCAAAGGGCCACCCATGTATGTGATCAGTACTGACGGCGGCTACCTGGACAATCCGGTCCTGATCGATCCCAATGCCAGGGGTAAGGGCGGATTGAAGAGCTTGATTGTCGGGCCCGGCGAGCGCTACGAGGTGATTGTTGACTTCAACGACCCTGCATGGATTGCTAACCTCGAATTATTCTATGGTGTGGGACTTGTTCCAAACCCACTTCCCGTGCAGCTGCGCAACGATGCCAGAACACCGTTCCCGGGCGGCGCACCGGCCAAGAAAAGCACCACTGGCCGGATCATAGAGTTCCGCGTTTCCACGAATGCCCCAGTGGACGACAGCTTCGGTCCGTCCACCCTTCCAGCGCTTCGCAATCCGATGATCCGCCTGGTTAATCCAGGACTAGGCACACCGGCCGCGGGAGCAACCCCTGTTGTGACTCGCCAGCTCACCTTGAACGAGGTGATGGGACCCGGCGGACCGCTCGAGGTGCTGGTCAACAACACCAAGTGGTCGGGCACTCCCCGGTTTGATTTCACCCCTGTTGATAATGGCGATGGGACTTTCACCTACTACTCCGAGCTGCCCAACGAGGGAGATGCCGAGCTGTGGGAGATCATCAACCTGACAGCGGACGCACATCCCATCCACCTGCACTTGGTGCAGTTCCAGCTCATGAACCGTCAGACTTTCGACATCAAGGGATACACCGTGGCCTACGATGCAGCGTTCGGCGGTGTGTTCGTTCCCGCCTTCGGCCCTCCGCTGGATTATAATACCGGGGCCGGAACACATCCCGTATATGGAACGCCCATTCTGGGAGGTAACCCTGACGTTACGCTCTTTCTTAATCCAAAGAAGGGTCCTGTCGTCCCACCGCTGCCGCATGAGACCGGTTGGAAAGACACCGTGATTATGTACCCGGGCGAAGTAACACGCATCATGGTGCGCTGGGCGCCCACGGATGTTGCCGTAGGGGATACTGCAAACGAACACTTCCCCTTTGATCCTAACGGCGGACACGGATACGTTTGGCATTGCCACATCATCGACCACGAGGACAACGAGATGATGCGGCCAGACCTAGTACAAGCCTTAATGTCGGTAGTTAGAACCCTGTCCATGACGATTGACTACTAAGGCATTCAAACAAACTCGAGAGGGCCCGCCCATGAGGGCGGCCCTCTCATTTTAACTACCGACAGTCTACCGTGCCAAATTCGGAGGAGATTTGACCTTTACACGGAGTTCTGTGCAACGAATTTGGGAAATGGGCGCTTTTTCGAGTCGATGAATATTTTCAAGACGGCCTCTTTTTCCGTCGTTTCTTCAGTAGAAACATAAGCTAAACTAAAAACGTAAAGGGGGACCACATTGGATCGCCTCTTTTTTATCAAAAGAATGAAGCCGAAATGCCATTATTAAATATCAGAACGGCTATCAGTTAAAATGCTTTCCATACAAGTGTTTTCTTGAAAAAAAATTGCATACGCCATCAGTTGGGATGATGTCACCTTTGACCACAGTTTGTACTGGACTCTACAGGGAGCCCACACCAAGCTGGACTGTTCAAGCTGCCATGCGCAGGGCTACAATCTGCCGCGAGACTGTTATGGATGTCATGCGAAAGACTATGATGCGGCGACAAATCCGGACCACAAAACGGCAGGCTTCCCCACAGACTGTGGAATTTGTCACTATCCAACACATTTATTCTGGTCTCAAGCTGTTTTTGACCACCAATTTCCTATTGGTTCTGGAAAACATACCAGCGCGAGCTGCACCGATTGCCATATATCGAGCAACTATAGAGAATTTTCGTGTTTAGAATGCCATACACACAATAAGACGAGTATGGATAATGAACACCAAGACGTTGCAGGATATGTGTACCAGAGCCAAGCCTGCTATGCCTGCCATCCCCAAGGAAGAGAGTGAATAATTTATAAGAGTGGAATTTTACCTCTCATTTGGATGAGAGATTGTATATCTTTATTTTATAGCCCAACATCCTTTCGGTGATTCCTAGAGCGCGGGCTGCCCTGCTTTTGATCCCATTGTTTTTCTGGAGTGCATTTTTGATTTCCATGATCTCTAAGCGCTGGATTTTATCTGTTAAAGAAAGGTCAGATCCAATCAGATCCTCTTCCTTCTTTTCTTTCAGGAAAACCGGCAGATCGGCAGAAGTGATGTAGTCTCCTTCGCAGAACACAACGGCCCTTTCCATAACATTTTCCAATTCTCTAATGTTACCTGGAAAGGCGTATTGAACGAGCAGGTTCATAGCTTCGGCCGAGATCCCCTCGAGTTGTTTCCCCTCCTTCTCCCCAAATTTTCGGATGAAATGATCCACCAGGGGAGGGATGTCTGCTTTTCTTTTCCTCAACGGGGGAACATGAATTTGGATCACATTCAACCTGTAGTAGAGATCTGGCCTGAACTTTTCTTCCTTCATCAGTTTTTCCAAGTCCCTGTTCGTGGCAGCAATAATCCTCACATTCGATTTCAAAGGCTGTGATGAGCCTAACCGGTAAAATTCTTTGTCCTGAAGAAATCGGAGTAGCTTAACCTGGACCTGGAGCGGGAGATCGCCGATTTCGTCCAGAAAAAGAGTCCCTCCAGATGCTGCTTCGAATTTTCCTGTTTTCCTCTCATGGGCTCCTGTGAAGGCTCCTTTTTCGGCGCCAAAAAGTTCGCTCTCGATTAAAGTCTCTGGAAGCGAAGGAATATTTACGGCCAGGTAGAGTCCCTTTTTTCTGTGGGAGGAAAAATGGATGGTCTTGGCCACAAGGTCTTTCCCTGTGCCCGTCTCTCCAGTAATCAGGACTGTGGCCTCGCTTCTGGCAGCCTTGGCCGTCAGCCGTGCGACCTCATTCATTTCCGATGAAGAAAAGATGAAATTCTTAGGGCTGAATTTTTCTTCCAGAGAGCTCTGAAGCAGAGAGACCTCTTTCCTCAATTTCTGCCGCTCCAAGGCGCGTTCGATCACCAGCAGAAAATTCTTAAAGTCAATCGGTTTGACGATGTAGTCATAGGCTCCTTTTTTCAATGCCTCTACGGCATTTTCCACGTTGCCGAATGCTGTGACCATGATGGGCGTTATCAAAGGATTTTGGCTGAGCATCTTTTGGATGACATCGATCCCGGTCTCACCGTTGAGCTTGTAGTCCACGACCGCAATATCGATGGGCTGTTCGGCGATGATGTCCAAGGCTTCACGGCTTGAAGAGGCCTCGTAGACCAAATACCCCTCTTGCTCAAGATTCTCTCTGATCAGTTTTCTCTGTAGGGGATCATCCTCCACGATCAAAAGATTCCCTTTGTCCATCTCAGCCTCCAGGTATCTGAATAATAAAAGTGGTCCCTTTCCCAATTTGGGATCCACAATCTATCTTTCCTTCGTGAGCTTCGATGATTTTCCTGGTCAGATAGAGCCCGATGCCCATCCCTCCTTTTTTTCTAGAGAAAAAGGGATTGAAAATCTGTGTCCTTTCTTCCTCTGACATGCCCTTTCCTGTATCTTGAATGGTTATTAAGACTTTTTTCCGGTGTTCCTTAGAATAAACAGCAATATTTCCCTCATCTGTGGCCTCGAGCGAATTTTTCAGCAAGTTCAGGAAAGCCTGGCTCAATAACTCCCTATCAGCATTCAGAGCCACGCTGCTTCCCTCTGAATATTCTATCTCAATCCCGTCTGAGCCTCTCTCTTTTTTAAGAGATCTAATGATGTCTTCCATCAGACCTTTGAGGAAAAACTTCTCTTTCTTCAAATTCAGAGGCTTGAGCGAAACCGAGAATTGATCGATGATTCGGGATATTTTTTGCACTTCTTCACCGCCCAGAGATATCTCATCCTGAAGCTCTTGTGGCGTTCTTTTCTCTAACAGCTCAAAGAGAAGTGCCAGGCTGTTGAGGGGATTCTTGATTTCATGGGCCACCCCAGATGTGAAGGCTGAGATTTCCCTGTATCTTTCCTTTTCTCTGCGTTCTTTCTCGGCTTCCTTTTCTTTTCGCAGATAATGACTCTGCAGTTGATAGATTCCCAAGAAGAATATGATTCCGACTCCTGCGATGATCCCAAACAGGATGAGAAAGCTTTGCTTGGAATGGGCGATCATCTCTTCCAGATCCACCAGAGAGTATCCAAGATAGATATAATAGGTCCTTTGATCGGGTGCTGTAAAGGATGAAAAGACGTTGAATATCTTACCTGCCGGAGAGTCGATGATCCAGGACTCCTGTTTTCCAAAATTTTTTTGCGACAAAGGCAGGTATCCGTCGAACCGGGAACTCCATCCCAGGATTTCCTTCCTCTCATCCAGAAGAGCCATGTAGTATATGTTTTCTTCCCCGGAATAGAGATTGAAGATTTCATCCGATGAGTAATTCTCACTCAAGAAGTGAGAGATGTTGACTTTTAAGATTTCGGCCGTAGCTTGGAGCTGTTCTTTGACCAGGTCTTCGACTTTATTTTTGATGTACGTCCGGTTTATGGAGGAGAGCACAAAAAATATGATCACGATACCTAAAAGTGGAAGAAAGAAGAAGAGGAAAAAATCCTTCTTTTTCAATAACGCTTTCCCTTCCCTTTCCCCTTTCTTCTCATTTGGCCTTTCCCTCCCCTCCAGTTGGGAAATCCATGTTCATCCCGAAGAACGAGCGTTTCTCCCCTGAATTGAACCTCTCTGGCGATGATGTTCTGACCCATTCCTTCAGACGAGTAGAGAGAGCCGATGACTATGAGGTGTTCTCCCCTGTGGAAATCATAGTCAAAGAACCACACAGGACTTATTTCTACCTGGAACAGTTTTTTGGTGTTTTTCTGCTCAAGGATAAGGATCAAAAAAGGAGGACTATCCTTGTAACGGGGCTCCATGGTGATCTTTTGGATTTTGCCTTCCACCCTGATTTCTTGATCCACGTTGTAGAAGTGTAGGGCTTGTTGGCCGAATGAGGGCAGGGTTAGGTTTACTATGAGAAAAACGATGAACAGAGTCATTTCAGATGGCTGTTTCATTGTCTGGCTCCTAGAGGAATATTCCATTCGATGCCCAAAGAAAAGAAATGGCCGTTCCAGTCAAAATAGAGATCATTAGAGCTGTTGCTTATGTAAGAATAGGATAAAAACACAGAAAATTGGGGGAAATTTTTTTCTGTCCTCACTTCAATCTGGTTTCTATTGTCTTTTCTTGTCAGTCCCAGGGGGTTTCCTTCCAGATCCAGACTCTCTATCCCCGGGAATTCCTTTTTAGATAGAGTATACCCCAATTTCAGCTGAATGTTCCAGGGCACAAGGAAAGTCAATTGACTCCCGATCTGATAACCATCCCAGGAAAACCTGTCATAGGAAGGATTTTCGACGGCATAGAATTCTTCGATGAAAGAGAATGGATTTTGACCAGAAAGAACCCACTGTTTCACCCCTGAGAGATTGAGTCCAACACTATTCCCAAGCCCTTGGGCAATCAATCCTGAAAGGGAAAAGACCTGAAGGCCTTGCCCTTCTGTTTGCGTTACGGTCTGATATGGTTTCTGGCCTTGTTTGTCAGAATAGCCTCTTCCCCTTCCACCCATGAAATAGCGGTGGCCTTCAATGGGAACCTCCCCCTCGTAGATGTATGGGTGGAGAAAGTACTTGTATCCCCAGTCTATTTCTCCCTTGAAGGTCGTATTCGTCTGGAAATATCTATCAAAGGAGACTATAAGGGCATGGCTGAGAAAATCGTAGACAGAATCTCTGTAGTTTTTATACTCGAAGGAGTAATTCGACTTGAATATGGATGTCTGACTGAAATAACTCTTGAAAGCAGCGAAGAAGTTGGCTGAGAGGTAGTTAAAGTCTGAATAGTCGGACCGGTAGAAAGCTCCACGTCCAGCCAGCGAGAAGTAGAAGGCCGATTTCTCATTGAGGGGGTGGAGGTAGTCCATGCCTGCATCTTGAACGTAATAGGTGAGATTGGGATTTTTGAACAGATAGGAATAGCTTCCTTCGGCGTAGAGAGAAAGCCTAGAGAGGTTTTTATCCAGGTAGAAACTGAAAGTTGAGAGCTGATCTTTCTCCGCAAACCGATTCTGGAAGAGGTTATTGGTCATGTTTTGGGAAAAAGACAGAGAAAATGAATCAGCCATTAGGGTGGGACTCAAAATCAGTGCAGATAGGATATATATAAAATATTTTCTCATTTTCTTCTCCTTGAAAGAGAGTAAAGGGGCTGGGCCCCTTTACCCTCTCCTCATACTTGTTTAGCCTTGACCTTGGCCTCTTCTCGCTCCTTTGCCAATGGGACCTGTTCCGTCACAGATGCCGCTTCCGAAGCTGTTTCGATTTTGCTTGGAGGACTGATTTTTCCAGGCATTTCCATCACGGAAACCGTTTCTGTTTCCGAGCGGATTGGAAGATGAGTTGTCCGAGTTTCTGCCTTTGTAACCAGTCCCATCTTTGGGTCTGATCCAATCGGGATCCTGACAGTTGGGGATACCGTCATTGTCATGGTCACGGGCGAAATCACAGATTCCATCTCCATTCTCATCGACGAAAAACGGTCCTGCCTGGAATTCTGATTTTACTCTGTTTTGGAAGGTATTGCGAGTAACCTTCTGCGGATTATCGTCTGCGAGAACAAGACCTACACCCAGGATCAGCACTGATCCTGTCAGAGCCAATGCTTTTTTGATGTTCATTCGAACCTCCTTTCTCTTGATTGAGGCCATGTAAAAAGCAAGTCCTGTGCCAAGTTCTATAGTATTGAAAATAAATAAATTATGGATTTAAGAAGCATCGAAAAACCGACATTATTGTCATAAAGCCTACAATTTTGTAGGAAGTCTAAAGTCACAGGAATCTTTGTATTTGGATGCAACTCTATTTTCGTGACAGTTAATTATGAAGGTGTAATCTGTCCCAGCGCCGGTTCCCCTCCATCCTTGCCAACACCCTCCCACCCTCCACCATGGGCTTCGGATGGAGGGGAGCCGGCGCTGCACTTCTCCATTAGGTTAGATGTTTCCCTTATCATGGAAACAGAGATCTTACCTTATGTTTGTAGTAGTTGACTTGGGCTTTGGTTATTTGAAAAAATTGAGGGAGACAAATTTAGGATACGAAGAGGAAAAGATGAGTATTGCAGTTGTTCTTGTCATGCATGGAGTTCCGCCGATAGACTTTCCGAAAGAGGAGATGATGGAGCTCTTTGGTTTACAGCATCGACAGGCACATGCCTCAGAGTCAGAGCGAGAAGCTTTGCAAAAGCGCCATGAAAAATTGGAAGAAAAAATGCGCAACTGGCCCAGGACCCCAGATAATGATCCCTATCATGCCGCTTCCCTAGAAATTGCATCTAAGCTGGAAGTAATTTTAGGAGAAAGAGTCTTTGTCGGATTCAATGAATTTTGTGCGCCCACGATAGAGAACGCCATAGGTGAAGCCGCTTCCCAATCTCCGGATAAGATCATCGTGACGACTCCCATGATGACAAGGGGCGGAGAGCATTCTGAGAAGGATATTCCTTTTGCTGTTAAACGAGCACAGGAACTCTATCCTGGTGTGGAGATTGTTTATGCCTGGCCCTATGACATTTCCGATGTCACCGGATTTCTGGCCAAACACGTAAAACGATTTATATAGAAAGACTGTCAAGAAAGATTTTGCCTACAGCCTCCAGAGATAAGAGGCTTTAAAGAAGAATCCCCGGCGTGTTTCCAGGAAGTTATCCGCAGGTCTGTAGTCACCCAGTGGAGTTCATCCTGGACAATTTGAGGGGTAGGCGGCCGTTCTGACTGGAAGGTGATCCCAAGATGGCAGATGATCTTAAATCTTTTGGGAACAATCGAGTGCTCTTTTTCGTAGATACAAAAGAGGGATGAAGTACAACCTTAGGAAGGAGAACATCATGACAAAAAAGTTTTCTTCGGTTTTTGTCCTTTCTTTTCTGATTTTTATCACTGGTTTCGGATCGGCTGCGGCCAAAGAAATCGACAAAGAATTCCACAAGAGCTTTGACGTCAAAGAGGGGGATTCGCTGCGTCTCCGCCACGGCGACGGCAATGTGCAGCTAATTCCCTGGGAGAAAAACATCATTGATGTGAAAGTGCGATACAGGGCCGACATAGATGTTGTTGGAATCAGATTAGGCAGAAAGCATGATTTTGATGTGGAATTCAGGCAGACTGCGAATACCGTTTATGTCACCGGCAAGGAAGCATCCAGCGCATCCATAGGGTATCAGAACAAAAATGTGTATGAATATGTCTATGAAATTCACTCACCGGATTATATCCAATTAGACCTGGATGGAGATGACGGGAATGTCAACATAGAGAGTTGGAAGGCCGAGATTGAGTGCCGTATCGATGATGGAGATATCAAATTGAGGAATATCGCTGGAGAAAAAACCGCTATCTGGGGAGAGGATGGCAACGTGGAGATCGACAGTCTTGCTGGAGACCTCACCATCAAGGTAGATGACGGAGATGTTATTCTCAATGCGTGCGAAACGACGCGCTGCCGGTTGGAGGCTGAAGACGGAGATATCATCATCAGCCGGTCGAAAGGATCCTTTGACATCGTGGTGGATGACGGGAATGTTGCCCTGAAACAAACGGAGGCGAATAGGCTGGATATTCGAGCGGAAGACGGGGATATAGATCTTGATCTCATAGCTGTCGAGATGTTTGAGGCCGATATCAAGACGGATGACGGGGATGTCACCGTTGACCTTGAAAAGGGATTCTCCACGTCATTTTATGCCTCGGCGGATGATGCGGATTATATCAGGATAGAACTGGATGATATTGAAGACTACAAAGAAGACCGGCTCAGCAAGTCCGGAAGCATTCATGGGGGGAAAGGGCGGATGATAATCCGGACCGCTGACGGAAACATCACGATTAAAGAGAATTATTGATCAAAATTGAGGGAGTGAAATTTTCCCAGGAATATTCCTAATTTTCTGTCATTGTTATTATTCATGATGAACTAAAATTCTATCTAGGGATTCGATACTTATTTTTTTAAATTTGTTTCGCTTGTTTATTATTCAGTATTCAGTAAAATAAAAAACAGCAGTTTACCGGGAGAATCCCACATGAAATGCAACAAATGCCAGTTCGAAAACCCTCAAGATAGTACATTCTGCAACAAATGCGGGACAAAATTGTCTGATCTTGGGAAACTTTCTGTATCCGTGACGAAAACCATCGAAACAAAAGGAGAGGGATTAACAAGAGGAACGACCTTTGCCGGAAGATACGAGATCATCGAATCGCTGGGAACAGGAGGTATGGGGAAAGTCTACAGGGCTTATGACAACAAAATAAAAGAAGAAATCGCCATAAAGCTCCTCAAACATGAAATCTCTACGGATAAAAAAACAATTGAGCGCTTCAGCAACGAAATAAGACTCTCCCGTAAAATCACCCACAAGAATGTCTGCCGGATGCATGATCTGAATGACGACGAGGGAGCACAGTATATAACCATGGAGTACGTACCTGGCGAAGACCTGAAGAGCTTCATAAGGCGGGTGGGCCATCTTCCTTCCGGAAAAGCTATCAGCATCGGCAAGCAAGTCTGCGAAGGCTTGGCTGAAGCCCACTCATTAGGAGTGATCCATCGAGATCTCAAACCTCAGAATATCATGGTGGACAAGATCGGTAATCCAAAGATCATGGATTTCGGAATCGCGCGTTCGCTCAGGGCTGAGGGAATAACAGGAGAGGGAGCGATCATCGGGACACCGGAATACATGTCACCAGAGCAAGTTGAGGGGAAGGAGACAGATCAGCGCTCAGATATCTATTCTCTGGGAGTTGTCCTGTATGAAATGCTTACTGGGAAAGTGCCTTTTGAAGGTGAGAATACCTTCAGCATTGCTCTCAAACACAGGGATGAAATCCCCCCCCATCCCAGGGAACTGAATCCTGAATTATCTTCGGAATTAAGCGCTGTCATCCTCAAGTGCATGGCCAAAGAAAGGGAAAAGAGGTACCAATCCGCTCAGGAGCTTCTTTCAGACCTCAACGCCCTCGAGAAAGGCACAAAGATACGCGCGGCTGAAACAAAGCCGCGACTCCCAGCATTTTTGGCAGAAGAAAAACCGATCAAAGAAGAAAAGCCTGTTTTTGTTGCCAGAGAGAGTGAGCTCGAGAGGCTTAACACCTTCCTCGAAAGATCTCACTCGGGAAGAGGCCAGGTTGTTTTTATCACAGGAGAGGTTGGAAGCGGAAAGACCGCTCTTATTCAAGAATTCTCAAGGAGGGCGCAAGAGGCGCATCCAGACCTCATTGTAGCCAGCGGTAAATGCAATGCCCATACAGGAATCGGGGACCCCTATTCACCATTTATGGAGATGCTGAGTCTTCTAACGGGTGATGTGGAAACCCGCTGGGCAGCAGGAATGATCACAAGAGAGCATGCTCAACGTCTTTGGAGCTTGATGCCGCAAACGGTCAAAGCTCTGCTGGAGAATGGCCCGGACTTGATCAACATCTTTGTTCCCGGCACTCCTTTATTGGCCCGGGCTCAGGCTTTTTCCTCGGCTTCCACCGAGTCGCATATCCGTCTCAAAAAGGTCGTCGAACGAAAGGCGATGCTCCCTCCCGATTCAAGCCTCCAGCAGAGTGACCTCTTTGA
>Ga0224501_10003038_pt1 | contig 13196 bp, 9 predicted proteins | sample SF_Oct11_sed_USG_4_FD_169105 | JGI IMG/M metagenome (GOLD analysis project Ga0224501, IMG submission 169105) | Sediment microbial communities from San Francisco Bay, California, United States - SF_Oct11_sed_USGS_8_1 | ecosystem: Environmental > Aquatic > Marine > Sediment | place: USA... | reverse complement strand
GATAGCATGATCCAACTACAATCTTAGTTTATTCTATTTTGCTCGCTATTCTGGAAGTGATGAGACTTCTCATGTACTCAACATATTATTAGGATACAGGATAGCTGAATGGCTAGGACTCAAGATCTAGAGATTCTGGGTTCGAGACCTATGACTTATGACCTAGTCATGCTGAGTGTCCATTGTGAGGATGAGCTTCTCACGAAATTCTTTGCTCATACTGCCTCAGAAAGATGGGTTTTTATTGTTTAAATTGGAGTTTGAAACTAGCTGGGTGGAGTAGTAATGAAAGGTGGTGTGTCCTTCGACATGTACATCTAATCATATGTTTTATTATTAGATTCAGAATTAAATCTGCCTGATTTCTCTGCTCTACAAGCTACAGAAAGCGATGTGACTTCCTCACCACAGAAACCCAAGTTGACCGTTATAAGTAAGTTACTACTCTGTCAGCCCCCCCTCCCAAGTCTTGTGATTTGTAGAGGGGGAGCTTGTCTTGTGCACAATCGGAGCCCGTGCCATGACCAGGATTCGAACCCAGGTTTAAATTATGTTTAGTCCGGAACTTGAATCACATAATTATCTCCGCTATCCCTTTGTGGTAGATGATGACTCCTCCACAAGAGTTAATTGGGTAAAGTTTGAACTGATTTTAAAGGGGTTATGACATGGGCAAAAGTGATTTCACTTGTTTGTAGATTCTGAAGCCTACCATGAACAAATGAGCCCAAAGCCCAGTTCAAAGGGAAGCTTAGATATAGACATCTATCATTAACCATGTCATAACCCTTTTAATTGTTAAAAATTACAAAATTCGGTTTGATTTTGAATGGAATATTCTCTCGAGTTGAAGACTCTTGGAATGAACGTTAATTCAATGAGATCTCACTATCTTGTAGAGTTGGATGGTTATTCCATCGGTACGCAGAACCATCGACAGCTTCGCCTAAGAGGTTACCAAGAAGAGATCGGTGCTCAAGCATTTGCGGGGAAAAATGACATCATTGTACTCCCCACAGGCACAGGGAAAACATATGTGGCTATAGAAATCATTCGCAGACATCTCTCCAGAACAGGTGGGTTACATTATAGTCTTGTGAGAGCTATTTGTCAGCCATCCGGTATGATCAGGGCTAGTGAGTCACTCAGCTAACCCACTTTTTCGCTTCTGTTTATACTTCACAATTACTATTTCCTGTACGAGCTCATGGAGCTTGCCCCCTGATTATCGGGGACATTTTATAGAAGCTCAAGCAAGAGCAAATTAAAGTCAAATGCCTCTCCTGTCTTCAAACCACCAGACTAAGAGTATATATACAGTGGTAGCCATCCACTGCTCGATACACAGGTCATCAGCTGAAAATCGTGGGTTAGTTGTTATTTGGGAGCGCATTTCAACTCGCCCTGATCCATCCCAACAGCTTGACACTGTTCCTGCTCATCAGGCATACTGAGTCCCTTGCTGCCTGATGAAATTAGCAGCATGCTGTTTTTGGAAATGCAAGTGCACAATTCACACCTATTTTGAGATCGCAACGCAACAGCCTAGTCTGCCTTCCACAATCTCAACTCAGATTCAAACCCATGACCCACTAACTGTGTGCACGCCATGTATTCTAATCATTAAAATATGGCTGCCCCGCCCCCATTGAGCTGTCAGAATGAGCTCCTCGTGTATTTCCCAGCTCCTTCCAATATAACAAGCCTCAGGCTTAGGACCATTAGAAAGAATGGCCAAGCACCCGAGTAAAACAATAAAACCATTTCATTGATGATTCACATCATTGTAGAGAAACCAAAAGTTGTGTTCCTAGCTCCAACTAGCGAATTGGTGAAGCAACAGCTGGAGAAGATTAAGGATTACATTGCTCTCGAATATGTGGATCGCTGCTGTAAGGTAGGAAACGGCTCAAATTTCGAGTTGATTCGGCCCTAGGTATAGTCAATTTCACTCTGTCAAATCAGCGTGGGTCATGTAGCTTGTCTAAAAGTTGCACTGTTGTATTTTAAAATGAGCGGATGTCATCCCATACATCCAACTTTGTCCCAAGGCTCCTCGTTGTTAAACAGCTGGGTATCCATTCTCTGCTTGGTGAACAAAGGGAGCTTTTAAAAAAGCTGGAGCGCAAACAGTGCTTGAACTCAGAAGCGTCTGGGCCAGTGGTGAGCATTCTAGCCACTCAGCATTGTACCTCTCTTGTAAGCACTGCTCAATTGAGGACTGGTTTTCTCAGAAGGGACCACTTCCAGTATAAAGTGTGGCCGTGTTAACTCCGACCAGTTAGTAGTGGTTATGGAGTTGTCCGCTCTGCATATTGTAGATAACTGGGGAAGATAACAAACCTCTAGAAATGCTCAAAAGAGACCTAGAAGGTGATGAGTATGTTGTGTTTGTTACCACTCCTGCCATAATCACCAACTACTTCAAGGTATAACAGTTCTAGTTTTTTTCTTTTCTTGTTTACGCTCCACTTGTTTGCTCACTGAGGTATAAAAGCCAAAATCTTGATACAATTATCCAAATAATTTATACGGGTAGAGCATAACGAAGCAGCAAATAGTTTGTATTTTGAGCAAAACTCCTACTCTGTCAGTACATTGCATTTCTCGCTACACATTGATACGGGGAGATTTTGTGGGGGGTCAGTCATCGAATAAGGTCAGATGCCCTTCTTGTCTTCACCATGGACAATTCATTGTGCAAAAGTCGTGTATTCTAACCACTAACCCATGGCTGCGTGCATGCGCATAAAGTGAATGAACTGCAAAATGGTGTGCGTTACCAGAGTCTGGCAGACCAAGGAGATGCTGAGACCGCTCAAAGTACGATTACAGGAGGCTGACAAGAAAACCCCTGTTAACTCTCTAATGCATGTGTGTATGTTTTACAGGGATGTAAGACAGCTAATGTGGGCATGTTTACATTGCTTATCTTTGATGAAAGCCACCATGCGAAAGAAGAACACCCTTATAAAGTGCTGCTGTCCAAATGCTCACTCGCCAAACGACAGCAGCCTCCGACTGCGGTACCACAGGTAAATTTGATCCGAATCACCGATGCTGTTTGTCTCTTAGCGTTTCCTGGGTGAGTCATTAGGAGACTTTCTGTTTACACCTCTGCGGCCCATAGAGAAAATAACTCCCTTATTTAACGTCGATATCTAAAAGCGATACGAACGACAATGTTTCCACCTGGACTAGGAATCGAACCATGGGAGTGCTGGTATCCCGATACAATATACTTACGGTGACTAGGGTTGTCATTCTAGTCTTCTCATCTCGAGAGGCAATTTGAGACAAGATCTCAAAATTTCCCAACTCGAGGTCAAAATGAGAAGATGATGGTTGAAAATGTAGTTATGAAACTGAAACAGCCAATCATTACTGACTACGCTTGAAATAGTTAACAGTAACACCAATTCACTCACTACTACCAATCACCAACAGTCAGATGCTTATGCTCCATTCGAGAGGGGTGAAATGGGTTGTGGAAATCACCAGGCAATCAAACTGATACTGCTTTCACCTTGAGTTCACATGATTCATGCACAAGTTTGCCGGTAATTCTCATCTCGTTCTAGTTTCATTTGCTTATTCTTTGGTCTCATTTCGTCTAGAGAAAATCTGGTTTGTGACATCCCTAATGATAACGTAACACTGAACCTTTGCTTCACCCCTTCCCCTGATGAGCCTGGACAATGTGCCATACAGTTTTCTGGACGAGACAACAACAAACTTTATAGCAATACGGAATGCTTTATAATTCAAAGAGCCACTGTATTGGTTCAATTTGAGCGCATTCACATATTTATGATTGAAACTCGGTTCATCAACTAATGCGTTTGTTTGCTAAGCGAATGGATTAAAGGGGTTATGTCACAGTGGAGGGTAGACGCACTTTTAGATTTATGTTCCCCATTCTTAGAGGGAGGCAAGTCCGCATTCATTGCAGCAGAAAACTATGGCCCGAATGCGCCAAATAGAAATGAAATGGGATCTAATTACTAAAATTTAGTAGCCCAATGATCTTAACATGCATCAGGTAGAACTCAAAATTGATCGTAATATTGGAGAAAACTGAAGTTATAGGAAGTGCTTTGCCGGGGTTTCCCTAGCCCTAAATAGAGGCCATTGTGTTCAGGCCTCTATCTTTGCACAATAGTGGCACTAACGCTCGTGGACAGAGGTGAAAAAGTGCGTTCTGAAACCCTATTTCTATGCTTTTGTTAAGCGCTTTTTCTATTCAGACTTGTGTGACTACAGGTCTAGTATAAACCTGCAATAGATTTTTCCAAACATCAGCGCGTAAGCCGAGAAATCACCAACAGCTCTGTGTTAATTTCCTATCCGGAGGCCAACTCTGTTGCGTCGATGGTTTGAAAAGTGTGTCACCAAGGACTCTAAGTATGCGCATTGGATAGGGCTCTATCTAAGTTTCCATTTGAGCTGGGTATTGGGCCCATTTGTTCATGGTAGGCTTCAGAATCTGAAAACAGGTGAAGTCATTTTGGCCATGACATAACCCCTTTAAGCTAATGTGCCATTGAATTAACGCTATTTGCCATCATCGCATGCGATGAACAGTGCATGTTGTAGTTGCAATGCATGTGTACATAGAGTTTGTGAATTTGTTATTGTTTCTGTAGCTTGTTGGTATGACAGCTTCAATTGGTGTAGGCAAAGCGACTACACAGAAAGAGGGTTTGAAGTTCATCCTTGAGAAGTGCATGCGATTCATGCTCACACAATCTCCTTCGGTAGTTGACGAGCACGAATATGAGTTACAAGCCGCCACAAACTTGCCCGGGCAAGGTATGTGTCCATGAGTAGTGAATTAGTGGGTAACATATTTGGCTTTGGACCAGGTGAGGCGGGTTTTATCTCAATTTTCAAGTTTGTGGCTCATTTTGTCCTTTCTTGTCGGATTCGGGTTGTGCCGTAAAACAATGTTCAATGTCCAGTTTTCAACCATCAGAAAATGATCTCCCTTAGCTGTGTAACAACATAGCTGTAATTCTTGAATATCAAGGATTGTGTTTTGGTATTTGATATGAGCGTAAGGTAAATTCTGGTTTACTGTTTTATGAATTCCGTAAGGTAATGACCTCCCACTGATTTTTGTAGAGTTTATTCTGGTGAGGGAAGCCAGAACTGACCCACTATCCGAGAAGATTATCTCAGACCTGATAGGACCAGTGGAGAGTGTTCTGGTTGAACAATGTGAGCCCATTACACTTACTATTCGTGTGCTTAAATTTTCTGAGCAAGCCTGCGGCTTCACCTTGGACAGACCCTAAAACACAGCAGGCACAAGTCAAACTCTGGCTACTCTTCACCAAAGAAGTTGTTAACCTATCAATCGTAGGGGATGTCTAAGGATAAACCGACCGGCATGCTCAGATACTTTAAAAGATGGACTATACTAAAATGCGAATGGTACGGGACCCTCACCATCTGATAGTGTTAACAGAGTAGTGTTGAAATGTACCTACGTGAATTGCCAATGAGGCACAATCATCAAAGCTGCCTTGTTATAACCAGGTAACACCACAATATCCACCATGGCTTAGTATATTTCATCTTTAGAGGGCTTATGTCATGGTTAAAAGTGTCTTCACCTGTTTTCAGATTCTGAGGCCTACCATGAACAAATGGGTCTGATACCCAGCTCGAATGGAAGCTTAGACATAGCCCTATCCAATGTGCATACTTAGAGCCCTTGGTGACGCACTTTTCAGACCATCGACGCAACAGAATTTGCCTCGAGATAGGAAATTATAACGGAGCTGTTAGTGTTTACAGTGATTTCTCGGCTTACGCGCTGATGTTCGGAAAATCCTCTTGCAGGTGCATACTAAACCTGTAGTTACACAAGTCTTAATAGAGAAAATGTTCAACAAAAATATAGAAATAGGGTTTCCAGAGTGCAGTTTTTCACCTCTGTCAGCGAGTGTTAGTGCCATTATTGCACAATGATAGAGGCCCGATTGCATTGGCCTCTATTTAGGGCTAGAGAAAACCGGCAAAGCATTTCTTGTAACTTCAGTTTTCTCCCATATTACCCTCAATTTTGAGTTCTACTAGATGTTATGGGGGAGTAAAGATCATTAGGCTACTAGGTTTTAGTAATTAGATCCAATTTTATATATTTTTGGATCATTTGGGCCATGGTTATTCAGGAGATTGATATTTACATTTTGGAAAAATACGGCTCACTATCACTGCAATGAATGCGGAGTTGCCTCCCTTCAAGAATGGGGAGCACAACTCCAAAAGCACGTTTGCCATAGACCGTGGCATAACCCCTTTAAGATCTAAAAATTATACTTAATAGCTTTATTTTTATTATAGTTTTGTACATATTTATGTGGTATTGTTTCTACTTATATTTATTGTTTTATCCCGATTGATTCACTGGACAATCTACTGTTTTGCAGTGAGAGAATGTAACCTGACCCTTCCACCAATTCCGGTGGGTAAAATGGACCAAGTGTATCAACAGTTTGTGGTGAATCTGATTACTGCTCTGAAGGAACAAGAAGTAGATGAAGATCTATGTGACAAAAAGAATCAGTGCATCACCGCATGTGAATTCCTAGAGGTACGGGCCTCTCTATTTATGGCCTCTTTACAGTTATAACATAGGACCTATTAGTTGAGTTGCTGGTTTAGATACTTGCTTTCCTGTTATTGTTGCATGCGCAGCGATTTCTAGCTCTGCATTTACAGACTTCATGTTGTCACACTTGTAATTTTTGGCCAATATATTTGTCGCCAACACTGCGCATGCGAAAGCCGACAGGGACCACAAAAAAGGCTCCAAGTGCTAAAAACCCTAAAAAACCTTTGATAAACTTCCAGACTGACTGTGACATTCTGAAAAGGGTCTATAGCTGTCTTATCTTTGCAACACACATCAGTATCATCGCCTCTCAGAAACCTGTCTAATCTAGATACACAGTTTGAGCACTTCACCAATATCGTGAAGCTACCGGGTAGATAGTCATTGTTTTCACCAATTAGGGCTTAGCATGGAGGACCATGAGTGGATCACTATCACTATCACAAAGTGAGGTTGAGGCTAGTTTTTGATTTCAGCTAGGATCAATTTAAGGAGCTCACACTCAAAGCGGTAGCTTGCCATGCCTGGTGTTCAAACCCAAGCTCCCGCGGTTGCAGCCCCAATGCTCTACCACTGGGCGATCCTACTATCTAACTGGAGTCCTGTATTAATATAGATTTTTTTGTGGTAGGTTTATCACAAAGCTCTATTGATCATCAGTTTGGCTAGATGTGAAGATGGATTAAGGTTCATTGAAGATGAGTTCCGCTTTAAACCAAAGTATAGAGCCTTTACACCGCTATGGAATATATACCAAGGTGAACTGATAAAACTTTCACACTTAATTTAAAGGGTCTCTGCTCCATGCTTTTCTTGATTTGATACACTGTTACAAGAAACTTTTTTTTTATTTGTTCTAAATAACTATATTAAAGTCTGTAAGCAATTATAGATGTGATAGGCCAAGGCATGCAGTACATTATGTTGATCACTTCTAACCATTATGTGCACTGCCTCACACGCGCACTGTTTTTAGTAAGTGACTGTCGTACTGGCTGGGCCAGTTAATTTCACTTGCATGGAAACGTCGATTCAATTGTGGGTAGACAACTCCACAATCTATCTCATTATGTTTGAAACTATAAAACCCAGTGAAGTATGCGCATAATGTTTATCTTTAGAGAACTTGCCTACCATGGCTGATATGGCTGCTCATGAGGCTGAATACCCCAATCCCAAACTGGAAGCTCTGCTTGCAAAGCTGAAGGAAACTTTCACCAATAACCCGCGAAGTCGCGCCATCATATTTGTTAAGATGCGAAGGCTCACTGGCTACATGGCGTCTTGGCTCCTAAAGGCCGATGAAAGATTCAAGGCTAAACGCTTTGTGTCCACTGGCGAAGCTGCTGAAAATGCGGGTGAGTGATACATGGTTGGTCAGGCGGTTGATCAATCAGACAATCTACTAGTCGAGCAGGCACGCGGTTGGTGTATGGTCAGTCAGTTAGTTAGTTGAAGATAAACATCTGAAATAGCAATCAAACCAGGAGTGTTTCTCTTAAGCCCAGTGTGCTATCCACTAAGCCTGGTGTGCTATTAAAGTGTGTAAGTGGTTGCGTCGGGTTCGCCTTAGACAGTCGGTAAAAACACAGCGGGCTCGAGTCAAACTTTTTATGCTCTCCAGTCATAAAGTTGTTGACTTCAAAGACTAGCGATGTTGTTGTACCGTTTTCAGGCAGGCGGGCAGGCTAGGGCGATGATATTCCTGTGGTTACTTGTTAGCTTGGCCATTGGTTATGCTTACCAAGGACAGTTTGTATGCAGTAGTCCTTGCTAGCGGCCTAACGATTGCTAAGCAAGATCAATGGCGGCCATACTGATTTTTTGTTTAGATCATATAAGCCTATATATCGAGTCAGCTGCTTGACTATACCTGATCCATGTTTAGTTAGGGACGAATCTGACGGGAATCGCTAAGCTCCGCCGACCATCGTATTGTGTCATACCTTATCAGGCATTTGAGGCAGCAGGTTTTGAACAAGGTCGTCCAAGAAATGAGGTCAAGGGTACAATGTGTGACCATGTTTATCAGTTCAACACACTTCAACTAAGCCCAGTGTGCTTCTTACCAAGCTCAATGTGCTTACCTCACTAGAGATTGAGTGCAGTCTTCATGGTTTATAACTGCTGTTTGCCTATCACCAGAGAGGGAGCCAGGGTAGCTCAGTCAGTGAAAGCGCGGAACTACAATCGTTAACCATAGAAAAAGTGCAAATTGTTCCATTGCTGCTGGCGATCTGGGGAAGCGGCTATTAGAGAGTCAATATGTATTGGCAATGGTGTGACTGAGGTGGGGCGTCATTCCTCTTTCTCATTACCTTTACCTTCCACAGCTTACTGGGTACCCAGTTACTGCCAGGTGAACAGAAAAAGTTCGAAAATCCCCGCATAAGGTGTGTTTTGAATCCCGGACCTTCAGCACCAGTGGCAAGTGCTCCAACCACCCAGAGCGCCTCAACCATTGAAGGAGGATAATTTCATATATACATACCTTTCACTTTTGCAGGGATGAATCCCGCTGAAAGGGAGGAAGCCAGGAAGGGATTTGAGGAAGGCAGGTTTAACATTTTGGTCTCCACATCAGTGGCCGAGGAAGGGATTGATATTCCAGAATGCAACATCACGGTGCGATATATGTACATCAAGGATATGGTAGCTAAAATTCAGACACAAGGTGAGCTCTTGATCTAATGAGCTGCTTTATTGTGTAGCAGCCCCAACTGTGCTTACTGCACTTCTTCGGTATCCTAGCTAATAACCAGATCTTGCAGAAATTGGCCTACTGAGCCTTTTGATTCAGTGTCTCCCAGGGTGCGTCATTAGGAAACTTTCTGCATGCACCTGCATACCCGATAGAGAAGGTAACCTCAATGGTAAATTGCCTTTATTGGACATCGCAATCTGAATCCCACGAGGTAGAAACACAAAGTGGTGGCCAAGCCGCTATTCAAAACTGGGACCCCTGATCCTAAAACAGTGTGCTATCCACTACACAACTACCCTATTATAGAGAAGGTAACTCTATGTGTGACTCGACCCTACTCTATTTTACATCAGAAAACGATGAGGGCGTTGCGAAAGAATGTTTTTACGGAAGGTTTTACTACTAATTAATCGGCTTAAAAAGCTTGCTTTTAGAAGTTGCTATTTTTATAAGTTGAGGTTTGGGAGTGAGGTGAGGGTGGGTGGCTGGCTGAGTGGCTGAGTGGGGTGAGGAGTGGAAGCTGGCCTGTGTGAGACTGAAATTTCTTAATTCTTCATCTGTCACGCAGGTCGTACGCGAGCTAAAGATGGCCTGGTTGTTACACTGCTGGATACAAAGTTGATGAAACAGGAGACCAAGAACAACTACAAGGAGGAGATAATGCACAAGGTTCTGAAGCAAATCCGAGGTGATTGAAAGCTAGGGAGCGTAATACTGGCGGCCATCTTTATCCGTGGTGACGCTGCTTCTATTGAAGCTGCAAGGGCTAGGCATACTATTTCATGGATGAGCATTCTTGACTTTTAATGTAGTGCCTACCATAGAGTACCAACTCCATGGAGAAAATCATACTTCATCATGAGAACAACCGATGGGCTTAACGATGTCATCCATGTAGGATGAGATGACGTTATCTTACCTTGCCTAACTTTTACCCATTCCGATGGCGCTGATCAATTGGCTACAAGTTTATAGGATCTGGCATGTTTAATGCAACAAAAGAAAAACCAAATGGGACTGTTTCGATCAGAACTTTACCAATACAGGGAAGAACCGCAGATCGCCGCTCACATCATTGAACAATGCATTTCTTTCACCAGAGGCCAGAGGGGATAAGTCTCAATAACGTGGAACCGAATCCTGGGCTTGAAGACTGGCTCCACCCACTGGCTGCATGTGGGGTAACTTTGTATGAATTTTTAGGGAATCAGTGCCGTTCCACTCTCTAGCATTATAGATTGGAAGCAACAAGATAGGACAATTCCCAATAAAATTTGTTTTAAACTGACAGAAGAATTTTACTCTATTACAGACATGTCTCCAGAGGTTTTCAGTAGCAACTTGGAGAAAGTCAGAGAGGCCATGGCAATAGATGAAGCTATTCAAGCAAAATTGCTGAAGCCACTCAAAGAGCATGGTGAGTAATGTGTGTGACACGACTCTTAACAATTAACAGAAAATTATAATTGAGGGAGCAAAATAGAGATGCAAATGTTACCCGCTTTCAGGTCTGGGTTCGGTTACAATTCTGTGCCATGAACTGAAGCTAGAATTGGACACTTTTGACCCTAGCTAGGCTGTTTTAATTTCTTCAGACCTCTGATTTGTTAGCTCCTATATTCCTGATACCAAACCGGATCCGGAATGTTTTTGACTGTGATCGTGGCCTGCTGTTCTGGGATGTCTGTAAAGTCTGTTCTGGGGTCCTTTTCTAAACAAGACTCCACCATAATGTTCACATCATCCAATCGAATTGTCCTATTCACAAGAGTGAAAGACACACCATCTGTTCTAAAGAGCTGTCTGCAAAGGATTCTTATGGCCACATAGGCTTTCCCAGTGCCTTCGGGGAGCACAATGATGTCATTTCCTCGCTCACATGCTTCAGTTCCGATCTTCTCTTATGCAGAGTTGATAATAGTTTCTCCCCCAATGTTGAGTAAAAAGACAAAGTGAAATTTGAAACACAATGGAGTCGAATTCACCCCATATTATTGCAGGTGTTGTTAAATGCTCGAAGTGCAGCAATGTATTGAGTGACATTTACCACGTGAGGCAGTATCTGGACTCCCACCATCTTATATTTGATCCGAACATCGCAGAACATACCAGACCATATCCTGATCGTGGCAGCAAGGCATTTGATGGTGAGATTCGATTTGTGTGTGTCATTCACTGTAGTAGTTATATGAGGTGGCGGTGACGCGTAAACATAGCCCAGGTCGTTTGATTCCCAACCTCCAGAATATTGACCCTTCAGCTGACCCATATATGTCTTGCCATTTATTCAAGGCCAACCCTGGTGGGCTAGCGAGGCTGATGCGTATGCAACGCTCTCACGGTAAATCAATTCACGCACAAGTCAGGCCTCCCCATGAAAAACCTGGTCGTCTTTGAACCTGAAACATTAGTTACATACTATACCCATGGTTGAGCAGAAGGGTAGAGTTAGCAGACAGCTTCTCGCCAAAAAGGCTCACCCATTGCTCATCTCAAGAACAACCTTGAATGCGTTTCAAGATACAAGGGGCATGATATAGCCCTGTCTTACTACTGCATACACCCAGTTGAATCTGTGTGACTCAATACTTGATTTTAGGACTGTTCTTTAGACACTACATTGTTTGTACACATAATGTACACGCGTAGTCTATTTGATCCATGTCATTACTGAACTCAAAGGTGGGTAAGTTGAAAGCAGCCATAGCCTTTTTACTGGTCGTGTTCAAACCAATGAGTTCCTGAACCTTAGGATAGAGTAGGCATCAGAGATCTAGGTGAACCTTAGGATAGAGTAGGCATCAGAGATCTAGGCAGAGATTTCAGTGACTAACTCGCCCTGCCAATTAAATCCCAGTTGAAAAGGACTTAACAAGTAGGCTGCTGCGTGGTGACCCCCTATCTCTCGGTCAGTTTACTTAAATATAACATGTGGTAGTGGCTGACTCGGTCTGATACCGAAAGAACTACAATGAGAAAATTGCAGCAAACAGATTATATAGCCTTTATGTTGCAGGATCTCATCGGTTTGAGCCCCAGTATCAAAAATGCAATGGCTCTTTTCAAAGTTCCCCGACTACAGTAACTCCATCAATCACTAAACTATAGTGATATCCTGTTTATAGGCGTGGTTCCATGCGGTAAGCTCATATGCATCCACACCACCAGTGATGAGAAAGAATGTGGCAACCAGTTGGCTACTCTCTGTCGTGTTATGAACATGTACTTCGGGTCTTGGAAAATAAAAAAGGGTCAAGGTAAGGTCGCATCTGTATTTTAGATTGACTTTCATCGATCATAGGAGACAATGCTGCTAGCTGCTTCTAGCTTGTTTGTTGTATAATGTCTTCACGGTTATGCTGCCCGGTAGGGGCTTGTTTTACGCCAGTCATGTCCTAGCATAGAGCACCATGAATGGGTCCACTTCAATTTATCAAGCATGAACTTTATGGGCGTTGTGATGACATCTATGTAAAGCAAGATGATCTTATCTCATTGCATCCAATCTCATCCCATCCTGTCCCATCCTACCCATCTCATTCCACCCCATCCTATATCGCCCCATCCCATTTCACCCCATTCCGTTTCATCTCATCCCATATCGCATCCCATCCTTCCCAATCCCATCCCATCCTGTCCTGTCCCATCCTGTTCCATCCAATCCCATCTGACCCCATCCCATCTCACCCCATCCCATCTCATCCCATCCCATCCCATCTCATTCCATCCCATTCCATCCCATCCTAAACCACCCATTCCGCCCCGTCCCATCCTGTCCCATCCCGTCCCATCCTACATTACCCACCCCATTCCACCCCATCCCATCTTATCTCATCCGATCTCATACGATCCTATCCCGTCCCGTCCCAT
>Ga0224501_10003037_pt1 | contig 13198 bp, 10 predicted proteins | sample SF_Oct11_sed_USG_4_FD_169105 | JGI IMG/M metagenome (GOLD analysis project Ga0224501, IMG submission 169105) | Sediment microbial communities from San Francisco Bay, California, United States - SF_Oct11_sed_USGS_8_1 | ecosystem: Environmental > Aquatic > Marine > Sediment | place: USA... | reverse complement strand
GTCCTACCCTCTCACTACGATATGCCTCACAGCCCAGATAAAAGAGGCGGCTCAAATGATGATTGAGAAGAAAATACGGCGACTTGCAGTTTTTGAATGTGGAAAGCTCGTAGGGATCTTAACCGCTTCAGACCTGATCTGGAGTCTACCCGACGTCCCCGAAAGTATGCATGCATGGTTTGAAGTTGATTACTTCATGACTAAACGCGTCATAACCGCTGACGAGGAAACGCCGGTAGAAAGTGTGGCGAAGATCATGGGCGAGAACCGCGTCGGCAGCGTCATCATCACGAGCCAAGGAGAGCCGGTGGGCATATTCACCGAACGAGACTTGCTCACCAAGTTCTTGGCGAAGGATAAGTCGTTGGTAATAGAAGTAGGTGAGGCATGCTCATCGCCGCTCATTACAGCGCCCCTAGGGATAAGCGTCCACGACGCCGCCGTCACCATGACTTCAAAACGCATAAGGAGGCTGCCTATCACTAGAGAGGGTAAACTGGTAGGTATAATTACAGCACGTGACTTGGTCGAGGCATATGCACGCGCGCAAAAGGCTTAATTCTTTAATAAGTATGTCATGTGACAGAAAAAAAAGAAAATACCCTTGGTGTTTAACCATTGGACGCTTGACGACGTTGATGTGCGCGCGAGCTGAAAAATTCAAATTATCTATTCCTTGGACCAGGTTACAGATCGCTTAAGTGGATGCGCACGCGGTGTCTGTGGGGGATTAGATTTCAACCCCACACACTGCGCGCGCAATAGAATTTCTTGAACACATAAGAAGAAAACAAGATAAGGTGAACTACCCATAGTGGGCGCGCAAAGTTTGTCAATTGAAACTGTCTCAAACCTTCAAGAACGTCTGTCTTGTTGAGTATAGAGATGTGACAAAAATTGTAGACAGTAGCAGTTGTTATCAAATCAGAGAAAATGTGCGTGTATGAGCATGACTACTTCTCCCAGACTATTATGTGGAATATTTTTTTAAGGAGATTGAACAAATATGGATTGACGAAATAAATGGAGATTTATTAACAATGAAGAGAGCTGTCTTAGTGGCTTTCTGTATAATCGCGTTGTGCAGTCTAGGTTTGGTAATGAAAACAAGAACCGCTAGGGCCTATCAACCGGGATACGAAGTAAATGATCACACGGCATTAAATGCATGCACTGTAGATGGAAACTGGACCACCACTAACGAATGGACAGACGCTGCCGAAAAACAACTGGACGGCAGTCTTAATGTTATTTTCAGATTAAAATATACTGTTCCTTCCTACGAACCCCTCATAGTCTACCAATACTATCTTATCGAATTTTTCGATGACACCACCGACGATCCAGGCGATTACTGGCAAATATGCTATGATGGGGCACCAGACGGTGGCACCGCTCCTAAAACAGACGACATCAGGATGGATTTTGTGGGGCACAACATTACGGGATTTACGTTCTACAGAGGAAATGGAACAGGGTGGAGCCCATCCACTGCTTACGCTTGGGGGACCAATATCTATATAGTTGATGGACTAGGTACGTCTCCATTGTCAAGCACTCCACATTGGATCGCTGAAATCATGATAGAACACATATACTTTGGGATACAGGCGGACCAGTGGATTAGAGTGGCAGCATACGACGAGAGCAATGGTGGGGCTGGGGTCCAAGCGTGGCCAGAATCGAGTGTTAATGTTCCCGAAGATTGGGGAGTGTCATGGTCCACAAATGAACCTATTCCAGAGGCTTTAACCATCGGAGTCATGGTGTTACTATCGTCTGTTTCTGTGCTAATTGCCTCCCACTATTTCCGGAAGCAGTCAAGAATCGAAAGTTGTAGCTCAGGGAAACGAGAGAAGTAAATCACGCACAATGATGCTTGCGAGACATACGCTCCAATCTCCCATCTTTTTTCTGTCACTCTCTTTGACGTAGTAGCAACATTATGCGCGCGCACCCCTTTATTATATGCGTGCTTCGATTTCATGACGTCTTATGTCCTAGGTTTTCCAAAGTTAGGGCGAGAATGATACCACCGGCTTGAATAATTGCACAGACAACGAAAGCGTATTGCGGACCCCAAAGACTCCAGATCAGGGCAAACAGCAACGGCGCGAGAGTGATGCCCAGGTTTTCAACGCTTCCATAAATCCCAATCGATCCCCCCAGGACTCTTCTTGGGACAGAATTGACTAATAGAGCCAAGAGTGAAGGCGCAACAAGGGAGAATCCGAAGGACGAAAGAAGAGTTGAAACAGACAGTTGAAAAAGATCGGTTGTCAACGAAAACGCGACAGCTGAGAAGAGAAGGAAAGTAAAACCGATAGCAACAGTTTTCCTCTTACCGATTTTGTCCGCAAAGAGGCCTGACAGGGGAAAGAACACAACGCAGAAACCCGTGAACTCGGCTTGGTTCAACCCTACAACAAAGGTGGAAGCTCCCAAGACCTCGGATGCGAATATTGGGACAATCGTCCTTATCAAGCTCATCTGAAGGAAACCTATCACTGCGCAGAAGAAAATTATATAGATCGAGTTCACTTTCAGAATTTCTTTCAGAGTCTGTCCAGCCGGGGGTTCCTTGCTTTCCATTTTTGCGTCGCTATCTTCCGGCTCTCGCACTGATGGTTCTGCTCTTCGCAGGACAATTAATGCAACAAAGCCTACAATGAATAACAGCGCGGAACAAGAAATGAATGCTGGGGCGTAACCGACTTCCTGCGCTATATAGCTGAAGAAAACGGAACCGACTGTAGCACCCAGTCTCGTTGCTGAAAACCACAGGCCCAACGCAACAGCCAACTTCGTTGGGGAAGAAAGCTCAGATACGAGCATTCTTGTGGGCGGTGCTGACATCACACTGAAAACTCCTCTGAGAGCCTGCAGAACCAAGAACAGAGGCAGAAAGAAAGGCAAGGCGTATGCTGTGATTACGGTGGCAGATGCTAATAACCCTCCTCCGATGAGCCTGGGCTTTCCGAACCTGTCCGAAAGCATCCCCCAAATCATCTCGAAGAACAGCATTCCAAGAGTGGATACGAAAGCCAGAATCCCCCACTCAAAAACAGACACTCCTACAGACGCGAAAAACAGGGGAACTATACTTTCCAGCCCGAACATCACCCCTAAGAAAAAGACGATCAGATACGCAAAAGAAAGCAGCTGTCCGTTCTTCCTCATATCTAACCTTCCTTGTTGTGAGACACTTCTAATCGGCGCGCACACATTCCTCTGCAGCGCACGCTGTGCGTATAAGTGTAATTTAACATCTTGAAATATGAGGTTTGATTTCGGGTTTGGGGTTAAATTTTAGCCCACCACACACGCTTTCTTTCTTTATCCTCTCAAACCTATCGAATTATTATTAAATTGAGGCTGAATTTGAAAATACTTAATATCTAAGAAGCCAAATCAAAAAGACTAAGAGACATCAACTCAGGCCGGAATAAGATGCCAAAAGACAAAAAAGAGTTTAAAGAAAGACAACGCGAAAGACAAATCAAACAACAAAGATCAGAGGAAGCCCGACAAAGACGAAGAGGAGCAAAAACCAAAAATTCAAGAAAATTGCCAAAAAAGAAGATATTTCTGGCAATTTCAATAGTAGTTCTTATACTTGTAGTCGTTTTGGTGTGGCAATTCAGCATCAAACGTTTTATGACCATATACATTAGGTCTGATGGAACTATTGATCCCTCTACAGCAGCCTTTTTGAATTTAGATAACAGTACCTACACATTAACAGCCGATATTTTTGGTTCAATTAATATTGAGAGAGACAATATTATCATCGATGGCGCTAATCATATTCTTCACGGAGAGAGCAATACTATTTCTACTGGAATTGAACTGAATGAGAGAAGTAACGTTACCATAACTAACTTGAAAATAAAAGATTTCAAGTATGGAATCTTTCTTAAATCGGGATCAAATATTGTTATTTCTAAAAACGATTTAACAAACGAATATGGTATTGGTTTTGATTCTTGCTTTAACAACACCATAATTGAAAACAACATCACAAATAGTATTGGAGCAATTTTGTTAGCTAAATCATCAAATAACAACATAATAAGAAACAACTTGGATAGCAACGAATATGGATTAAACCTAGACTATGGCTCTTCAACCAACACCGTTTCTGGAAACAGAATAACCAATAATGAAGGGGCTATTTATTTGGCAAAAATGTCAAATGACAACAGCTTTTCTGAAAACACTTTGGAGAAAAACACGGAAGGTATCGGACTAAATCAGTCTTTAGGAAATAGTATATTTGGAAATACAATAACAGGTTGTGAAGGAGCTATTGGTCTTATTTATTCGTCAAATAACCAGATAACAGAAAACAGCCTCACAGACAACCAGTACCACATCGTCCTCAACTTCAATTCATGGTCAAACAATATTTTCGGTAACGAAATAAGAAATGGGGATGCAGCAATTAGACTCAGCGGTTCATCCAATAATAATACCGTTTTCGGGAATATTATAGAAACTAACACGGAAGGTATCAGATTAGATACTTCTTCACAAAATAATATAGTTAGAAATACAATAACAGGTTGTGAAGGGGCCATTGGTCTTACCGATTCGTCAAATAATCAGATAACAGAAAACAACATCACAGCCAATCAGTACAGCATTAGCATCACTTCAAATTCTGAATTAAACACCATTTCCAAAAATGAAATTAAAAATAGCGAAATTGCAATTGGATTTGATAATTCACAAAATAACCAGATAACAGAAAACAACATAGTTTATAACTACTTTGGAGTTTACTTAAACTTGTCATCAAACAACAATTTCTTCTATAACAGTTTTATTAACAATACAAATCAAGCCTTCTCACCAGGCTCGTTTAACGCTTGGGATAATGAAACCTTAAGCAGCGGTAACTTCTGGAGTGATTATGCGGAAAAGTATCCTGAAGCCGAAAAACTAGATCAATCAAGAATATGGAGCATACCCTATACTATTGATGAAGACAACAAGGATAGATATCCGCTTATAAATCCCGGAACTTGATACTATACTGCGCGCGCAGTCGAAATAAGCAAGAAAACCCATATTGTATTTGTGGGGTTAAAATTTAATCTTTTAGTTTCACTTGTTACTCTCTTCTTTTGGCGTTTCCTTTCCAACACTAGCTCTAAATAGTAAGCTTTACGAATGTTTTTTGTGAAATTGGATGGTTGAAATTAAATCTCCGACGAACATCAAAGAAATCGAAGGCAAGTTAGGAGTGTCTTTCAAGGGCATTACTGGAAAAGGTGGACGAAGAGAACTCTATGACCCAGACAAATTGGTGACTATCCAACTAAAGAAGGGGGAAGCAATCGTTCTACTTGATAGCGAACATGGAATTTGGGAATTGCGTAGAAGCAAAAAAAGGGGATATTATAGCCTTAGAAACCTTAAGGAGTAACGACTAGATGACTTGGTTTGGAGATGATAGACAGTACGAGATTCCACAGAGTCTTAAAGGATTCGGAAAAACCGCTGAAAGGGTCAGAAACATTTTCATAACTTACTGGTTTTAAGTTCGTGATTTTCTTCATAAACTGTTGACAAATCTTCAATGACTTACAGCATCAATAGGTATGCGCGCGCGCTTAAAATTTTAAGTAGGAACAAAATCTAATAATTCTACGGAGGGTATTGGTTGGCCAGGATTGAGAGGTCGATTGTAATCGAGGCTCCAGTGGAGAAGGTCTTTGCTTTCGTGAATGATTTCGACAACTTCATAAAGGCTTCATCCCCCGAGATGAAGATGGAGATTCTGAGTCGGGATGAAGGCCCTCAGAGAGTCGGGTTCATCACCAAGGCGAGGACTACGGTCGGGGACCGGGTGTGGGAAGTCGAAGTGGAAACCACGGAGTTCGTGGAGAACGAGAGAATTTCTATGCGACAGAAGGGCGCCGCAATGAAGAAGTTTGATATGTTTGATATGTTTGAACCCACGGATGGGGGCACCAAGTGGACAGCGATAGTAGAATATGAACTGCCCTATTCCCTGCTGGGCAAGCTCATAGACAAGCTGAAGTTCCGCAAAGCCTTTGAGAAGGGCAACGACTATTATGTGAAAAAGACGAAGGAGCTCATAGAGAAGGAATAAAAACATACAGATGAGCCAGGTCTCCTTACCCTTTTTTTGTTTTTGACCCCCAAATCCAATGAAGTGTAAAATAGTAGGGATGTAAAAAAATAAAAATTAGTTTTGATCCCCTGAACCCACGTGTGTGTGGGGATTAAATTTTAACGCACACACAAAAAAATCAACGGTGAAAGCTGACGCCTGAAGAAAATAGTGGAAGGTAGCGTCAGCGTAAGGTGACGCGCTGGTGTGCGTGTAGAAATTCAGTTTGACGTATTCCTAGGGAGGAATCAGGACTTTTTACCCTTTGGAGTGTCATTCAGTAGATAGAACTAAAAGGGGTGAAACCGAGAAGATTTTTTACCCTTTCTAACGTTGAATGCATTTGACCGGTTCTTTGATTGTTTGTTTAAGAGTTGATCTGGTATTACGTAGTGTGTTTTGTTCTGTAGAATATGACTATTAGAAGTGTTGCTATAATGAATAGTGGTAGAATAAGAAGTGATGGAAACTCTGGAATGATAACGACATCTGTAGCCTCTTCTATTACTATTGGGATCCCTTCTTCAGAAATGTTAATGTATGCTGTTCCATTTCCTACGTACGCCCACTTAGGGATAGTAATATCGATCATATAGTATTCATAACTATCGGGGAGTACAGTTTTGTCAAGAGATTTAGTGCCTATGGGAACATTGGCAACATCGTACACACACATTAATATGGACAGGTTCTTTGGGTCAGAGGTAGGGTTTCTTATGGTTAAATTGAAATAGATTTTTGAGCCTTTCTCAAAAACATTTTGAAAGTTACCCAATCGGTCACACGTGTAGAAATCAACAATCTCCAATGCGAAGTAAAAAGCAGTCAACGTAGTGTTTCTGTTTAGGGTAACTGTCTTGATTCTTTTACTATCTCCATCTTCAACCCAACAGTACCAGAAGTATCCATTATGGGTTTCAGGCATTTCCAGAGTGTAGGAACCTTCAGGAAGCATACCAGTATACGGTGTTACCTGTGGGGTTCCATTAATGGTAAATGGGATTCCAGTAATAGGTGAAGAAGGTGGTGTTACCGCTATGACAGTCAGTTCGTACTGTGATAGAGACCCAAGATAGATATTATGTGTTCTAGAAGCTCTTACACTTGTTATAGATAGTGCACTAAGAATAGATGACAACAAGAACATGGACATAAGAATTACCAAGATTCCCTTGTTCAGTTCTAACTCCTCTCTTTCAGATACTATTGTTGTGCTAATAGCAATTTAACATTTCAGAAAGAATCTCCTACTGTATAAAGAAAAAGAAAGGATGATGTTTGTTGTTTCTTTCTGTATTTGATGTAGGCTACTGTTACAACCAATGAGAGTATGATTGTTGTTAGCCACATCCAGAGAGTTTGTGTTTCAGGATTGTTCATTGGGATATAGATTGGAGTTGCTTCTCCACCAACAGGAGGTATAAGTCGAGCTTCGTAGTGGAAGTGGCACGTGTGAACGTAGGGGACAGATAAGTAGTCGAAATCATAGTTAACATTACCCTGATGTCTCCAAAGGGTGTTCATCCAATCAGTTGCATTCTTCATGATGACTATGTCTGTATCGATAGGAGAGTCTACGGTAGGACCAGGACCTGTATACTCGAACTGAAGGGTGATGACCCAACCCCAATCAGGCTTGAAAACAGAAGTCGGTACATAGGGTCTTACAAAGCTGTTGGCTGCTTCTTTCATCTTGCCAGCTGGTTTATCCCAAATCACAAGCCATCCGATTGCCTCAGGGAGTCCTGCTGGCAGGAAGGTACCTGGAGTAAATAAGGTACAATTCAGGATGGACGGATCCCATTGAACGCTCAAGACCATCGCCTTAAGATCTGTAACCTCAGTGATGTTGATCTTGAGATCAAACTTTAGATCGGTGGGTTCGCTGCCTTTCACCCAAGAAATGAGTTCCGTTTCAAACGCCAGCATACCAATAGGTGGTGGATATACAGCAGTCCATGTAGTACCTGGCAAAGTAATTGCTTTTGTTCTGTTTGTATCTCCGTCTTCAAGCCAGTGTGACCAGGAATATCTATTGTATGTTTCTGGCATCTCAAGAGTGTAGGAGCCTTCAGGTAACCATTCTGTGTACGGTGTTGTCTGTAGAGTTCCATTAATGGTAAATGGTATTCCAGTTATAGGCGAAGAAGTAATAGTCAGCTGGCATTCCAGTACAGTATACTGGGCAGTTAGTGTGATGTCTGTGTCCATAGTGACTGTTCTTGATCGGCTGGTATTTCCGTCACTCCATTGGTTCCAGCAATATCTGGTATCTTCAACAGTGTGAATTTCGGGCATACCCAAACTAACTGAAGCATCTTTATCGTAAGTTTGTGACCACGGGGTCGTATGAGATACATAATCAGCCGTAAATGTTACTCCAGTAGGTGCACTATGAATTGTGAGAGTATATGAGGGAGGTAGATATGGGGGCACCATCTTGCTCACAAGGTTGTTTGCCGTTATGTTTTCGCCCGGCACCGGGGGTGCATAGGCGGTCACGTTGTGCGTTGCTTCTACGGTTGGGGTCCAAAGGTAGCTGAGGGTGTGGGATGTGCCATTTACCAGTTCAGGGATAGTCGCGGAGTCAACTACAGTACCGTTAATCAACAGAAACAACTGCACATTAGTCTCGTTGTTCAACCCACCATTAAATACTGTTGCGTTCAGAAGCGCCGAGTCGCCGGGCTCAAGAAATGTTGGAGCGTCCAACGTCACAGCGAGCTCATGTTGGAATGGTGAGCCATAATGGAAGTGGCAGGTGTGAACATAAGGGTCACCGACCAAATAATCGAAATCATGCCAAGCATTGAGAGAGTCTCTCCACTTCGTATCCATACCTGCACCCAGATTCTTCGTTATGTTTATGAACGTGTCCACAGGGGAGTTTGCCGTAGGAGTTGGACCCACATACTGGAAGGTGAGGATCATTACCCAACCCCAACTTGGCTTAAAAACAGAAACTGGTCCATAGCCAGCCATAAACTGATTGGCTGCTTCTTTCATTTTGCCAGCTGGTTTATCCCACATTATCATCCAACCAGTTCCCTCCGGCATACCAGTTGGCATGAAGTCGCCTGGAGTATATGAGGTACAGTTTAGGATATTTGGGTCCCATTCAACACTGAAAACAATGGTTTTGAGGTTTGTGACGTCGGTGATGTTCACCGTCAAATCAAACTTTAGATCGGTGGGTTCGCTGCCTTTCACCCAAGAAATGAGTTCCTTGTCAAATGCCAGCATACCAATAGGTGGAGGAGGAGTTGGTGTGTATACAGCAGTCCATGTGGTACCTTGCAGAAGGATTGTCTTAATTCTATTGGAATCTCCATCTTCAAGCCAGTGTGACCAAGCGTATCCATTGTGGGTTTGTGGCATTTCGAGAGTGTAGGAGCCTTCAAGTAGCCATTCTGTGTACGGCGTTGTCTGTGAGACTCCATCAATAGTGAATGTTATGCCAGTTATAGGTGAAGAAGCAACAGTCAGTTCGCAATATTGTCCGCTTGGCATCCATGGCGGAAGACGAAGTGTTCGGGTCCATGAAAAACCGAAAGGATACACAGGCACTCTTTCGCCGTCTATCCACTGGACAATCATGGGCAATGCCCAGGTATTCGGCCAACCGAGCTCTTCAGGAGTCAACCAGCGGAATGACCCTGTGGGAGGTTCGCCGACACCTGTGTACATTCGTGGGGAATAGACATCGTGGTACTGTGTGAATTTGAATCTCCCTATGGTGCTGGTTCGATCTGTTTCTTCAAGTTCCGCTACAACGGCGTCGCTGTCTATTGTTCCAGCCCTCTCAACAGCTTCGGCTAAAGTGTATACTGCATCGTATGTGCCCCATGAAGTGTATATAGGGGCGTGACCCCACCTTTCAACGTAGGAATCCCAGAATGGCAATGACTTAGGGCTGACATCGGCTCTTGGCGGCGATGAGATGAAGACTTCATACTCACATTTTCCTTCTGTGTCTGCCCACATCGTGGACTCCTGAGACAGGACATTGATGCCCACTGGAATAGCTGGAATCTCCATTTCCGCCCACTGTCTAATAAGAGCAAGACCTGCCTCTCCTGAGAAGGCATGAATAATGAGTTCAACCCCCTGGTCTCTCATTTCTGATAGATAAGTTGTAAAGTCATCCTCTGTGTGGCTTGGGCGAGCCTTGTAGACTATCTCTCCATACGCTCCCGTGAAGTAAGAGGGGATAATACTGATATACTCCCATAAGACTTCATTCCAAGCGAGGTTTTCAACAAGACAACCTACTTTGACCTTTTTGTCGGGTCCACCGCCCAGCACTTCATTTATCATGTAATATCTCACGAAGGGCAAGAGCGTATACGCGAAAAGCGTAGTTGAGTTCAGTGGCATTGTCCTAAACGTATATTTGTACCTATCATAGTCACATTCGACGCAATGACCGCACGGTGGCGGATAGGTGATGCTACCGAAACAGTCAAGAAGCTCATTGGTGGCTGCACCAGTTATTATGAAGATTTTTTGGTGATCCATGGCTTTGTCTCGCATTGGAAAAACGATTTCGGTTCTGAAGCCGCCAACCACAAAATCCACGTCATCAACGGTGATCAGCTTTTCCATACTCGCCACTCCCACTGACGGTTCAAATCCTTCGTCCCCAGTAACTATTACGAGTTCTCGGCCTAAGACTCCTCCCGCATCGTTAATCTCCTCTGCAGCCAATATGGAGGCTTCTTTCATGCCTTGGCCTTGAATCCATTCCATGGGGCCTATCACGCCTACTTTTATAGGCATCTCAGTTGTGACTGGGATAACACGAAGAACCGTATAAGGTATGCCTGTTAACAGCAGAGTAAAAATCATTCCAATAATCACTTTAGATTTCATTTTTCCTCTCATCTCTTTAGCATATTACTATTGTCTAATAAATGCTTTAAAGTTAATGGAAAATTCTTCTATTTTATCAAATTAAGACTGTTTGAATTATTTATCCATCAAATATTCGGATAGACATTAGAATCATGCATAGCTCATCTAATTTGATGTAAGCCTGAGCTGACAGAATGTATCAAAGCAAACACTTAAATCAGAATTGGAAGTCCTTATGAAGTGGGTACGTAGCAGGGTTTTCAAAATCAGCACACTTAGTTGCTGAGAGAGAAAGGAGTTTCCCCACTACGTACCAAGACACAACAAAAATTCATGACGAACATATAAGCCTTGTTGAACAGAACTCTTTACTAGTCTATCATATCCAACTTTGTGCTACTGCATTATTACATTTCTTACATTTAGGTAACTTCTAGCGGCTCATACATAGGAATAAAGACTTTGACTTTAGGCTTTGAATCCACAAAGGATAAATTTATGTTTTCTAAAACTGCCATCAGGGAATACAGCAAAAGGCTCTAGTGAATCCTTGGAAGTTTGTGATCAGCCTTTGGATTGACCACACTTCCTTGTATGGATCACAGCCTGCTACAGTATTCCCTTATACCATATCTACTAGTACCTTATTTTGTTTAGGTTCTAGACTATTCTGTTCAATGAAAATCTTGTTTACTGGAACTCTATTCCAATGACTACAACTAGGACATTAACAAGAGATAGTAGCGTCTTCTATGGTAAAGTTGGATAGAGCTTATATTACATAAACATACAGAATAGTGTTCTGATTGCGCGCGCGCGCAGACTTATTCGATATGCAATATGAACTGATAACTATGGTAACTGCTGAAACCATCACAGCAAATGAGGAGCATCTTGAAGAGTGGAAGGAGAAGATGTATCCGCTTTACCTGAGTTATCTGGAACTTGAAGAAACCTTCAGCATCAGAGACGTTGTTCGCGTGCAGTATAAAAGAGAGGAACTATGGGAAAAGGTGCGCAAAATCTTTGAAAATTACGATTTCCTTTTGACACCTACTACAGCGGTCCCAGCTTTCAAACTTGAAAAGGGTGGAACCATGGGGCCGACAGAGATAGCTGGAGAAACAGTTGGACCAGTAGGTTGGATTGCTTTTACTTATCCTTTCAACTTCACAGGACAGCCCGCTGCCTCGGTACCCTGTGGTTTCACAGGGGATGGACTCCCTGTTGGGCTTCAGATAGTAGGCAGCCGCTACGACGATGATGGTGTTCTGAGGGCATCCAAGGCTTTTGAAAAGACTTTTCCGTGGCAAGACAAGAAACCGCCGCTTTGAGAGAACATTAGATAGAATCCCCACGCTATTAAGAAACATCCGAGCAATGCACATTCATAAAGGATGCGGAAGCATGAAAGAGAAGAGGGAAAGGTTCAGTGTCCTTATCAAAAAAGCAAGAGACATTGTGAATGGCCAATTGGATAGGGATGAAAAACTTAAAGCCATATGTAAATTGCTTGGAGACCACGTTTCCTATTATGATTGGGTTGGCTTCTATCTTGTTGACCAAACAAGAGAAATGGAACTGAAACTCGGTCCCTTTGAGGGAGAACCGACGGAACATATGAGAATCCCCTTTGGCAGAGGCATATGTGGACAAGCAGCAGAAACGAAAAAGACATTCGTTGTGCAAGATGTTTCAAAACAGATAAACTACCTATCATGCAGTCCAAAGGTGAAATCTGAAATTGTTGTACCAATATTCAAGAACCGAAAGATCGTCGGCGAACTTGACGTAGACTCCCATATGCATTCACCATTTACTGACGAGGACAAGAATTTTCTCGAAGAGATATGTGAAATAGTATCCAAACTCTTTTGAATTGCAGCAGATACGCGCGACACCATTTGCGAAGAATCTGACAAGCTGACAACTACTGAATATAAAATCGTCTATACCTATGCGCGCGCGCCAGAGCTTACCTAGCCATATTGTTAGATAAAATCGATATAGACAACTTCATCGAGAAGGCGCCTGAATCCAGCATACTTAGTGTGATAGAAGCCATCGTATCTGCGCATGGGCTTCAGGGAAAAAGTGCGGAGGGTTAGGTTTAGAACTCGGTTTAAATTCTCGGATTTTTTGTGGATCTAGAAATCCAATCGCGGATTATCGGCAAGTTTCTCACTTTCTCTTTCTACGTCG
>Ga0224501_10003035_pt1 | contig 13215 bp, 14 predicted proteins | sample SF_Oct11_sed_USG_4_FD_169105 | JGI IMG/M metagenome (GOLD analysis project Ga0224501, IMG submission 169105) | Sediment microbial communities from San Francisco Bay, California, United States - SF_Oct11_sed_USGS_8_1 | ecosystem: Environmental > Aquatic > Marine > Sediment | place: USA... | reverse complement strand
GTTCTTCTTAACCCTTGAACCAGCAAGCTCGCAACACCAGCTACGTTGGTAGCATGAAGAACTTTCATTTCTTTGTCACTAGTTCGCAGTTCTAACTCTTCTCGGTGTCTTACTTAGACATTTGCACCTCAAAGACCTGAAGTCGAACACGTACGGGCACAAGATTTGCGTAAGAAGGTCCGGGCACAATGCCAAATAAGGCATCACCTACAACTGGTATGAATTCAGTTCATATTTAATAACTTTATTAAGTCCACACGCTAAGAATAGTCGTTCTAGATCATGGCATATGCAACAGGCGTGAGCTCGAGGGTGTCAACAGTTTTTCGCTCGATGAAAAACAGACGCAATATCTTTTACATTCTCGCTTTCATACCGCTTCTGATACTTGCATACTTTAATGTCTCTTATTTGTCTCCTCTGATTTTCGGTTTCCTTCTTTTTCTTCTCAAAAGAGACAAACTATCTTTTTCGGGTCAAGCAATTCACATTCAAAGAGCATTAGGCGTCGTCCTAGCTCTCGGCAGTTTCATCTCCTTTTGCGTATTCATTTTCTTATTCCCTTCCCTCATCTTTTATGCAGCAACTTACGTCGTGTACATTCTTGGATTGCTTCTCGCGTTTTCTGATCTCTCCGCCTTGAAGGAAGCCTTCAGTCCGATATTCATAGTTGTAGCAGCAGCCTCAATTTCCTTCATCTCCAACTGGTTAGAACCAATCCTCTCTCCCAACATCATCCCTCTCTTTACAACAATAATAGTAGCCATCTCCAGCCTTTTAGGAGTAAAGGCGACAATCCAATATCCCGACATCGTCCTACTTCACACATGGAGCGGCACAATTCCCCTCCAAATCATCTGGGGATGCATAGGCGTATACGGCGCCCTAATTTTCTCAACTTTAATGATAGTCATATTAGCTGAAGAGCCTGGTCGCCTCATGACAAAAACGCTATGGGCGATCATCGGCGTAATTGGCGTTCTTCTTCTGAACATCGTCCGTATAGCCATGATTTTAGTCGCAGACTACTATTATGGTGCTGAAGTGGCTGCACAGTTCCACTCTATTCTAGGCTATGCTTTCTTCTTTACATGGCTTTCTTTCTTTCTATACACATTCTCAAAAAGGCAAGCTATCCTACAAAGATTGAGACCGGCGTTTGAACAGCTATTTTCCAAAAGGTAACCCTGATTTCCCAACCAGTCACATAAAGATCTTTTCTAGAGTATCTGCAACGAAACCTGCCCGTTTACCCAATAGGTTCCGCACGAGTTTCAAATCGTCTTGGTCCACGGCTTTCAAAACTCTTAAGGCCCCTATGTATGTCACTGCTCCTACCAATATGTAAGCTGGGAGCAAGTAGGCGCTGAAATGCACTTGCTCAACTAGGCCGACAGCTACAGCCATGATGATGGCGGCGACCCAGCCTTTCCACATCGCTTCTCTATCGAATTCTATCAATACCCGTTTCTTCAGCACAATGACGGCGAGAACGAGAAGTATGATCATAGCCATTCCTTTAATGATAGCCATGCCTGTAACGCCCAAATAAGGCAACAACACAGGCGACAAAGCCATACTACCTCCCACTGAGACAATGTTTATTAAGAGTAGTGCCGGGGTCATGTTGTAAACAAGGAGTAAAACTCCCAAGGCAGCGCTTATACCACTAATCCCACCGACAAGACTCAGGATGCCCAGGATTATGTCGGCTCTTGCATAAAACGATCCAGCGAAAAATGTAATCACAGGGTTGGCAGTGATCATGAGCCCTACCGCGAGTGGTGTATAAAGCAGGCTTATGTATCGCGTAGCTGCACGTACACCAATCACAATATTCTCGTGCTTGTTTTTTCCGTACTGTTCACTGTAATAGGGCAACAACGTGGTGCTCAAGGCTGCTGGCATAAGGGAGAGCACTCCAAAGGCTTGAAGAGCGACACTGTAGAGGGCAACTTCGCTTAGCGGTACATAGGCCAACAGCACAGCCTGATCAAACCAGTTGTATAGGAAGACGACTACGCCTACAAGGAAAAGAGGCCAAGAAAACTTGGATAACATCTTCAAATGTGAGATGATTTCCCTAGTTGAATGTTTTCTAACGTATCTTCCCTTCACTAGGATTGAAGTGCTCAGAATTGTGTAAATCAAATCGCCAAGAAACCAACCCATCGTGAGCCCTACTAGTCCATACCCATACATCAGGAGAGCTATGACAGATATTGCCCGTGTGAAGGTGCCTAATATGGTTAAGACAGCCATTTCCCGTATTTTATTTAATCCTTGAAGAAGGCTGTTCATAGTCATGTTCATACAAGCTAATAGAAGGTATATGCTAAGGAACTGAAAAATGACCGCGTACTCGCCGCTTTTCAGCAGTAGCTCAGATAGTTGTTGACTGGCCACTGCACAGATGACAGCTATGAAGCCAGCTGTCAACGTTTTCAATGAAATCCCTGAAAAGGTTAAAGGGGAGTAGTCTGCATTTCTGCCTCTGTATTCAGCAATGTGTTTTGCCACTCCTCCACTGAATCCAAGGTCAGATAACAGTAGAGCAACGCTCAAAGTGAGGGTCAGGGCAACTCTTACGCCCATTTCTACTTCTGTTAAGGTTCTTGCAACGAAGGCAAAGGCAACGACCCTCAAGACCATGGTAGCAACCCTCTCGGCGACAAGGTAGGCGGATCCCCTCGCAATACGTGTAGCGTCCGTTTGTGTCATGTTGTCACGTTTCCAGTGTCATATGGCGCATTCGGATTAGCCAACATAGATTATTGGTGCTCTTCTTATAGAATAGTCAAGAACCTATTAAGGATAATTCTAGAGTATGCTCGGTCAAATTCGATAAGATATATATCGGATGCGTATATCGGATACATTTCAATAGCTCATTTCCGAGGGAAGCTACCTGACTCGACGGTGACAAAATATGAAAAATAGGTCTCTACTTGTGATAATGCAAGAACGGATAGCGCGTGACGAGAAACTCCTTTTCACTACAGTTTCATTAGCTGTGACTCTATTGATCTTCTTAAATCTGAACTTCTCTCTCACACCGGCGATAGGCACAACAGCATCCATTCTGTACTTCCTGATAAATGGAACATTCTTGGGACACGCCTTTTTTGAAAAGGAAGACCGCTTCCTAAGGTTCATGCTAGGAAACCTACTGCTTATAATATTCCTAGGTGTGATCGCTTGGGCGACTATGATCATTTTCTACAACCTCGACATAGTCAGGTCAGCGTTGGTTCTTTTCATTGTAACGACCTCGTCTTCTCTTTTGAACAAAAGGATGAAGCGGAAAAATGCCACCAAATAAACTAGGCATTGTTAAGAGTTTGCGCTTCGCTAGGCTTCTCTACTTGTTCGTGATTTGCCTTGCATTTTACCTCCTGTTCACGTCACGATCTGGAGAGGTTCGCACCATATGGGAAGTCATGCATCCATTCTTCATACCCATGTTTTTTGCTTCCACATTTCTTTTGTCACTAATAATTCTCTCTTCTGAGAGAACCGAATACAAACTTCTATTCCTGATATTACATTCAGTGCTTTCCCACACCTTTATGATAATTATTTTCCCTGCGGGCAACGTAGGCGTCCAACAGATGATGCTAGGCAAAAGTCGACGCGTGTTTGACAACGTACTTTATCCTGGGTCAGGGATGCCAGCAATAAGCCTTCCCTTGAGGATATACTACTCGTTTAGAGGGGACAATTTTCAAACCGCATTCAGCGTGATTTTCGCTCGTATGTTCGGGGTTGATGTTTACTGGAGCCACCTGCTACTTGTGCCTCTTTTATGGGGAATTTTTGTTCCCGTGGCAGCTTTCATGATGACCAGAGCCCTAGGCAGAAGCGACAATACATCAATTCTGTCAAGCCTAATGATCTCTCTGTTTCCAGCCAACATTATCTGGGGCGCCGTATCAATATCAAACGGACTAGGCTACCTTTTCTTCTTTTGTTTCATATATTTTCTCTTAAAATACATCCACTCAAGCAAAGTAAAAGACTTTTTTCTCGTTGCAACCTTCCTTTTCATTTCCTTCTTGTCTCACTACCTAGCCGGAACCGTAGCATTCTCCCTTCTCATACTAGCAAACAGCATCAAAACCTACCAAAAAGACAAAAGGAGGTCCCCAGCAAGTGCGAGATTCATGTTGTTGCTAGCTTTCATCTTTTGCGCCAGCATTCTGCCGTTCGCTCTCGCCTATCGTAGATTCTTCTACCCTTGGGCAAACACATCTTTCAGCCTACAGAAACTTTTCGAAGCACCATTTGCAGACGTACTCTGGTCTCTTCTGCTTGGAAGCTACTTCGACCTGATAGCCCGTGAAGCATATTTCACCGCGATAATATACGGCGTGACCTCGCTGGTCAGCCTCATTGGAATGGTATGCATCCTAGGACTAAGAATAGGTGCAAAAAACTCACCGAAAAGAAGCATCAACCCCGCGCTGCTATTCCTCTTTCTAGGATCATTGATGGTCATAGCCGATGATAGAATCGTGAGGAGCTTCATGATCAATGTCCCCTTCATCGAAATCGACAGACTTTGGCTCTTCAGAGATTTCACACTTCTTCCATTCCTAGCGATTTTCATAGCAGCTGCTATGCAGGAAATGCGCACCACGTTAGATAGAATATGTAGAAATATAACCACCTCTTTGCGCAGAACAGCGACACACAAGCTTTCCAAAAAACTCTCATTTTTTGCGCGTATCCGCTTACCAAAAAAGGTAAGTTTAGGATTTATGTTAACGAACTTCTTTTTTCTCGCAATTATTTCAGGCTGGGCTACAGTCTCAGTCTATTATGCCTACCCACACTGGTCTCCCCTGCAAACCACTTCATACGAGCTAGAAGCAGTGAAATACATCAAAGCGACAACCAACGAAACGTACATCGTAGTCTGCGACTCATGGATGACGTACGCAGGAGCCATGATCGTAGGAATCCACAATCCCCAAGCCTACTACTTCTCAAGTCGCGACCCCCACGGAGTAGCCTTATTTATCGAAATGAGAAACAACCCCACAAACGAAACGATGAAAGAAGCCATGAAAACCAACAACGCCACAACCGCCTACTTCATCATAGAAAAACCAAGACTAGGAACAGACGAATACGACAACGTAATCCAAAAGGCTCAACAAAACAAAATCCTAACCTACAAAACCTTCTACTACGAAGGAATAGAAAAACTCCACATATTCTACTACCAAAAAGAATCCTAATCCCTAATTCTTCCAGAATTGCTACCAACAACTTCAAGTGCCAGTATTAGTACAAGCGCCCACGAACAAACATCAAACTAATAGAACTCTCTCAAAGCCTCAATGATTCTTACTGAAGCATTCCCATCCCCAAATGGATTCGCCAACTCCTCCAACCGCGCTTCCAAACCCTCCGTAGCCAGACACTTTCTCACCTTTCGAATAATCGCTTGCTTATCACTTCCAATGAGCACGTTGGCTCCCAACTCTACAGTCTCCACCCACTCCGTTCTCTCTCTAAGAGTGATGCACATAGTGCGAAGCCAGAAAGCCTCCTTCTGCAATCCGCCCGAATCGGTGAAGACCATCTTAGAGTCTCGCACCAACCGAAGCATCTCATGATACCCTACAGGATCAACAACCCTCACATGCTTCGCCTCATTCACTCTTTCTAACAAACCAGTAGCCTTCAATCGCTCCATAGTTCTGGGGTGAACGGGAAAAACTATGGGCAATTCCTTCAACTCAATCATAGCTTTCATGATGTTCTTTAGAGCTTCAGGATCATCCACGTTTTCAGGTCTATGAACCGTAAGCACAGCATATCCACCCACCGCCAAGCCAAGCTCGTCTAAAATACGACTTCTGAGAGCCCCAGCCTTATGCCTCAACAAGGAATCATACATCGTATCGCCCGTAAGACGTATCTGATCCTCGATCATACCCTCTTTCAACAGGTTCTTTACACAATTCTCCGTTGCCGCAAACAGCAATGAAGAGCAATGATCTGTCAACCGCCTGTTAACCTCCTCCGGCATCCTCATATCATAACTCCTCGCCCCCGCCTCCACATGAGCCACTGGCACATGAAGCTTGACAGCCGCAAGCGCACCAGCCAACGTAGAGTTGGTGTCTCCAGGAACCAAAACGAGATCCGGCTTCAACTCATTAATTGTCTTCTCCAGACCAATCATCATCTCGCCTGTCTGCCAACCATGAGAACCCGACCCAACACCCAAATTGACCACGGGATCGGGCAACTCCAACTCGCCAAAAAATATCCTCGACATCTCAAAGTCGTAGTGTTGCCCGGTGTGAACTAGCTGAAACTCCACCTCAGCATCCTTAGACGCCTCGTGAACTATCGGCGCCGACTTGATGATCTGGGGCCTCGCCCCTATGACAAGCACAGCCCTCAGGATCCACGCACCTCTATACCCATCATTCGAGAACTCTAAACCGTCATCTATATCAAGCTTGTGCGCGCAATGAACAACAGCTTTTATATACGTACATCAAACAATAGGCAATCGGTGCCTTTATTGTACTCACCAAATAGGAGAAGGATTGCTTCAATAATTGCTCTCTTGGTCGGCTTAATTGGTGTTACACACCTAGTCGTCGGAGCATGGTCGCTTCTTACAATTTACTCCCTGGATATACCCGGCAGGGCTTCAACTCTAAGCTCCGTTATCGATTCAATCAATCCAGATCTTGTAACAGCCGGCCCGCTACAAACCCAAGTGGCAGCGTTGAGAACGGTCGCGGTCGACGTGTTGAATTTCTTTCTCGGCTACAGCGGACATGTGAATGTCATACCAGCATATCTAATTCTCCAGGGAATAATCTTCTTGGCCATAGCTATAGCTATCTACTTTGTGTTTCCCAAGGAAGAAAAGCGTCCAACAGGTAGCTGACTGCCTTGCGCGCGCATAATGCTGCTCGGTGTGAACTAGCTGAAACTCCCCCTCAGCGTCCTTCGACGCCGCATCAATTATCGGCGCCGATTTAATGGTCTGAGACCTCGCCCCAACGACAGGCATCACCTTCAAGTTGCATACATTTCTACACAATCTCTCCAGAACGCTAAAGCGTTATTTATGTCTCAAGATTACAATCTAACATGGAGGCTTCTCCGTGAATAAAATCTACGTCCACCCCACAGCGGTCGTCGAAAAAACAGCCAACATAGGAGACGGCACAAAAATCTGGCACTTTGCCCACATAAGGGAAGACGCAGAAATAGGCAAAGAATGCGTGCTTGGACACTCTGTCTACGTAGGAAAAGGAGTCAAAATCGGCAACCGCGTGAAACTCGAAAACAGAGCAACCATCTACCAAGGAGTGAAGATCGAAGACAACGTCTTTGTGGGCCCCCATGCCACCTTCACAAACGATCCCTATCCAAGAAGCTTCAACACCGACTGGAAAATCGTGCCAACCGTAGTGAAAAAGGGAGCATCCATAGGAGCCGGCACAGTCGTAGTCTGCGGCGTGACAATCGGGGAATATGCGATGATAGGAGCCGGCAGCGTAGTGACAAAAGACATCCCACCACATGCCCTGACCTACGGAAACCCCGCCAAAATCAGAGGATTTGTCTGCAGATGCGGCGGAAGACTCACAAAAGAGGAAGCGCGACAGAAACACGTTTTGATGGTCTGTCCCATTTGTGACGAGAAATACGAGATACCGCGAGAAGACTACGCAAAATTACACGATGAAAGGTAATGTCAAAATGAAACGGCAAATACCAATCGCAAAACCACTCCTGGGAAGCGAAGAAGACGAAGCCATAAGAGAGGTCCTCCGATCAGGCATGCTCGTCCAAGGAAAACAGGTCAAAGCGTTCGAAGACGCGTTTGCAGACTATGTAGGCGTGAACCACGCCGTGGCTGTCACAAACGGAACCATCGCCCTAGACCTCGCCCTGAAAGCCCTCAAGATAGGCCCAGGCGACGAAGTGATAGTTCCCGCCTTCTCCTTCATAGCCACCAGCAACTGCGTGCTATTTCAAGACGCAAAACCCGTATTCGCAGATATCGACCAAAAAACCTTCAACATAGACCCATCAGATGTGAACGAGAAATTAACCGCAAAAACGAAGGCAATAATACCCGTACACCTGTTCGGACAACCAGCAAAAATGGATGATCTAAAAGAAATCGCCCAAGACCATAGAATCTTCCTGATCGAAGACGCCGCCCAATCACACGGAGCCGAATACAAAGGACAAAAAACCGGCAGTCTGGGAGACGTCGGATGCTTCAGCTTCTACGCCACAAAAAACATGACAACCGGCGAAGGGGGAATGATCACCACAAACAACAGCGAACTGGCCCGAACCGTCCGTCTACTCAGACACCACGGTCAAACCGAAAAGTATTACCACACCATAATCGGGTATAACTACCGCATGACAGAACTCTCAGCTGCCATTGGCTTCGCGCAACTCAAGAAGCTCGACGAACGCAACGAGAAAAGACTGAAGAACGCAGAGAAGCTAGATGAAGGAATCGAGAAGATCCACGGTCTGACCCCTCCTTATGTAGAGGAATACGCTAAACACGTCTTCTACCAGTATGTGGTCCGTGTAGAGGACGATTATCCACTGGAGAGAAACAAGCTCGCTGATCATTTGAAGGAAATGGGCATCGGCACAGCTGTCCACTATCCAATGCCAATGTATAAACAACCTGCGTACCGCAAGCTAGGGTATAGCAAAACGATTTGTCCAGTGACTGAGGAATCCTGCAGGCGAGTTCTCAGTCTACCTGTCCACCCTTCGGTCAACGAAAAAGATATCCAATATATAATAGCAAAACTACAAGCTCACTCGTATTCTTGACAACTTCATCCTTATCTTACTAGATTTGTTAACTATGAAGGTGTGAAGATCTTGGAGATCGTAGTAATTGGTATGGGATACACCGGCATTCCAGCGGCTGCCATGTTAGCCGATGTTAACGGCTTCAACGTCATCGGCGTCCAGAGGAGGTCCAAAAGGTCCGGGTGGAAGATCGAGTATCTCAATGCAGGCAAATGTCCCATCAGAGGTGACGAACCCGGCCTCCCCGAGCTCATTGAAAAGGTGGTGAAGAAAGGCAGCTTCCGGGTCACCGACGACATCTCCGTCTGTAAAAAAGCGGATGTCATTCTCATTGACGTTCAGACGCCAGTTGACAAAAACCATGCGCCGCAAGACGACTCGTTGAGAGCAGTCTCCAAAGCTGCTGGAAAACACATGAAAAAGGGCGCAATGGTCGTTCTAGAATCCACAGTGGCGCCTGGAACCACCAACTACATCGTCAAACCGATCTTGGAAGCAGCCTCTGGAATGAAGGCAGGCAAAGACTTCAACCTCGTGTACTCCTACGAACGCGTCACCGTCGGCCGGCTACTCCACAACCTGATTTACATACCAAGGATCGTGGGAGGACTCACCCCTGAAGGCACCCAACGCGGCATCGCATTCTACCAGAACATCACCAAGGCGGAGCTGTTTCCATCCGACTGTCTCACCGCAGAAGTAGCCAAGGTCACCGAAAACACCTACCGCGACATTAACATCGCCTTCGCAAACGAAATCGCCCTAATATGCGAGAGCCTCGGCGTCAACGTCCACGACGTCAGGCGCTTCGTAAACTCCCTACCCAACGACCCCTCCAACCCCTCGAAAAACCCCTACAGGATGCTGCACATCCCTGGAGCAGGCGTCGGAGGCCACTGCATCCCCAAGGACCCATGGTTACTGAAACACAGCCTTGACGCCTACGGAACCTTCGCGTTCACTCCTAAGATTCTTGTCGAGAGCAGAAGGATGAACGATTTCATGCCCCAACACATGAGAGACCTGATAAGAGAAGCACTAGTTGAAAAAGGCCTGAAGCTACAAGACGCCAATGTATGCATACTAGGCCTCGCATTCACCCGGGACTCTAACGATACAAGGAACACTCCGACGCTGCCACTCTATAATCTCCTCGAAAGCGTCTGCAAAGAAATCGTAGTACACGATCCATACGTCAAAGAGTTTGAAGACATACCTCTCACAGACAACCTAGAAGACGCTCTCAAGGGCAAGAACTGCGTAGTCATCGTAACCCCGCACAAAGACTACTTCAACATCTCATTGGACTACCTCAAAGAACTCCTTGCCACGCTCGTAATAGTCGACGGCAGAAACGTCTTCGACCCCCGAGACTGCAAAGAAGCCGGCTTCTCCTACCGCGGCGTAGGCATCGGCATGCCCAAGTAGCTCCCAAGCAGTCCCACAAAGAAGCTACCCAAACCTATTATATCCAAGAAATATTATCTCCTTAATCCATCAAAAATAGATGCAGAGGAAGCTGTAGAAACTGGACCCAACAAGAGTTGTCGTAACCGGCGCAAACGGCTTCGTCGGATTACACACGGTAAGAGGTCTGCTCGACGCCGGCTACAAAGTGCTGGCTACGGACCTCACCGATTCCAAACTGAAAGACCAATTCAAAGGAGACAAGCATTGCGCAATAGCCACCAAAAACATACTGGACAAAGACGTCAAAGACATCATTGAGAAAGGCGACAAAGTCCTACACCTCGCCGCCATCGCCCGATTCGGCGACGCGACAAGAAATCCTCAAAACGCCACCAGAGTGAACGTCGAGGGAACAATCAACATCATCAAAGCCTGCATCGAAAAAAAGGCTGAAAGACTAGTCTACAGTTCCACCGGATCGGTCTACAGCCGTGACGCTCCTATTCCTATCCGAGAAGACGCCAACAGAGAACCCGAAAGCATCTACGGCCTAACGAAGAAACAGGCGGAAGACTGGATCTTCCTCTACGGCGAAAGCCTGCCATACGTCATCCTGCGCTACGGCTATATCTATGGAAAAGGCAAAGACTGGGGCGCCGTCGGAGCCTTCATAAAACGCATCAAAGAAGGCAAAAGACCCACAGTCTTCGGCGGAAGACAGACTAACGACTTCATCTACATCAAAGACGTCGTCCATGCAAATCTCCTCGCCCTCGAAACCGAACACACTCGCCAAGCCTACAACATAGGATCAGGCAGAGCCACAAGCATCAAAGACGTCTGCGAACGCTGCATCGACGCCATGCAAACCGACCTCACGATGGAAATCAAACCCGCCCGCATCTTCGACTTCCCCGTCTTCGTCTACGATATCTCCAAGGCTCAAACGCTGCTAAACTTCGAACCCGAATGGAACCTGACGAAAGGCATCAAAGACATCTTAAAATAGCAACCCCGCTTCGCGTGTAGGCGCCCCTTCAAAAGTTCTTGTCGGAATCGCTTTTGTTATGTAGACTTTTTCGCTGCAATTTACACTGATATTCGTGGCACGGCTGCAATCCCTCCTCCGTATGCAACAGCTCAAGGAGGCCTGCAAGCAAGCGATCTACACTCTTCTCAAGATACCTGTGCTCCGCCAAGTCAACCAGACTGTCGTGAATCAGCTCAATCTCAAATTGCGCCTTCAACGTAGCCAAGACACTCTCGGGGTCGTGATCAGCGTCACTCAGCGTGTCAAAGACTGCCTGCACGGGCGCGTAGGTGGGACGGATAAACTCGTTATGAAACGCCTGCCAAGTCCAGAACGGTCCAATGAGTTCCACGAACCCGGTCGCCAAATTGATGTTTTTCTTCAGCGACAGAGTCTTAAACCTCTCGGCGTATTCTCCCTCCTTCCCGTCGGTCAGAAATTCAAGGTCTGCATCCGCGAATGTGGTGGCCGCTTTGAAATCGTACTTCTCGGGCCAAGGGTCACGAAAAAAATAATCCGCATACTTCTTCATCAATTCCAGATACTCCTGGAAAATCTCGGCCGCCGTCTGCTCCGACTGTTTACTCAGAAATTCGCAATGCGTCATCAACCGCTCGACGGCCTTCCTAGGAATCTTCTTCCGCTTCATCGTCCATGTCCACCGTCACAAGGTCTCGCCGCAGCATTTGACTTTCCTCCTCCAATCGGTCCACACCACGCTCATAGACGCGCGACTTGCCCGCTGTTTCTGCCCCCGGAAGGGTGCCCGCTTCTTCGGCTCCGCCTTCCGCACAAACTTCCTCAGCAGCTCATCCAGACTCACCATCAGCTCCTCCCCCTTCTCCAGCTGCTTCCGCTTCGCCCGGGTCACCGCCAAATCCCGCATCACCCCCCGCAGCGTGTTGTCCAACCCACGGATGTACCGGCCCCACAAGACCAGCTTGTCCGTCACACCGATCGCCGACTCATACGCCTCCGCGCGGGCAATCCGAATCAGATACATCGCCACCCGACCCGCCAAAATCTCGTCAGCTAGCCCCTCCAACTCATGCTGCTCTATCAGCTGCGACACCAGCCAATCATACGCCTCCCGCTCCACCCCACACGCCCCACCCGGCTCAAACCGTTCACACCGCGTATTCAACACACACCGATCACAAAGCATGAACCCCCGCCTGAAGAACCCATGCTTCAACGCGCTCAACCCCCAACCTCACCTCGCCATCCGCAAAACTCACCCAAGAAAGGCGCAAAACCCCCAAATAAACAAATTTGCAACAAAGAACTAAAAAATCAACCCAAAAAAACCATGTCTAACGCAGAAGCCTCAGGACCGCACTCGTTTCCGCACCCACCCTCCGCCTTCGCGCTTCAGGACCTCCACCACCGCCAAACGAACATAATCACCATCCGCCACCGCCAACACCTCCCGCAACCGCTTCGGCACCGTCACCTTCCCCCCGCTGAAAACCCGCGCCACAAACTCCGCCACACCAACCACCACCCACAAACAACAACCAAACACAACTAAAAGTTACCAATTTTGCACCCTTAACAGCCTCAGCAGACCCTACATCATCTCGTCATAATCACGTGAGCTCAGCTGAAGACCTGCCCTTCAACTTCTCATATCGCTTCGAAACTATCAGAAGAAGCTGATCCCGCAAGGAATCCCCCAATGGACTTAGACTTTTCAAGCTCCGGATCCTCTCAGCCAACTCCCGATCCTCGAGGGTTTGGTCCGTCCACCTCTCAAAATCCCCCCGATAGAGGTGAAACTCCAATGATCTGACATTAACCTCTCTGACTCTCTCCACAAATTCCTCCAGAGATGCCGCCTTCTCGCCAATGTAGTTCCCTATAGACGTGAAGAAATAGAACGCATTCTCCCTTGGAAGTTTCCTGAGAATTCTAGTGGCGGGCGAAGTCGACATACCTAGTGG